>JAEEGL012132307.1_pt1 | contig 23195 bp, 14 predicted proteins | sample 9134231 | NCBI WGS metagenome assembly JAEEGL01 (sample SAMN16246548, study PRJNA631951) | gut metagenome | biome: gut microbiome; feature: rumen; material: fiber-attached | host: Bos | place: Iran: Karaj | collected 2018-10
TCGACTTCGGCCTACAGCAACTGGGAGGATAAGGATCTCTACGCCCTGTGGAAGAAAACGTCGACTGTCCATTTTGACAAGAATGACGAAACTGCCACCGGCACGATGGAAGATCTGGCGGTGAACAATCTGACAAAGACACAGCTTCCTGCGAATACCTTTGTGAAAGAGGGTTACACCTTTGGCGGCTGGGCGCTCACGCCGGATGCACAGGACAAGGAGTATAACGACAATTCCTACTATACATTTGACGGGGATACGACCCTGTACGCCGTGTGGCATAAGAATATCACGGTGCATTATGACAAGAATGCGGACGATGCCACGGGGACCACGGCGGATCAGACCGTGCCGGACAGGAAGTATTTCTCATTGAAATATAACGGGTTCGCGAGAACCGGCTACTCCTTCTCGGGCTGGGCGCTCACGCCGGATGCCACGATCCCGCGCTATCCCAGCGGATTTACGGCGGCCTGGTTTACGGAGGATACCACGCTGTACGCGCTCTGGAACAAGAATGTTCGTCTGACCTATGACAAGAACGGCGGTACAGGAACGATGGCGTATCAGACCATGAAGGACCGGACCTGGACGCAGATCAACGCCAACACCTATACCAGAGCGGGATATACCTTCGCGGGCTGGGCGCCGACACCCAACGCGTCCTATGCCAGGACGTCGGATCGGGGCTATGCGTTCCTCACGGAGGACACAACCTGGTATGCGGTCTGGAAGCCGGAGACGGCGGCTGCGGTCACGGCGACCGTCGCCGGTGTCGCGGATGCCGTTAAGGATCTGGATCCCGCGGAGATGACCGATGCCGAAAAGGAAGAGGCCGGAGAAGCAGCCGATGCGGCCGTGGATGCCGTGCTGGCGCTCTATGAGATGGACGGCGTCGATGTGAATGCGACCGTTCTGAATGCCGCGGAGGAACTGGCTGCGGTGGAGGAGGCCGCTGTCACGTTCGGTACCGGGGCAGCGGACGCGGATCTGGCCCTCGTCGTGGATGTGGAGGACGCACCCGCGGTATTTGCGGAAGAGGGTGCGGTTAAGGTGACGAACGCGCTCTTAAATGCCTATGCGGCCGGTGTCGAGGATGAGGACGAGACCACGGCGGACGGCGATGTGGCGGTCACGTTTACGGTCGGAGCGGCCGAGGCGCAGCATGCGATCGATGATGCGTATGACGGGGACTCGGCAGTGCAGTTCTCCATGAATCTGTTCAATGTCCTGCAGATGGTCGATGAGAATGATACGGGAGCGGGACTGCTCGTACCTGTTATTGTCACGCTGCCGATCCCGGAGGCCCTGTGCGGCGCGGATCTGACGCTCTTCCATTATGATGAAACGGGCGAGGTGAAAGAGACGATCGTGCCCGTGATCAGCGACGACGGCCTGTGGGCGACCTTTGCGATCAGCGGCTTCAGCGATTTCGTACTCGTGCGCAACGGCAACGGCGACGGTTACCGGACGGTGCAGCAGGCCGGCGATGTCGCGAGCGTGACATGGAGATACCGGGCGAACGGAGAATACAAAGACTATATCACGGCGTATTTCGGCAGCTTTGAGAAGGCCGCGCAGGCAGCCTGTGTGAACGATTACAAGGAAAAACTGCCGGAAGAGGATCAGAATAGATTCTATTACCAGCCGGCCGTGATCAAGCTTCTGGACAATGTGACGGTCTCGAAGAAGATCACCATGAACTGTGACGCGGGTCTGGAACTGGATCTGAACGGGAAGACCTTTACCGTGGCGAAGACCGGTGAACTGGACGGCACGGTAGACGGAGAGCCGACGGAACTTACGATCGCAAGCACGACCCCCGGAACCTTTACCAATAACGGAACGATCAGGATCGCGATCGGGACCTGGACCGACACCGTCAATATCAGGGACGGAGAGATCGTCAACAGCTTCTCCGTGGACGGTGGTACGATCAATATCAGCGGCGGCAAGGTCAATTTCGGCAACCGGATGATCAACAACGGCGGGGATGCGCCGATCGTGGCGACGATCTCCGGGAATGCGATGATCCGGCAGATGCAGTACGTCGTCTATCTGGATGAGAACGGCAATATCATGGACGGGATGAAGAACTGCAGCCTGATCCTGAACGGCGGTTACTATGATGTGGATCCGAAGAGTTACCGCGTAGGGAATATGGGAGAGGATTATGATCAGAGCAAATACGTGACGCTTGACGACAAAAAGATCGAACAGTACAGCGGACAGACCGACTGGGCCGCGGATGCCACCATTTATAAGTGGCGTATCAACGGCGATGGAGGCGATGTCCCGCCGCAGCCGGTCGTCACTGCTCCCACGGCTTTTGACGGACTGGTCTATGACGGAACGGAGCAGAAGCTGGTCAGTGCCGGAGCGGCAGACGGCGGCAGAATGCTCTACGCGGTGACAAAGGAAGGCCATGACGCGCCGGCTGATGCTGCTTTCTCCGCGGCGGTCCCTGCCGAGACTCTGCCCGGCACATACACGGTCCATTATTATGCCACCTGGGACGGAGAGAATCCGGATACCGCAAAGAAGCATCTGGATGTCACCATCGCGAAGAAGCCCGCTGCCGTTCTCTGGAGTGATACCGCGTTTGAGGAGGACGGCAAAGACCATGCACCGACAGCGACGTTGACGGGCCTTGTGCCGGGGGATGATGTCACGGTCACACTGAGCATCAAGGACGAGCAGGACCATCTCGTAACGTCCGCCCGGGCAGCAGGTACTTATACGGCAACGGCGGTCTTCTCCGGTTCCGCGAAGGACTATTATGAATTTGACGATGCCACCCTCACACAGACCTTCACCATCGTGGAAAAGCCGGAGCAGGGCGTGCTGTGGATCGAGGACATCCCGGATCAACCATACACCGGAGCAGCCGTGAAGCCGGAGCCGCGCGTACATTTCGGCAGCCTGCTGCTCACAGGCGCGGATTATACGGTGAGCTACGTGAGGAATACCAACGCGGCAGACAGAAATAAGACGAAGACAGTCGGGCAGAATGTGGTGAGCGATGCCCCGACCGTCACGGTCCGCGGCAAGGGCAACTACGCCGGCACCGCGACGGCGACATTCACGATCAGCACACTGGATCTGCAGGCCATGCAGCAGGAGGGCATGCTCACAGTGCCGGATATCTTCCTGACCTCCGCGGCAAATAACCGGGCGCAGAAGGGCAAGACCAAGGTGACCGGCGTCGTCAACGGGAAGAACGTGACGTTTGTCGAGAATAAGGATTATACGCTGTCGTATTACAAGTGCACGGACGCTCAGGCGGATCCGGATGATCCGGACAGCTACGATACGCTCTGCGGCGCCGATGAACCGGGCGTGCCCGGCAAGTATCTGGTGCGGGTCACCGGAAACGGCAACTACCGGTTCCTGACGGATCCCGCGGATGATACGACGGCGACCTGGGCGTGGTGCTTCCAGACGATCACCGATCAGAAGAAGATGATCTCCAAGGCGGTGCTGACCGCCATCCCGGCGCAGACCTACGATCCCGAGGGACGGGCCATTGTGCTGAATCCGGCGCAGGTGGAGGCCGGCACGGTCCAGGCGCAGAAGAAGGTCGGCGCTGCTCTGCAGCCGTATACGCTGGAGGTTAAGGTATCCGGCACGACGCTCAATTACGGCGAAGATAAAGATTACACGCTGACCTACGAGAACAACACGGAGATCGGCACCGCCACGGTCACCGTGACCGGTACCGGCAACGGAGCCACCGGCTATGTCGGGACGAAGACGGCGACATTTAAGATCAACGGCACGGCGCTCTCGACAGCGAAGTTTGACGGCTTTGCGGCGAATATCGATTACACGGGCGATGTCATCCGGCAGGATGCCGCGCGGCTCTACCGGATGAACGGCAAGGCAAAGCTCGCGCTTGTCGAGGGCGTGGATTACAGGGTGGATTACACCGACGCAAAGGGGAACCGCTGCGATCCCGTGGAGATCGGCTCCTATAACGCCGTCTACACCGGTGTCGGCGGCTATACCGGCACGGTGAAGAAGGCGTTTAAGATCACCGGACGGGCGATGACCAATGTGAAGCTCAAGCCTGCGGACTTCAGCGGGAGCACCGGGACAGACGATGCCGGGAATTACTACTCCGCATCGTGGGATGCGAAGCAGAAGGGCTTCATCTACACAGGATATCCGTTCCATGTGGCAGGTATGCCGGCGGATCAGGAGGACCACGATAACTACGGCATCGCCATTGAGTGGACGGATCCGAAGAACAGGAACAATAAGGAAGAACTGAACAAGGGCACGGATTATGTCGTCACCTATGACAAGAACGTGCTTCCGGGTACGGCGACCGTGACCTTTACCGGCAAGGGCCTGTATACGGGATCCTTTAAGAAGACCTTCCCGATCAAGAGCTATAACGCGGATGAGACGAAGAATAACCTGGCAGACGGGATGAAGGGAAGACTGAAGCTTATGTATGAGGATCCCGAAACCCATGCGCGCACAGCCTGGGATGCCGGGGAGCGGTCATTCTCCTATACCAAGGGCGGCGTGAAGCCGGTGCCGGTGGTGACCTGCACCTATGCCGGTGCGACTGCGACGCTGACGGCCGGTACGGATTATACGCTCGCCTGGGCGAAGAATACGGCTGTGACGGCCGCCACGGCGACCGCTGCGCAGAAGCCGGTGCTGACGGTCACGTTCAAGGGTGCGTACGCCGGGAAGCTCACGGGCGGGTTCACGGTGACGGGCGCCGATCTTGCCGCCGCCGCGGATCTTACGTGCACGGATGTGGTGTGGAAGGACAAGGCCGGTCTGTGCAAGACGACGGCGACCCTCACGGACAAGGTGACGAAGACGAAGCTTGGGATCGGCTCGGATACGGTGCCGGCGGCGCAGTTTGTCTACACCTATGCGGAGAACACGACAGTCAGGTATCAGAGAGATGCAAGGACGGTGGAGGATGGCGTGCAGCGTGCAGCCGGTGCGGCTGTGGATCCCAGGGACATCATTCCGTCGGGGACGGAGATCAGCGTATGCATCGGCGGCAAGGGCGCCTATGCCGGATCGCAGATCACGGGCAGCTTCTACTATGTCAACGCCCTGCTGACCACCGCCAAGGTGACGGTGAAGCCGCAGATCTACACGGGAGAAGCCATAGAACTTACACCGAACGATGAGGATCCGACGGAATCCGGTGATCTCGTCGTCAAGTACGACAACGGGGTGAACCCGCTCTATCTGATCTGCGGTACGAATTACGAGATCGAGTCCTATGAGAAGAATATCAACAAGGGGACGGCCAAGGTGACGATCAAGGGGATCTCGTCAAGCGGATACGGTGGCACGAAGACCGTGACCTTCCCGATCAAGGCGAGGACGATGGACTACACGATCGCCTACGACGGGAATGCGGAAGGTCTGTATACGGCGCTCTGTGCGGTGAACCCTGACAATAAGGATGAAGCAGATAAGGAGGAGTGGTACCGCGGCAACTATCAGCTCACCGGCACGATGAAGGAGCAGACGATCGCGGCAGGCGGGAAGCTCACAAAGAATGCGTTCAAGGTGCAGAAGAAGAACGGCATCCGCTGGGTCAACCTGACGCCGGCACAGTGCCCGGTACAGAGTCTGGAGTGGACGACCGGAGCGGACGGTACAGGAGCGGTCTACAGTGACGGCGGCGTCTTCACGACCGGCTGGGCTCCGACGGACATCATCCACGGCATCTTCGGCGGGCGGTACACGATGTACGCGAAGTGGACGGCGAAGTAAGGACAGACACAACACACCCTGTCAGCGGCAGACAGTGAGATCATCTGACGGGAGACCACAGGGAGACAACGAAGGAGCGGCCTGCGGGCCGCTCCTTTCCCGTGCGCCGGATGACGTTATCGCCTTTTGCACCTCAGTATGATACAATAAGACATCGATCAGCCGTGATAACGAACGGAGAAGAGGACGATGCCGGAACGGACAGAACCTTTTGAACCGCTGGAAAGCTATTTTGCGGGGCTTCCCCCGTATGAGACATGTGATGAATCTGTCAAAGATCGGAAATCTTCTCCCCTATCATAATGTTCACCGGAAGATCGGGCTGCTCATGCTGCCCGTTCTTTTGCTGTGCGGCTGCGCGGGGGCGGGAAGCGTGCGGCAGGATGGGCAGCAGGACGCGGGGGCTCTGCTGAACGCTGTGCAGGAAAAGGACGGGGCGCGGGCAGAAAACGGACTTCCGCAGCCGGACGCACCAGGAGGACCGGTACTGCAGGAACAGGGAGACGAAGAACCGGGAATAACGGAAGCAGAGCAGACCGGGGCGGAAACCGCATCGCCGGAGACAGAGGAAGCAGCGGAAACAGAGGAGGCTCCGAAAACAGAGCAACGCGCCCTCCCCGGTGACGCACGGTTTGACGAATATCTCCCACTGCTTGCGGGCAAGCGGGTCGCGCTTTATACAAATCAGACGGCGGTCGTCGGAGATGAGACGGACGCTCTGTCGGACCGGGAGCCCGGCTATGATCTCATCCCGTTCGGCTATGACCGGGCGGGCCGGGAGATCACCTACGGCCCGCATATCCTCGATGCGCTGATCGCACGCGGCGCGGATGTCCGGCTGGTCTTCGCGCCGGAGCACGGCTTCCGGGGAACGGCGGACGCGGGAGCGCAGGTAGCGGACAGTGTGGATGAGGCGACCGGCGTGCCCGTCCGCTCTCTCTACGGTTCGAAGAACACACCTGCAAAGGAGGATCTGGAAGCCTTTGATGTCCTCGTCGCGGATATCCAGGATGTCGGACTCCGGTACTACACCTACTACATCACGCTGTACCGTCTGATGGATGCCTGTGCGGGTGCCGGCAAGGCGGTGATCCTCCTGGACAGGCCGAACCCGAACGGCTTTTACATCGACGGGCCGATCCTGAGGGACGAGTATAAGTCGTCGATCGGGGCGCTGCCGATCCCCGTTGTCCACGGGATGACGCTCGGCGAACTCGCCTGCATGATCAACGGCGAGGGGTGGCTCGCCGCCGGCCGGGATGCCTGTGATCTCACCGTGATCCGCTGCGACGGCTACACCCATGACCTGTCTCCCTGCCTGATCTGCAGACCCTCCCCGAATCTCAAGGATATGCGGGCGGTGTGGCTCTATGCTTCCACCTGCTTCTTCGAGAATACGGCGGTGTCCGTCGGGAGAGGAACGGCGCATCCGTTTGAGATCTGGGGGAGTCCGGGACTGGATCCCGCCGTTTATCCGTTCTCCTTTATCCCGGAGAGCATGGAGGGGGCATTGCATCCGCCGTTTGAGGGAAAAACCTGCAACGGCAGGGATCTGCGGGAGATCCCGCTCGAGAAGATCCTGCGGGAGGGGATCGATCTGTCTTATCTGATCGAAGCTTATCAGGCGTATCATGCCGTCCACCCGGAGGAGGATTTTTTCGGCTCTTCGAAGAACGGCCGATACCACATCGATCTCCTGAGCGGTTCGGACGAGCTGCGCAAACGGATCATCGCCGGGGAGAGCGCGGAGGAGATCAAGGCCTCCTGGCGGGAGGACATCGAGAGCTTCCGGGAGCGGAGACGGCCGTATCTGCTGTATGAGGAATAACAAACAAATCTGAAAATGATTCCCATTTTCTATTGACAAAGCGATCGCGCCCCTTTATAATCGGGAACGGTTCTCAAATTCGAGAGGAGGCTCCTGATGCAGGCACGGTCAAAATACAGGACAAAGCAGCGCGAGCGGCTGGTCGCTTATCTGGCATCCGTGGCGGGGACACACATCACCGCCGCGGATGTCTGTGCGTATTTCCGTTCGCAGGGAACGGCGATGGGGCAGTCGACGGTGTACCGGCAGCTTGAGAGTCTGGTGGAGGAGGGCGTCCTCAACAAGTATATCATCGACGCGAACTCGCCGGCCTGCTTTGAGTATGTCGGAGAGGAGACCCACGCGCCGGGGGAGGTCTGCTTCCATTGCAAGTGCGAGAAATGCGGCAAGCTGATCCATCTGCACTGCGAGGAGCTTGCGGAGATCCGCGGGCATCTCTACGAGGAGCACCGTTTCCGTCTGGATCCGCTGCGGACGGTATTCTACGGCCTGTGTGAGGAATGTATGTGAGGGGGAAGAGGGGAGAATGAAGATGAAAAAGTGTCTGAGTGTGTTACTGTGTGTCATTGTACTGTGCGGGGCGCTTTCCGGCTGCGGCAAGGCGCTCGCGAGTGAACCTGTTTCTTCCGGAGGGCTGCGGATCGTGACGACGATCTTTCCGGAGTATGACTGGGTGATGCGGATCCTCGGGGAGAATCCGGGGCATGCGGAGGTGACGATGCTTCTGGATAACGGTGTCGATCTCCACAGCTATCAGCCGACGGCCGCGGATATCCTGCGGGTGGCGACCTGCGATCTCTTCATCTATGTGGGCGGGGAGTCCGACGAATGGGTGGAGGACGCGCTCCGGGAAGCCACAAACAGGGAGATGGTCGTGATCAACCTGCTGGAGGTCCTGGGCGATGCGGTAAAGGAAGAGGAACTCGTCGAGGGCATGCAGGGCGAAGAGGAGGAAGAGGAAGAAGGAGAAGAGGAGGAGCCGGAGTATGACGAGCATGTGTGGCTCTCTCTGAAAAACGCTTCCGTCCTGACCTCGCGGATCTCCGGCGAGCTGCAGCGGCTCGATCCGGAACATGCGGCAGTTTATGCGGCCAATACCGCCTCCTATCTGGCGCAGCTGGAGGCGCTGGATAAGGAGTACCGGGAGACCGTTGCCGGTGCCGGGTGCAGGACGCTGTTATTCGGGGACCGCTTTCCGTTCCGCTATCTGACGGATGATTACGGACTGACTTATTATGCGGCGTTTGTCGGGTGCTCCGCCGAGACGGAGGCGAGCTTTGAGACGATCACCTTCCTCGCCGCCAAAGAGGATGAACTCGCTCTCCCCGCGATCCTCACGATCGAGGGGCCGGATCACAGGATCGCGGAGACGATCGCTGCCAATACGGCTTCGGGAGAAAGAAAGATCCTGACGATGGATTCGATGCAGTCAACGACTTCGAAGGATGCGGAGGCCGGGGTGACCTATCTCTCGGTCATGGAAAAGAATCTGGATGTGCTCAGGGAAGCATTGCAGTAAGGGGGCAGGATGGCACTTATCACCGTAACGGACCTTTCGCTCGGATACGATGCGCAGATCGTCGCAAAGGGGCTGAATTTCACCGTGCATGCCGGGGATTATCTGTGCATCGTGGGAGACAACGGCTCCGGCAAGACGACGCTCATGAAGACGCTGTTACATCTCGTGGAACCCGCAGGCGGCTCGATCACGGTCGGCGACGGGCTCCGGGCAAACGAGATCGGTTATCTGCCGCAGCAGACCATCGTGCAGCGGGATTTCCCGGCTTCCGTGCGGGAGATCGTCCTCTCCGGCTGCCAGGGGGCGCTCGGGTTTCGGCCTTTCTATCGCCGTGCGGAGCGGGAACTCGCGGAGGAGAACATGCGCCGCATGGGGATCGAAGACCTGGCGGATCACTGTTACCGGGAATTGTCCGGCGGGCAGCAGCAGAGAGTGCTCCTGGCACGTGCCCTGTGCGCCACGAGAAAGGTGCTCCTGCTCGACGAGCCGGTGGCGGGGCTCGATCCGGGTGTGACCGCGCAGATGTATGATCTCATCGCGAAGCTGAATAAGGAAGGGATCACGATCCTCATGATCTCCCACGACATCGACGCGGCGGTGCGATATGCCACGCATATCCTGCATATGGGGGACGACATCTTCTTCGGGACGAAGGAGGAATACCTGAACAGAACGGCAGGCGGTGCGGAGAGGACGGTGACTAAGGATGTTTGAGAAACTGGGGCTGTATCTGCAATATCCTTTTGTGCGCTATGCGCTGATCGTCGGCGTGCTGATCGCGCTGTGCTCGTCGCTTCTGGGTGTCACGCTGGTGCTCAAGCGCTTCTCCTTTATCGGGGACGGGCTTTCACATGTGGCTTTCGGCGCGATGGCGATCGCGGCGGTCGTGGGGCTCACGGATCAGATGCTCATCGTGCTGCCGGTCACGGTCGTAAGTGCCATCCTGCTGCTCAGGACCGGGCAGCATACGAAGATCAAGGGGGACGCGGCGATCGCCATGATCTCCGTGGGAGCGCTGGCTTTCGGCTATCTGCTCATGAACCTCTTCTCGACCTCGTCGAATATCTCCGGCGATGTCTGCAGCACGCTCTTCGGTTCGACCTCGATCCTCACGCTGACAAAGGCCGAGGTATGGCTGTGCGTGATCCTGTCTGTGGCTGTCGTGGTCCTCTACATCCTGTTCTACAACCGGATCTTTGCGGTGACCTTTGACGAGGATTTCGCCGTGACGGCCGGGACGCCGGCGGGACGCTGCAATCTGCTGATCGCCGTCATCACGGCGGTCATCATCGTGCTCGCGATGAATCTCGTTGGGTCGCTGCTGATCTCCGCGCTGGTGATCTTTCCGGCACTTTCCGCGATGCGGATCTTCAACACCTTTCGGATGGTGACGGTCTGTTCGGCTCTGCTGTCGGTCGTCAGCGCCTTTACGGGGATCGTCATCTCGATCCTCGCGGGGACGCCGGTGGGATCGACGATCGTGGCCGTCGATGTGGCGGTGTTCTTTGTCTGTTATGCGGCCGGGCGGATCCGGGGAGGCGCGCGCGGATGAAGCGGAGAGGATGTCTGATCCTGTTGTGTCTGCTGCTTGGCCTTATTGTCTGCGGGTGCGGAGCAGAGGGCAATGCTGTGTCCGGGAAGCCGCAGGCTGCGGCCGGTGTGCAGACCGTGGCGGATGTGCTTGACGCAGCGATGCAGGATGAAGAGACTGCCGAAGCAGAGCCTGTCGCGGTGCCTGAGCCGGGGGCAGTGACCGGGACGGCAGATGCGGTTTCCGCGGATGTCGATCTGACGGCGTATTCCTCCACGATGGTCTATTCGGAAGTTTATAATATGATGACCGTGCCGGACGAGTATATCGGCAAGAGCATCAAGATGGCCGGGCAGTGCTCCGTCTACCTCGATGAGGCGACGGGGAAGACCTACTATGCCTGCATCATCCGGGATGCGACGGCCTGCTGTTCCCAGGGGATGGAATTCGAGCTCTCGCCGGAGTATGCGTATCCGGCGGACGGGAGCGAGATCTGTGTGGTGGGCACCTTTGACACCTATGTGGAAGGGGAGTACACCTATTGCACGCTCAGGGACGCACGGCTGGTGTGAGGGAGCGGCCCGTCATCTGTTTCCCAATCTCTCGATCTTGTGTTACAATGTTTCCCATGAATACACAGAAAAACAATCAGATCAGCAGTAATCTGCCCGGCACGATCGCGTTTATCGGTCTCGGGCTCATCGGCGGATCGATCGCCAAGGCGATCCGCAAGTTTCCCAGACGCTACCGTCTCATCGCGTGGAATCCGCACGCGGACCGTGTGGATGCCGCGATCGAGGAGGGAGTGATCGACAGACGGCTCGATTCCCTGACGGATCCGCTGCTTAACGAAGCGGATATCATCTATCTGTGCGCCCCGGTGGAGAAAAACCGCGAGAATCTCGAGGCGATCCTGCCGCTCATCAAGGACAGTGCCATCGTCACCGATATCGGCAGCGTCAAGACGGATATCCACGAGGCGGCCATCCGCCTCGGGATCGAGGACAAATTCGTCGGCGGTCATCCGATGGCCGGGAGCGAGCGCACCGGGTATTTCGCCTCCAAGGATCATCTGCTGGAAAACGCCTACTATGTCATCACCGCTTCGGACGGTGCGGATGAGGCACGCATCCGGCGCATGGCGGCCTTTGCCGCGGGGATCGACGCGATCCCGATCCGGATGGATTACCGGGAGCATGACCGGATCGTCGCGGCCATTTCCCATGTCCCCCATGTGATCGCCGCCTCCCTGGTCCATCTTGTGGAGGATAATGACAACGACGAGCATCTCATGAAGACCATCGCGGCCGGCGGTTTCAAGGACATCACCCGGATCGCCTCCTCCTCCCCGCAGATGTGGGAGGAGATCTGTATGACCAACGGCGCAAATATCACGGATTTCCTCGATAAGTTCATCGATTCGCTCTCGCGTACGAAGCAGGTGATCGAGAGCAGGCAGGCGGGCGCCGTCGAGCGCTTTTTTGCCGGTGCCAGGGATTACCGGGACTCCTTTATCGAGGCTTCGAGCGGCCCCATCAAGAAGGTCTACGCGCTTCATATCGACATCGCGGATGAGCCGGGCGTCATCGCTTCGGTCGCGACCCTGCTCGCCGTTCACACCATCAATATCCGCAACATCGGCATCACGCACAACCGGGAGGTCGAGAGCGGAGCGCTCCGTATCGAAGTCGGGACCGCAGAGGATGCGGAGACCGCGCGACGTGTGCTCACCCAGCACGGATATACGGTGAGCTGAGGTCCTGCGCATGATCACGATCCGTCCGACCCATCATCCGTTCCGGCATGAACTCACCGTGCCGGGAGACAAATCCGTCTCTCACAGGAGCATCATGTTCTCCGCACTCGCAGAGGGAGATACGCGGATCCGCGGTTTCCTAAAGAGCGCGGACTGCCTCTCCACCATGGCCTGCTTCCGCGGGATGGGGGTTGACATCGAGGAGACGGACGGCGAACTGATCGTGCACGGCCGCGGTCTGCACGGACTGCAGGCGCCGGCGGACACACTCGATGCCGGCAACAGCGGTACCACGACGAGACTTATGGCGGGGATCCTCGCCGCACAGCCGTTTTCGAGCAGGCTGACCGGCGATGCCTCCATACAGAAACGCCCCATGGGGCGCATCATCAAACCATTAACTGCGATGGGAGCGGATATCCGCGGAGAAAAGGAGCCGGAGCTCGCACCCCTGCTCATAAAAGGCTCTGCGTTGCACGGGATCGACTGGACGAGTCCCGTGGCTTCCGCGCAGGTGAAATCCTGCATCCTGCTGGCCGCCCTGTGCGCCGGCACGGAGGCTTCCGTCACGGAGCCCACGCTCTCGCGCGACCATACGGAGCGGATGCTTGGCGCTTTCGGCGGGAAGATTTCCACAGAACAACATGCAGACGGTTCCGCCACGGCCCGGATCACTCCCTGTGACCGGCTCGTGAGTCCGGGTGTCATCGATGTCCCCGGCGATATCTCCTCCGCCGCCTATTTCCTGTGTGCGGCGCTCATGGTCCCCGGCGCGGAGATCCTCGTGAGAAACGTCGGCATCAATCCGACCAGGGCGGGGATCCTCGAGGTCCTGCGGCGCATGGGAGCCGTGATCGAAGAGGAGAACAGGACGGAGAGCGGGGAACCCCGTGCGGATCTGCGTGTTCGTTACCGGGAGCTTGCGGCACCGGATCGTGACGCGAACGGGGATCTTGTCATCGGCGGCGAGATCATCCCGGCGCTCATCGATGAGCTGCCGATGATCGCGGTCCTCGCGACGCAGCTTCCCTGCCGGACCGTGATCAGAGACGCCGCGGAACTGCGCGTCAAGGAGAGCGACCGGATCGCCGTTGTGACGGAGAACTTAAGGCGCATGGGCGCCGGTATCACGGCGACGGAGGACGGATTCATCATTGAGGGCCGGGCGCAGCTGCACGGCGCCGAGATCGATCCGCACGCCGACCACCGCATCGCCATGAGCTTTGCGGTCGCGGCCCTTGCCGCCGAGGGCGAGACCCGCATTGACGGAGAGGAGTGCGTCTCCATCAGTTATCCGGAGTTCTGGCGGGAGCTGGAGCGGCTGCTGTGAAAGAGAATCTGAAAAAGATGGCGGGCTATTACCGGCCCTATCTGCGGATCCTGTTCCTGGATCTCTTTTTTGCGATCCTCGCATCGTTCATCAGCCTCGTGATCCCATTGGTGGTGCGCTACATCACGACCCATGTCGGCGAGATGCCGCCGGAAACGGCTGTGCGGCAGATCGCTGTTTTGTGCCTTGTGCTGCTCGTGCTCGTCATCGTACAGTTCGGCTCCAACTACTTCATCACCTATGTCGGCCATGTCATGGGGGCGCGGATGGAATATGACATGCGCGCGGAGATCTTCGCCCATTATCAGAAGCTGTCGTTCTCCTTCTACGACGATCAGAAGATCGGTCAGCTGATGAGCCGGATCACGACCGATCTGTTTGAGATCACGGAACTGCTGCACCACGGGCCGGAGAATCTCATCATTTCCTGCATCAAGATCATCGGCGCTTTCATCATCCTCACGGGGATCAGCGGATACCTCACGGCGGCTGCCTTTGTCCTGCTTCCGTTCATGTTCATCTACGCCTTTGTGATGAATGTGAAGATGAAGCGGGCCTTTGCCGAGAACCGGGTGCGGATCGCCGGCGTCAACGCGCAGATCGAGGATAATCTCTCCGGGATCCGTGTCGTCAAATCCTTTGCGAACGAGGAGATCGAGAACGCGAAGTTCAAAACCGGCAATGACGCTTTCCTCGCAGCCAAGCAGCGGAGTTATTTCTACATGGGCTTCTACCATTCCGGTATGACGGCCTTTACCATGTTCATCAATGTGATCGTGATCCTCGCGGGCGGGGTCCTGCTTGCGAACGGCAGGATCGCGGTCGCCGATTTTGTGACCTTCCTCCTGTATATCAATGTCTTCACGGATCCGATCCGGACGCTGATCGATTTCGCGGAGCAGTTCCAGAACGGCTATTCCGGGTTTGAACGCTTTACGGAGATCCTCGCGATCGAGCCGGAGATACAGGATAAGCCGGATGCCGTGCCGCTTACCGATGTGCGGGGCGATATCACCTTTACGGATGTGTCTTTCCGCTACAAGGATACCGCGCACCGGGTCCTCAGGCACATCAATCTGGACGTGAAGGCGGGTTCCTATGTGGCGCTCGTGGGGTCCTCCGGCGGCGGCAAAACGACGCTGTGCAGCCTGATCCCGCGCTTCTATGATGTGACGGACGGCTCGATCCGCATCGACGGCCTGGATGTCCGGGATGTGACGTTAAAGAGTCTCAGGGAGAATATCGGGATCGTGCAGCAGGATGTCTATCTCTTCGTCGGCACGGTCTATGACAATATCCGCTACGGGCGGCCCGATGCGACAAAGGACGAGATCATCGAGGCGGCGAAGCTCGCCAATGCGCATGACTTCATCATGGAGCTGCCGCACGGATACGATACCGATATCGGCCAGCGCGGGATCAAGCTGTCCGGCGGGCAGAAGCAGCGACTGTCGATCGCGAGGGTCTTTTTAAAGAACCCGCCGATCCTGATCTTTGACGAAGCGACCAGCGCCCTCGACAACGAGAGCGAGAACATCGTCAAGGAGAGTCTGGAGCGGCTCGCGAAGAACCGTACGACGTTTGTGATCGCGCACCGGCTCTCGACGATCCGCAATGCGGAGCGGATCCTGGTCCTGACGGAGAACGGGATCGAGGAATCCGGCACGCATGACGAGCTGATGGCAAAGGGCGGGATCTACGCCGGGCTGTATCAGTGGGCGGAGAAATAATGAGGAATCCGGTTCCTGTTTATGCGGATACATGCTATAATATAAAAAGTGCTTTATGCTGAGGATTTATCCGATCGGAGATCCTGTCGATGAGCAGAATCGGAAACAGAAAAACAGAAAAACGGATCATGGAGCAGATGCTTGACCGGCTGGGAAAGCGGGAGGAAGCGCCCGTCCCTGTGTTTCTGCTGCTGATGCTGCTCTATGTCATCGCCTCGCTCACGGTCAGTCTGACCGCGGGATCATCGAAAGTGGTGGTCTTCGGAGGCAATCCTGTTTCAATCTACACCTTCGCGGGTGTTTTTGCGTCCGTTTCCAATCTGTGCATTGTCCTGATGGTGGTCTTTTGCGGAAGCCGCGGGTTCATCGCGTCCATTGCCGTTCTTTTGATCCAGTGTCCGATGATCCTGGTGGGGATCCTTGCCAGAGGGAACGTCACAAGTCTGCCCGGGCTGTTCGGCAATTTTCTGACGCTCATCGTTGTCTGTTTCATTCACATAAACAACAGAAAGCTGGATGACTCCCGGCAGAAACTGCGGGAACAGGCCAGCACGGACGTGCTCACGGGACTGCCGAACGGCTTTGCGAGTACGGAGCTGATCAACGAACTGATCCGGCAGAACATCCCCTTTGCGGCGGTCACGATCGACATCAACAACTTTAAAGGCATCAACGACCTGATGGGGTTTGACATGGGCAACAAGGCGCTGATCGAGATCGCCTCCCGCTGGAGATCCATCGCGGACGGCGGACTTTCCGGAACGAACGATTTTGTCACCCGCATCAACGGGGATGAGTTTTCTCTGGTCATCAGGGACTATTCCTCGGAGGAAGAAGTCGTAAAGACGATCCGGCTGTATGAGCAGGCGCTCGAAGAGAAACTCTGTATCGATAGATATGAATTCGTGGCCAATGCGAGTTTCGGATATGCGTTGTTCCCCGACGACGGTGCGACGATCGATGCGCTGATCACAAATTCCGTTGCGGCCATGAGGGAGATCAAGCGCATCAACAGCAGCGAGCATATCCTGCACTTTTCCTTTAACCTGCTTAAAACACATGAGCAGCTGATCATGGAAAACAAGGTGCGGGATGCGCTGGATCATGACAGGATCGGATTCAGACTGCAGCCGCAGTTTGATATGTCGCACAGACTCCGCGGATTTGAAGCACTTGCCAGGATGAAGGATGAGAACGGTGACAGCATCAGTCCGGTCGAGTTCATTCCCGCCGCGGAAAAAGCCGGCCTGATCGACAGTTTGGATCTGACGGTATACCGCAAGGCGTCGGCATTCTTCGGGGAGATCATCAAGAGAACGAACGCGGACATCGTGCTGTGTATCAACGCCTCTGTCAAGCATCTGATGAAGAGCGATTTCATCGATGAGATCCGGGAGATCCTGACGGCCGGCGGCATGTCCGGGGAGCATCTGGAGGTCGAGATCACGGAATCGATCATGATCGAATCTGCCGAAAAAGCCATCGACTGCCTGAAAAAACTGACGGATGTGGGCGTCAGGATCGCGATCGATGATTTCGGGACCGGTTATTCATCTCTGAGTTATCTGAATATTTTCCCGTCGGAGATCCTCAAGATTGACAAGTCGTTTATCGACAAAATAAACGAGGAAGAATCCGAAGCAAAGTATGTGGAGGCGATCATCTCTCTGGCGCATGTCCTGGATTACCGGGTCATCGCCGAGGGGGTGGAAGAGCAGGAACAGCTGGATATACTGAGGAGGATCGGCTGTGATTATATCCAGGGATTCTTCTGGGGACGTCCGCTGTCCGCTGAGGATGCGGGAGCGCTGGTAACGGAGAGTTTCCCGTCATCATGACGGTTCAGGAACAGCAGTCATCAAGAGGAGGAATGAGCAAATGAGCGGACAGAATTTCGGCATCGGAACCAAGTGTGTGCAGGCGGGATACACGCCGGGCAACGGAGAGCCCAGGCAGATCCCGATCGTGCAGTCCACCACCTTTAAATATGACACCAGCGAGGACATGGGCAAACTCTTCGATCTCGAGGCCTCCGGGTATTTCTACACGAGACTGCAGAATCCCACGAATGACTATGTGGCGGCCAAGATCGCGGCTCTGGAGGGCGGCTGTGCGGCGATGCTCACTTCGTCCGGGCAGGCGGCGAATTTCTTCTCCCTGTTCAATATCTGCGAGTGCGGCAGCCATATCGTGTCTTCGTCTTCGATCTACGGCGGCACCTTTAACCTGATCTCCGTGACCATGAAGAAGATGGGCATTGATGTGACCTTTGTCTCCCCGGACTGCACGGAGGAGGAACTGAATGCCGCTTTCCGCGACAACACGCGCGCGGTGTTCGGCGAGACGATCGCCAATCCGGCGCTGACGGTGCTTGATATCGAGAAGTTCGCCAAGGCGGCGCATGCGCACGGCGTGCCGCTCATCGTGGACAACACCTTCCCCACGCCGGTGCACTGCCGGCCGATCGAATGGGGCGCGGATATCGTGACGCACTCCACGACGAAGTACATGGACGGCCACGGCACGGCGGTGGGCGGTGCGATCGTGGATTCCGGACATTTCGACTGGATGGCGCATGCGGACAAGTTCCCGGGGCTCACGACGCCGGATGATTCCTATCACGGGATCACCTATGCCGAGAAATTCGGGCAGGAAGGGGCCTTCATCACGAAGTGCACGGCACAGCTCATGCGTGATTTCGGCTGCATCCAGTCGCCGCAGCACGCGTTTTATCTGAATCTCGGTCTGGAGTCCCTGCATGTGCGCATGAAGCGCCACGCGGAGAACGGTCAGGCGGTCGCGGAATTCCTCGCCGGCAGGAAAGAGGTGGAAGCGGTCCATTTCTCCGGTCTGCCCGGCGATCCGTATCACGAGCTCGCAAAGAAGTATCTGCCGGAGGGCGGCTGCGGTGTCGTCTCCTTTGAGCTTGCGGGCGGCAGGAAGGCCGCGGAGGCCTTTATGAAGAAGTTAAAGCTCGCGGCGATCGAGACGCATGTGGCGGACGCCAGGAGCTGCTGCCTGAATCCCGCGACCTCCACGCACCGTCAGATGACGGACGAGCAGCTGGCCGCCGCCGGGATCCCGGCCGGCCTCATCCGGATGTCCTGCGGCCTCGAGGATGCGGCGGATCTCATCGCGGATCTGAAGCAGGCGCTGGAGGGGTAGGAAAGCACCGGCGTTTGGTCATTGTTCACAAAAATTTCTTGTGCAACGCCCTCTTTTTTGGTAAAATTGTCTACGGTTTCGGGCTTTCCGAAATACAAACAATAATGATTGGAGGATCAGGATGAACGTTTACACGACCGACAAGATTCGCAACGTAGTTCTTTTGGGGCACGGCGGCAGCGGTAAGACGACGCTCACCGAATCGATGGCCTATCTCGCGGGCGTGACCTCCCGTATGGGTAAGGTCGCGGACGGCAACACCGTGAGCGATTTCGATAAGGAGGAGCAGAAGAGGCAGATCTCCATCAGCACCTCTGTCGTTCCGATCGAGTGGGAGGGGGTCAAGATCAATCTGCTCGATACGCCCGGCTATTTCGATTTCATCGGTGAGGTCGAAGAGGCCATCAGCGTTGCGGACGGGGCGATCATCGTTGTCTCCGGCAAGGCCGGCGTGGAAGTCGGGACCACCCGTGCGTGGGAGCTGTGCGAGAAGTACAACATCCCCCGCATGATCTATGTCTCCGACATGGACATCGACGATGCCTCCTTTAAGAACGTCGTGGAGTCGCTCAAGGAGAAGTACGGCAAGATGCTGGCTCCCTTCAATTTCCCGATCCGCGAGAACGAGAAATTTGTCGGTTATGTCAATGTCATCCAGGAGAAGGCGCTGCGCTGGGAGGGCAAGGAGGTCAGGGAGATCGAGATGCCCGATTACAGCAAGGACAATCTTGCCGAGTACCGTGATACCCTGATGGAATCCGTGGCGGAGACCAGCGAGGAGTTCATGGACCGGTACTTCGCGGGCGAGACCTTCTCCGAGGCGGAGATCCGCGCGGCCTTGAGAGCCAGCGTCTGCGACGGCTCCGTGGTCCCCATGGAGATGGGCTCCAGCACGCTCTGCCAGGGCGTCTACACGCTGCTCGACGATATTGTGAAGTACATGCCGAGCCCCGAGAACCGCAAGATGAGCGGCATCAATACCAACACCAACGAGATCTTCGAGGCCAACTTCGACTTCTCCAAGCCCAAGACGGCCTTTGTCTTCAAGACGATGATGGATCCCTTCATCGGGAAATACTCCCTCATCAAGGTCCGCTCCGGCGTCATCAAGGCGGATGATGTGATGTATAACACGAACAAGAATCAGGAAGGCAAGATCGGCAAGCTCTACATCCTCCAGGGCAACAAGCCCTCCGAGGTGAGCGAGCTGCACGCCGGCGATCTGGGCGCTCTGCAGAAGTCCGACGCGGCGACGGGCGACACGCTCTCCACCAAGGCGACTCCCGTCCAGTATGCCAAGATGGACATCTCCACACCTTATACCGCGATGCGCTATCACGCCCAGAACAAGGCGGATATTGACAAGATCGCGCAGTCCCTCGCCAAGATGTGCGCCGAGGATCTCACGCTGCGTGTGGTCAACGACGGATTAAACCGCCAGACTCTCATCTACGGCATCGGCGATCTGCATCTGGAGGTGGTCGTCGCCAAGCTCCTCTCCGAGTACAAGGTCGGCATTGACCTCACCAAGCCCAAGGTGGCATTCCGCGAGACCATCCGCAGGAATTCCGATGTGGAGTACAAGTACAAGAAGCAGACCGGCGGACACGGTCAGTACGGCCATGTCAAGATCCGCTTCTCGCCCTCCGGCGATGATCAGGCCCCCTATGTGTTTGAACAGGAGGTCGTGGGCGGCACGGTGCCCAAGAACTTCTTTCCGGCTGTGGAAAAGGGCATCAACGAGTCCTGTGCACGCGGACCGCTGGCGGCTTATCCGGTCGTCGGTGTCAAGGCCGTGCTCTATGACGGATCCTATCATCCGGTCGATTCTTCGGAAATGGCCTTCAAGGTGGCTGCTTCCCAGGCCTTCAAGAAGGGCTTCCTCGAGGCGGGCCCCGTCCTGCTCGAGCCCATCGTTTCCCTCAAGGTCACGGTGCCGGACAGCTACACCGGCGATGTCATGGGTGATCTGAACAAGCGCCGCGGCCGTGTCACCGGCATGAACCCGATCGGCGGCGGTAAGCAGACCATCGAGGCGGATGTGCCCGAGATGGAGCTCTTCGGCTACTGCACGACGCTGCGTTCGCTCTCCGGCGGTACCGGCGATTACTCCTATGAGTTCGCCCGCTACGAGCAGACCCCTGCGGACATCCAGGAGCGCGAGGTCGCGGCGAGAGCGTCCAAGGTCGCGGAGGAGAACACGGAGGATTGAGGATCCCCGTGACCGGCTTTCCGGCCGGACAGATGATTATCAGTTAAACGTAAACCCGGGTACGATATTTCGTATCCGGGTTTTCCAAAGGGAGGATTGCCCGCACCTGTGAGTACGAAGATGGGAAAAAGAGGATCCATCAGACGTCAGTTCACCATCACCTTTATCGCGGTGGTGGCGGGGACGATCGCGCTCTGCATCCTGGCAAACCTCCTGCTTCTGCGTCCCTACTACATGGCCATGAAGCAGAGGGCCGTGCGGGACGCGTACCGGAGCGTCAACGAGGCGGTGGTGAAGGGGGAGATCGCCTCCTCCGAATTTGATGTGAAGCTCTCCCAGATCGGCGCCAAGTACGATATCCGGCTCCTGGTGCTGGACGCGGAATCCCAGACGATCAAGGCCTCCATGGAGGACAACGGCCGCATGGCCAGGCTTCTTTGGAACAATATCCTGGGGATCAGGGAGCCCGGGACGCATATCGAGATTATCGAAAAAACGTCTAATTATACACTGCAAATTGAGAACTACGAGAAGACCTCCACGGAATATCTGACTTGCTGGGGGTATCTCGACAACGGCAATATGTTCCTGATCGAGAGCGCGGTGGATTCCGTCAACGAATCGGCGCTGATCAGCATCCGTTTCCTCATCGTGGCGGGACTGATCGCCATGGCGCTGGGCGTGCTGTTCATTCTGATCCTCGCGAAGCGCATGACAAGACCCATCACGGATCTGACAGCCCTGTCCGAGGATATGAAGTCCCTGCATTTTGATGCGAAATATGAGGGGGACGCCGGCAATGAACTGGATCTTCTGGGGGAGAACATGAACGAGCTCTCCGCCACGCTCGAGACGACGATCAGCAATCTCAAGACTGCCAACAACGAGCTCCTCAGGGACATCGCCCGCAAGGAGGAGATCGATGAGGAACGGCGGGAGTTCCTCTCCAATGTCTCGCATGAACTCAAGACGCCGATTGCCCTGATCCAGGGCTACGCGGAGGGTCTCGCCGAGGGCATCATCGATGATGAGGAGAGCCGCAGGGAGTACTGCCGGGTGATCATGGACGAGGCCGGCAAGATGAACCGGATGATCCGGCAGCTGCTGACGCTGTCACATCTGGAGTCGGGCGAGGATAAGGTGAGTTTTGCCCGGTTCGATATCGTGGAGCTCATCCGCAATTATCTGCGCAGCGCAAGGCTCCTCATCGAAAAGGCGGGCTGCAATGTGCGGATGGAGGAGTATCCGCCCTGCGAGGTGTGGGCGGACGAGTTCCTCGTGGAGGAGGTCCTGCAGAATTACGTGACCAATGCCCTTCATCATCTGGACGGTGAGCGTGTGATGGAGATCCGGATCACGAAACGGGAGGAACGGGTGCGGGTCAGTGTCTTCAACACGGGCGAGCCGATCCCGGAGGAGAGCATTGGGCATATCTGGGAGAAATTCTATAAGGTCGACAAGGCCAGGACCCGCGAGTATGGCGGCAGCGGCATCGGCCTCTCCATCGTGCGCGCGATCATGGAATCCATGCACCGCGATTACGGTGTCATCAACTACGACAACGGGGTAGAGTTCTGGTTTGAGTTGTGATGCTGTGTTCGCATCCGGGGGTTCAGGGATACAGCTTCTTCATGCTCGCCATGAAAGCGGATTCCGACATATTGGCCTCTGCCGCGGCGTTTGATACGGACAGCAATCCGTTGCGGACGAGGGAGGACAGTGCCTTTAGGATGCCTTGCTTCTCAGCTTCCTCAAAATCCTCTTTGCACATCTCGTGGATCCATTCATTTACAATATCGCTCATGTTTTGTTCCTCCTTCAGCTTCGCATACACCGCCCGATTCGCCGCAATACTCACCTGTAGTACTGCATCGATATTGGCCCGGTCGCCCGGATCCGTCAGATCAGCCGTCTGATTGACAAACCGTTCCACATCCTCCACACGTGCCCGATCCGACAGGATCCGCAGCGCAGCATGATCCTCACTCAGCCGGCTCATAACTACGATCTGGATTGGCAGCGACGGGATCCAGGTCACATAATAGATCCCCGGATATTTCTCCTCGATGGACGCGCCCAGCTTTGCCAGAGCGTTCATGCATTACGGATATAGCTTCTTCATTTTCGCCATGAAAGCGGATTCCGACATGTTGGCCTCTGCCGCGGCGTTTGATACGGACAGCAATCCGTTGCGGACGAGGGAGGACAGTGCCTTTAGGATGCCTTGCTTCTCTCCGCGCTTCTCAGCTTCCTCGATATCCTCTTTGCATATCCTGTTGAAATACTCACGCACGATATCACTCATATCATCATCTCCCTTCTCCAAGGCATCATACACCGCCCGGTTCGCCGCAATACTCACCTGCA
>JAEEGL010032674.1_pt1 | contig 23194 bp, 17 predicted proteins | sample 9134231 | NCBI WGS metagenome assembly JAEEGL01 (sample SAMN16246548, study PRJNA631951) | gut metagenome | biome: gut microbiome; feature: rumen; material: fiber-attached | host: Bos | place: Iran: Karaj | collected 2018-10
GTCGTGACCATAGTTATCCTGCTGTACATCACCAACGGTCTTTACAGCACGGTCAACAAGCGTTTTCCTCAGATTATCGTGGAACTTGCCGTTTCTTATTTCAGTGCTACCATCCTGATCTTGGGAATCAGCTATATTTTCGCCACCCATCCCGATGCCTGGCGAATTCCATTGGCTGGCGCCGTACTCAACTTCGTGCTGGCTTGTCTGTGGCGGCGGATAAGTTGGACCTACGAACGGAAGTTGCGGAAGGTTAGTGACGTGATGATTGTAGGGGACAAAGAAGAATGCGAGCATATCTACCGACGCATCCAGGATAACCCCCTGCTGGACATGAACATCAAATACGTGTGCACGGACTTGAGCAAGGTCGACTGGCAACAGTTTGTGAACAGGGTAGACGAAGTCATCCTGTGCGCGGAGCTGCCACTGAAGTATAAATCACTCATTTCCCGTTATGCCATACCCAGGGGCGTACAGACTGTGGTGTTGCCGAAATCCTACGGTATGCTGTTCCAGAACATGGAACTTGACCAGATCGACGACATCCCCGTGTACCGACCCAAGGAAATGGCGCTGACGTTAGACCAGCGGGTGCTGAAACGGTGCAGTGATGTAGTTTTGGGAGGACTGGCTTTCCTTATCTTTCTTCCGGTGATGGTTTGCATCGCAATCGCTATCAAGGTAAAAGATCCAGGCCCCATCCTATACAGCCAGATGCGGGTAGGACGCTATAACGAAGAATTCCGTATCTATAAATTCCGAACCATGATTGTGAACGCAGAAAAACTCACAGGTCCTATCATTGCCGGGGAAGACGACCCCCGCATCACCCCTCTGGGGCGGTTTCTGCGGAAGACGCGGTTGGACGAACTGCCCCAGCTGTGGAACGTGATTAAGGGGGACATGAGCATTGTGGGGCCCCGGCCGGAACGGAAATTCTTCTGCGACCAGTTCGCCAAAGTGCTGCCCCTTTACATGGAACGGCACAACGTAAAACCGGGCATCACCGGGCTGGCCCAGGTGCGTGGCAAATACAACACCACCGCCCATGACAAGCTGGTCTATGACCTGCGGTACATCCAAAACTACAGCTTCATGTGGGACTTGGCCATCATGGTACAGACGGTGAAAATCATGTGCACCAAAAGCGCCACGGAAGGCATCGACTATGATGCAGATGCCATTAATCTGGAAGCACTGGAAGCCGCCAACATTCAAGAAAAGCAGAATATTCTTTAAATACAGCATATTTTCTGATATAATTAATAATTACAGCAGAATAAATCAATTTCATTTAACCACTTTATTTTGAGTTGTTAGCATGACTAATTGTTTGGAAAGAGGAGATCGCCTATGAAAAAGCTTATAGTGGCGGCAGTACTGGGATGTGCCCTTACCTTTAACGGCGTGGCCGCTGCGGCAGAATACCTGATGACTCCTGGAGATCAGTTGCAAATCTACGTGCTAGGACATCCGGATATTAGCAGTACACGAGCTAATACAGACTCGTCCTATACGGTGCGTCCAGATGGCAAATTAAATTTCCCTTTGGTGGGAGAAATAGATGTTAACGGTTTAACAGTTTATGAGTTTACACAATTACTGACAAAGGAACTATCGGAATATATTATTAAACCTAAGATTACGGTTAATGTGGCTAGACTTGGCACTACCCGGGTCTTTGTCATGGGGGAAGTCTCCAAACAGGGCATGCATGAACTGACCAAAAGCCACCGTGTACTGGACGCTTTGGGTGCTGCCGGGGGCTTTACTCAGAAGGCAGCCAAAAAGAATATCTTCTTGGTGCGAAACGTTGGTACCCCGGAAGAAAACGTGCAGAAGATTAACATTCTGAACTACATGAAAAAAGGCGACATAAGCCAGAATGTAGTATTGCAGGAAGGTGATTGCCTGTACTTGACTAGTAACCATAAAGTTACGTTGATGGACATTGCCCTGTTTGCTTCGCGGGCCATCGACAGCTGGTATGACATCGATAGAATCGATAAATAATTTTTTAAAAGAATTAAAAACCTTGATTATTTAGTTAGGAGGTAACTCCCTTGGAAGACCAGGAATATACCATAGACTTAATGGAAATAGCGGAAATCATATCCGAAAACCGAAAGCCTATTGCCAAGATTACAGGCGTGTTTATTGTGTTGGCAATTTTGTATTTGCTTATAGCTTCCCCGGTTTATGAATCACAGGCATTGTTGCGGATTAAACAGCAACAGGGACTGGGAAGTTCCCTTCTGGACGCTGCTACAGGTGGCAACGTTGCTATGAGTCAGCAACAGATGAGTACCTATGCAGAAATTTTAAAGAGCCGAGGCGTTGTAGTTCCAGTTATTGAAGCCACTGAGGAGGAAAAAGAAGGTAAATATCCGGCGTATGAAAGTTATGTTGAAAGCAATATTACTACTTCGCCTTTTAAAAACACAGAAATTCTACAGCTGAAAGTAAAAGGTAAAAGTCCTGAACAGGCCCGAAAAGCAAATCAGTTGTTGGTGGAAACCTTTTTACTGCGCATGACGGAATTAAGCCGCGTGGAACAAACGGCTACCAAGAACTTTTTACAAAATCGAACCGATGCGGCCAAGCAAGATTTGGACAAAGCAGAAACGGCCTTGCAGGATTACAAAATCGAAAATAAAATTTTAACGCCTTCCGACAGTTCTAAGCTGTTTTTGGATCGTATTTCTTTAGCAGAAAAGGAAGCTGCGATCAATCGCATAGAATTAGGCACGGCGCAGGCCAAGCTGAATGCTGCCAATAGTATTTTAGGGGGCGAGGGTCAGTTTACAGCGGATAACCATACTGTACAAGCTTACAATGCACAGTTGGCTAAACTGGAAGCAGAACGGATTTCCTATCTGGACAAATACACCGAAAAACATCCCCGGATGATTGAACTGAACGACCAGATTGCGGAACTGAAAGGTAAGATTGCGGAAGAAACCCGAAAAGTGGCGGCGTTGCAGGCTCCCAGTGATAACGCCGTACACCAGCGGTTAGTAGCAAGCAAGTTCCAAAGTGAAGGGGAACTAATCGTAGCACAACAAAAAGCTGCCCTATTGCAGGAAGTGATTGATCAGAATAACCGGGATTTGGAGCAGTTACCTGCTTTAGAAAAAGGTTATGTAAAAGTAGCCCGTGACGCTCAAGTGGCCGGTGAGCTATATATAATGCTGGCTAAACGCTTGGAAGAAAGCAAAGTAGCAGAGGTTATGCAGCCTAACAATGTGCAGGTGGTAGACGAGCCTACGCTACCGGAGAAACCCATTGCACCACGAAAGGGCCAGACACTCTTTTTTGCGGCACTGTTGGGTATTCTTTTAAGCAGTGGCTATACTGTGGTTATGGAACTGATGAACCGTACCATCCGTACTGAAGACGATGTGAAAAATTACCTGGGCCTACCTGTAATGGGTGCCATACCGGATGAAGAAAGCATGAGCCGGGCCATTACGAAACAGAAAGAAATAGAAGAGAAAGAGCCGGGCTTTATGAGTAAAGTGAGGGACTTCGTATGGAAGAAGTAAAACAGGAATCTACCAAACAACCTAACAAAGAAATAAAGCAAATCAACCTTTTGACTTTTAATGACCCCAAGAGCCCGGTTGCGGAAGCCTACCGCACCATCCGTACCAACTTGCAGTTCAGCGGGGTTGATAAGGAAATAAAAGTCGTGGAAGTGACCAGCGCAGTTCCCAACGAAGGCAAAAGTACTGTCCTCGCCAGCTTGGCTGTGGTGTTGGCCCAGGCCCGGAAAAAAGTGCTGCTGCTGGACTGCGACTTTCGTAACCCCACCCAGCACAAACTGTTTGGTCTGCACAACAGAGGATTGACCAACTTTATGGCCAACGGAGATGACTACATTCCCTTTATCCAGCATGTGGAACAGGAAAACCTTGATATTCTTGTGTCCGGTCCGGTAGCCCCTAATCCCAGCGAAATGCTGATGAGCAACAAAATGCAAGATCTGCTGGACAAAGCCCGCACGGAATATGATTATGTATTGATTGACACACCACCTATCATACCGGTTACGGATGCCGCAGTATTAGGCGCTAAAGTTGATGGCGTGATGATTGTCATTGCCAGCGGCGCTGATAAACCGGAACTGGCACAGGCAGCCAAAACACGTTTGGTACAGGGTGGTGCTAACATCTTAGGCTGCGTCCTTAACAAAGTGCAGGTAGGCGGAGGACGCTATGGCTATGGTAACCACAAATACGGTTACGGTGGATATGGATATGGATATGGATATGGATATGGATATGGATATGGATATGGATACTACTATGGGGGAAAGGAAGAAGAGAAAACCATTGAAGAAAAGGACGAGTAATTTTTAGGAAATATTATCATCTTAAGACTTTTCGTGACAATTATACCCATTGCCATAAAACTATATGGCAGTGGTCTGTCTATCTACAAACAGGTACGACTTACTAAAGACCGCTGGGAATTTATAATCTATAAATTCCGTTCTATACGGGTTGATGTTGAAAAGATGGCGTGGTTTCGCCTAGAAGCGGCGTTACAGATGACCTTATCACAGACATCGGTAGGTTTATCTGCAAGTGCTGGTTTAGACGAACTGTTTCAAACATATTAAATGGCAATATGAAATAATGTAGTATGATCCGGTCAAAACGCCCGAAGGTTGCGGAGCAATAGAACAAGACCATGCTGGAATTCAAATTGCTGTTACAGGTGAAAGCTGGACTTTTCGGGTATGTACAGATTTACGGAAGCACAATAGTGATCTCTATGAAAAACTGTAATTTGATTTACTGGATATCAATATCTTGAGTGTGCTTCGAGGTTTGGGACTGATCTTTGCAAAATTTTTCATCTTGTTCAGTAGTGAAAGCACAGCTGGTGTAGATGAGGGACAGACTATTGTAATGGGAGTACATTGTGAAGAGAAAAGTCTAAAAAAGGATAATAGTCATTAAAATGAAGATTACACAGAAGAAGTTATATTTTACTACCTCACCAAATACAACTTCTGTCGTGTAGATTGAAGGTCGTAGACAGTGACTCCGGATTAGAAAATAAGCGTAAAACATAATGAAGAATTGGTATTTTAGACAAAGAATATTTGCAAGATCGATCTATTGTAGAGGAAAAGTGCATAGGACCAAGTAAGGTGCGGTTTGCCAGTTAGGTCGACAAGGAACAAAACTATAGAGAGTTCTGCCAATGGCAGGACGATTGTGTGAAGTAGCGAAGATATCGGTAGAGATAGTTGTAAGAGATTAAAGAAAAAAAAGAATAGTATTATTGCTTCATACAGGTGGGTTTCATTCAAGATGGCATTGATTGACCACGTCTGACGTACTGGTTTGTGTGTTTAATGAGTTTAAGGGATTGCAAAGAATTAAAGTAACTAAAGGAGATTCTGATGGGGTACAGAGTAGCTGACAATACATATGGCATTGCAGAGTTCCAAACTGAACTTTTAAAACTCCTTGGAGTGTACGCTGAGATCTGCAAAAAATACAATCTACGTTGGTTTGTTATCGGTGGAACGTGTATTGGAGCACTTAGGCATGGTGGGTTTGTTCCTTGGGACGATGATTTGGATGTTGCGATGCCCCGGCCTGATTATGAGAAATTGTGGTCAAAGAGAGATGAAATAAATAAGAACAGCCAATTCATAGTTACGAGAACTACGAAAGAGAAGAATTACCATCATCGAGTAATGCAACTTGTAGACCTTAATACCACTTTTGTTCATGCTAGAAGTGCAAATGAAGATGTAGAACATGGCGTCTATATAGATATTATCCCCATGGACGGATGCGCTCCAACAAAACTGGGGTATTACCGTCAAGTTTTAAATGCAATGGCTTTTTCAGTATATAACATTCAATGTCTTCCCGAATATAATGACGGTAAATTGATATCAGTGCTTACATTCATTGCATTGAAACTGATTCCCAATAAGTACCTTCGTTATAAAATATGGAAACATTGTGAAAAACAAATGTCGAAATGGGACTGGGATAAATCAGAAATAGTTGCTCTCCTTACTTGTGATGTAAAGTCGATTTTGCATCCATACAAAGGTGAGTGGTTTAAACAGGTAAAGAAGCATATATTTGAAAATACAGCAGTAAACATACCTATCAGAGCAGAAAAATATCTTACACAATATTATGGTGATTTTATGCAACTTCCCCCTGAAGAATATAGGCATCCAGTTCATAATACGAAAATGATTGATTTGAAGTGCCCCTATGTTCAGTATCGTGGTATTTACTATTTGGTAGAAGAGAAGGGTCATAATTAATGAAAGTAGCAATTGTTTCACTCAGATTTGCGCCTGGGCATATGGCTCATTTGAGAGCATATCGAGAATTATTTAAAACACTCGGTTGTGATATACGGATGTTCTTGGCTCCGGATTATAAGGATTTTATGGGTGCTGATTCCGAAATAGACTATACCGATGAAATAAAAAAAATAGATTCTTGGAAACCAGATAAGGTGTTTTCTTATAATATTGCCAATAAAAATATTTTGCTTGCTAAACATTGTAAAAAGAGTAATATCCCTTTCTTCTACGTGCTACATGAACCATGGGATTCCGTTAAAGAGTTAATGGCATTGAGAGGAAGGATGCCACGCCGCGTTGTTGCTAATTTGGTTAACTATATAACTTGTAAAAATGCGTACAAAGTCATTTTGGCTTCGCAAAGCGGAAAAGAAAAATATGAGAAATATATGCATAAATGCAATAAGAACTATGTAGTATTTCCGCTGATTTTTTGCGATGATTATGACGAACATAAGACCATAGAAAGGAAGTTTTTTTCATTTATTGGTGGTTTTACAGAAGGGCGAGGATGTAGGGAGTTTTTAGATTTTGTGCGTTTCTCTATTCAAAATAAGTTAGACATTAAATTTTTGATTGCGAGTAGAAGTGGTGTTTATAGATACATTACTGACGAGACTTTAAAAACGGCTATTTCTAGGGGATTTTTAAAGATATATGCTGGAAAACCAATGTCATCAGCGGAAATAAATACTCATTACAGAGAGTCGGTTTGTGCATGGAATGCCTATAAGAGCAGTACGCAAAGTGGCGTTCTTCCAAACTCATTGATGCAAGGAACTCCTGTAATGGTGTCTTACCGAGGTGACTCAACTGATATTGTTACTGATAAGGTCCAAGGATGTTATATTACCTTGCCCCATCAAAATGAAGAAATATTAGATGCGTACCATTTTATAAAACAGCATATTGATCAAATGCAAGAAGCGGCACGATTGTGTTTCTACAAACATTATTACTATGGTAAGACAGTTGATTTGGCAAAACAAGTTTACGAAATTGAGTAAATTGATTGGAGAAGAAGTAGTCATGATTATTACAAAAACGCCGTTCCGTATGTCGTTTTTTGGTGGTGGAACGGATATGGAAAATTTCTTCCGCAAATATGGTGGGGCGGTCCTTTCTACAACTTTTGATAAATACTGTTATGTGAATGTCAGGCATCTTCCGAGGTTCTTTGATTATAGTACGGAATTGTCATATTCGAAGATTGAGCGAGTAACAAATGTGGATGATATCGAACATCCAGCTGTCCGTAATGCAATGAAGATGCTAGATATGCATGAAATTCGTCTGACTTATGAGGCAGATCTTCCTGCTCGTTCTGGTCTTGGCACAAGTTCGTCTTTTGCTGTTGGCATGCTGAATGCATTCTATGCACTGAAAGGTAAGTATGTTGACAAGAAGAGACTGGCTGATGAAGCTATTTATTTGGAACGTATCCTTTGTACTGAGGCAGGAGGTTGGCAAGATCAAATTGCAGCTGCATTTGGAGGTTTCAACCGAATCAATTTTAACACAGATGGAACCTATGATGTTTTCCCATTAATCATTCATCCGAATAGGAAGAAACTGTTAAACGACAGCCTTGTGATGTTCTTCACTGGTTTTACCCGCTTTAGTTCTGAAGTACAGAAATCGAATGCTCAGGGATATTGCGACAAGGTAAATATGCTAAAGGAGATGCTTACTCTTGTGGATTATGCAGAAAGAATACTGACAGATGCACATTCAGATCTTGACGAATTTGGTCATCTTCTTGACCACACTTGGAGGTTGAAACGAAAAATTAGTGGTGCGATTACTACAAACACCATTGATGATCTTTATAAAAAAGGTTTGGAAGCTGGCGCTCTTGGCGGTAAACTTCTCGGTGCAGGTGGTGGAGGATTCTTGGTTTTTTATGTACGTCCAGACAATAAACAGACTGTTATGGATGCGATGAAAGATTTGTTATATGTTCCGTTTAAATTTGAGGGTGGCGGTACGAGAGTGATTTATTATTCTCCAGAAAGCTATATACCTAAAGAAAAGGAACAAGATTGATATAATCGTGTAATTAGTTCGTGAAAGGGTTGCAAACAAATATGCGCTTATTGGAACATAGGCTTGAAAAATACATTAATCATCTTATCGAACGCTATCCGGTTTTAGGAGAGGTAAGGAAGGATATTATTGATGCTTATCTTTTAATGGAGGAATGCTACGAAAACGATGGAAAACTGTTAATCGCTGGTAATGGTGGGTCTGCGGCCGACTCTGAACATATCGCTGGTGAATTGATGAAGAGTTTCAAAATCCCCCGTCCTGTATCGGATGAATTTGCACAAAAGTTGATATCGATTGATTCTGTGAGGGGAGAAAAACTCGCTAAAAATCTGGAATGTGGACTAATAGCTATTCCACTGGTCGCCCATGAAGCTCTTTCTACCGCCTATATTAACGATGTGGATGGACTTGGAGTGTTTGCTCAGCAACTTTTTGATTTCGGACGTTCTGGTGATGTTTTCCTTGGTATTTCTACTTCTGGCAATAGCAAAAATGTTATGTCAGCTACAGTGGTTGCTAGGGCTCTAGGTATAAAAGTGATAGGCTTGACCGGAGCTAACGGTGGTGAGTTGGCAGAAGTTGCTACTGTAGTCGTAAAAGTCCCACAGACCGAAACATACATGATTCAGGAGTTGCATCTGCCGGTATATCACTGTTGGTGTTTGATGCTTGAAGACAGGTTCTTTGGGAAATAATAGATATATAAAAATAAAGTTGATTAGTATCTATATCCTTTTTAAAAGGAATGAGTGACAGCATAAACATATCCGGTAAGTGTGACTCTTGTATTAATACTTTTTCTTGCAAACTTTGCAATCACTGGTTATTACGTAACATCATTTTAATAGAGTCGTTTTAAGGTTGGTTTTATTACTTTTGAATCATTCCTTAATACTTAAGAGGAGGACTCTTTAATTGGATTATACATTTATTATGGTTACAATTGTTGCATATATGTTCGTGCTGTTTAAGTTTAAAAAGGATATAGTTGTTCAATTACTAGCTGTATTGGTAATTTATCTTGCTTCTGTTACTTTTAGAGAAGCACTCGATGCAACATTGCCAATCTTCTTTATAGTATCTTTGGTACCGTTTTTAGGAAATGTACGCCACTTAAGTAAATGGACATTATTTTTAGTAGTATTTTTAGGAATATACTTAATTGTTGGTGTTTTGTTTCAAGATAGTTTTAGAGCGATTACCATGTTTGTTTCTAGATGTTGGCAGTTCGTATTTTTTTTTATTGTATTTGATAGTGTTAAATTGCCGTCAAGCAAAACAAACTTCCATGGATTAATAATTGTTTCTATTTTAGTTGAAGCAGTATTGGCGGCATATCTATTTCTTACAAAAAGAGAACTGTTTGATGTGGTAAGGTTGACTGCAGGTGCACAACCCATTACCGGTAATATGGCAGTTGTGATTATGCCAGTAATATGTTATGCTTATTTTTGTCAAGAGACTAATGAGAATAAAAGGTTGCAAACAATTGGATTTGTTTTTTTGCTTGCTTTGTTTGTAGGGCTTTCAGGAACACGTGGATATGAACTGATATATCTCCTTACAACAATTTGTATTCTGTGGGATTATGCTATACATGCCAAAAGCACGAGAAGTTTTGTTAATAGGTATATTGTTTTTTCTTTGGCAACTTTAGCAATGATTGGAATAGTCATGATGTTGCCAGAATACCTGGAAAGGCTTGCAACAATTTTTCGATTAAATAAATTCTCCGTTGGTATCAGAGGTTATGAGAATGCAGCAGGGATGGAATTCATGATGAACGCTCCTTTACTTGTAAAATTATTTGGAGTTGGTATGGGAGGAAAATTGGGCAATTACCCAGAGTTTGTTCAGGCCGTCTCTAAACAGTTTGCTTTGGGTATGTGGAATCAGTGGAGTTACTTAAATAATGCTGGTTCAATCTTTCATAATCTGTATATGAATATTCTTTGCAATATGGGTATCTGCGGAATTGTTGTGCTTGGCGCTAGCATTGTTAAGATTTGGATGATAATATCAAGTGTGATAAGCGAAAAGCGAGTAAGGATAGCATATAAAGCATTTTTCGTTAGCTTTATTATTATGAATTATTATAGATGGTCTGTCGATTGTGGGATTGCAATAATGGCGTTATTTGCATTAATGTTAAAGGCGATTAGGGAAGTGGATAAAAAAAGATCGCCAGAATCAATGGCATATATGCGATAGAACAATATAAATGGAAAAGACAATTTGCACAGAAAGTTGACATAATAATTATTGGTGAGAGTTGTATATACCTTTAGAGCAGAATAATCAAGCGCCTCAAAGATGGTAAATAGATAAATTATAGGGTAGCAATAATTTGCTATATATTTTCAGTAAAATAGAAAATATAATGAGATTTTAAATTAAATAAAGTCGTCAATAAGTACTTCCACACAGTTAAAGAAAATGGATGTGAATGTCTATACCAATATCCGTGATCTCTTTCCATATAATCTTCTTTTGTAAATGAAACGAAGAATTATAATATAAATGACATGACTCTGTTGAGTAATTGCAGGTATGATCCATGACAAAGGAGAAGTTGCATTGAACCTAGTTTACGCAATGATTTTAAGTGTCGGAATAAAGGGAATATCGGCTCTTGTGGAGATTGCGATTCAGATGATTATTAGTAATGGAATTGGGGTCAGTGGTTATGGAGACTATACTTTCTTTGTGAATTTGATAAGCGGTGTTTACTTTTTGTTATTTTCTGGTAGTGTAAAATTAAACACATATTATTTATCTACTCCATCATCGAGCCTCTCGATTTTTAAAAGAAAATTTCTTTTATTCTTTGTTTTTCCTATAATAGCCATAATTATAGCAACTTCCGGTCTAATGAAAAATGTATATGGTGTTGTTGCAGGAATAATTCTTTTTCTATATTACTATGCTTACGATTGTAGCAGTGTAATGTTTTCACGAGGTAAACAACTGCCTGCCTTGTTGGGTGAGTACCTTTTTGGGAGGATAGTGTTGTTTATTGCAACTTTCAGTGCAATCAGTTTTAAAGTTGCAACAGGTATTGTCTTATTGGCAATGTATGGATTGGAATTTTTGACTATCATCCTTTGGCTTATGCCGCAAAGGTTAAAATTGCCGAAAGGGACAGAGGAAATAACAGTTCCCATGTCAAAACTTGTTCATTATCAGGTTTCAGATGTGGCGAACAGTTTAATAAGTTATTCGCCAACTATTCTTCAATACATTGTAGGTGGGGCCTTTACAGCTGGATTTTCCGGAATAGTTTCAGTTGTAAAAAAATTTATTAATTTCATTTCTGGTCCTACTGCAAAGGTCTTTCTTCCTGAATTTTCCAGGTTATATAAACTTGGTCAATTAGATAAGTTAGAAGAAACCTATCTCATGATTGTGAGAATTCAAATGGTTTTTATTGGGACAATTGGCGCTTTACTTTTAGGATTTCCGAATTTTGTGTTAAAGCTTTTCAACTCTGAATTGGTACAGTATGCATCAACATTTACTTTAACTGCAGCAAGTTTGTTAATTATATCAGGAATTGGTCCCGTTACAGGTGTCCTTCAAATGACAGGAAATGAGAAAATATGCAATAGAAATCAATGGATTTCAATCGCCATAATGATTGTTTCGTGGTTTATTTTGCGTAAATTACCGCTTTTTGCTATTTACGGATTATGTATCCAAACTGTTGTGGAAGGCATAATGAAATACTTTTCTATTTGTAAATGGTTTGGTAAAATGATAATTCCATTAAAGAACTATATTATACTTTGGGCTCCGGTAGTTTTCTTACGTATAATTGTAGATTCTGCAGGCTTAAACTATTCTTTAATTGCATTGATAATAGGAGTATTGATTATACTTGTTTGGAATATTTATTTTGCGTATCAGGATAAAATGGTTAAGACAGCAATTATTAATTTGAAACATAAGAAGAGAAACTGTAATCCATTATGATGGATACATTCTGTTGGTTGTTTTTTTTAATTTTAGAATGACTTTTAAAAACATGTTAAGATGAGTTATACATATTACATTCTTAAGAATTCTCTTCCTTTGTAAAAAGCTAGTGGATCAAGAGGATTATAAAGAAAGATTAAACAATGATTATTATCACGTTGAAGGCGGTGTCATAAATATAAAAATGAAACAACATATGCTTGTAATCATAATGGCTGGTGGAAAAGGCACGCGTATTTCTAAACTCTTCCCGCATATACCAAAACCATTAATACCTATTCAGGGCGTCCCTGTATTGGAAAGAGAAATCAACTCTCTAGTGTCGCAGGGCTTTTCGAATATTATTCTTACAGTTAGTCATATGTCTGAAAAGATAGTGGAATACTTTGGAGATGGAAGTCGATTTGGCTGTAAAATAGAATACTATGTTGAAGAAACTCCTTTGGGTAATGCTGGAGCATTGTTCAAGCTGAGAAATCGAATTGGCAGTGATCCTTTTCTCCTTTTGAATGCTGATTCTGTGTTTGATGTTGATTTTAATCGGATGATTAAGTATCATGAAGATCATAGGGCTTCGGTTACACTCTTTACACACCCCAATTCACATCCATATGACAGTGGGCTTGTGATTACTGATGAGGATGGAAGTGTGGAACAATGGCTTACGAAGGAGGATAAAAGGCCAGAATATTATAAAAATCGCGTAAACGCTGGTTTACACGTGATTAATCCCAAAGTACTTGATGATGCGAGAATTGATATAGACAAGATAGGTTCTGTGGACGAGACGACTGGGAAAGTGGTCAAAGTTGATTTCGATCGTCAGATACTTAAGGCATTGTGTGGCAGACACACGATGTTCTGTTATGATAGTCCAGAATACGTTAAAGATATGGGCACACCAGAGCGATACCAACAGGTCTGTGATGATTTTAAGCGTGGTATAGTGAACGGGAAGAATCTTAAAAACAAACAAAAGGCAGTGTTTTTGGATCGCGACGGAACGCTTAATAAGTATGTGGGGTTCCTTAGGAAACCTGAAGAACTAGAATTACTTCCCGGAGTTGCCGAGGCGATTAAAAGGATTAACGAAAGTGGTTATCTTGCTATTGTGGTAACGAATCAACCAGTTGTGGCAAGAGGAGAAGTGACAGTTTCAGGTATCCAAATCATACATAATAAGTTAGAAACATTGTTAGGCTTACAAGGTGCATACATTGATGCTCTTTACTATTGCCCGCACCATCCACATAAGGGGTATAAAGGGGAAATAGACGCTTTGAAAATAGAATGCTCTTGCCGCAAACCAAAGCCAGGGTTGCTGTTTAAGGCTGCAGAAGAATTCAACATTGATTTAAGCCAATCCTGGATGATTGGTGATGGAAAGAATGATGTTGAAGCTGGACAGAACGCCGGGTGTAGGACGGCGTTGATTGGAGAAGTAAATTGCGGACAGGATATGATTGTTAACTCATTATTGGAATTCGTAGAGAAAGTCATATAAAAAAACAAGTAAAAGAAATCCAATGCGATAAAACTGCCTGTCAGGTAAATTGGAAACAGGTAGCTTGATGTTAATCAGTGTTTTATAGATGCAATGGTGACTCTTTCCAAAGATGTAAGTCGATTTGAGTCAGTTGTGCTCCAAATTTGAAAACAAAACTATATTCACGTCTTTACATTGTTCATCCGTTATGCTTCTAGCATGAAGCGGTTTTAATATTGATTATTGTAATTATAAAATTGGGAGAAAAATTAGCGTATGCGTCAAGTAACAGACTTAAAAGAAATTCAGGGTCTTGCTTTATCTCTATTATTTCATTTGGACGAATTCTGTAAGGAATACACGATTAATTATTACCTAGCATATGGAACTCTGCTTGGCTCAATTCGGCATCATGGGTTTATACCCTGGGACGATGACATAGATGTTTGGATGATGCGTAAAGATTACAACCTTATGATAGATAAATTTCCCAAGTGGGGAAAAGAACGTGGTCTGTTCATTAATTCGGCACAAACTGTGAAAAAAAAATATAATAGAGCACATGCACAGATTTGTATTAGCAATACAAAACTTATTTCTAATAATCGGAAGAATGATTTTAAAGAAGGTTATTTTATAGATATCTTTCCGCTTGATGGGACACCGAATAATTCAATTCTTCGATGGTTAAGGTTAACGCATCTTCAAATACTAAAAAATATAGGTACATTGTCAGCTTATTGTAGCAATAATAAAGAAAAGATAACAATAAAGACGCGTTTATTTTTGGCAATTTCAAGGCTTTTAAAAAATGTAGATACGCAAAAAATCATGTTAGAGTATGAGCGTGTTGCTAGTAAATCTAGTTGTTCTTCATCAGAGTACTTGCAATTATTTACTGCAGGGAATAAAGGAAGAAATCTTATTATAAAAAGAGAATATTTTGATTCAGTAAGACAAATGCCATTTGAAACTATTACGGCTAGCATTCCATCGGGATACGATGAGATTCTACGAAAGCGATATGGCGATTATATGAAATTGCCGCCTATTGAAGCAAGAAAACCTCACCATGATTTTATTTTATTTATAGATGATTAAGTTATAAGTTAAATAATCCAAATAAGCTGAAATAATTATCGCTACCGGGGCAGTTTGTCCAAAAATATCCGGCGACTCTTGTCCGTACATTGACGAAGATTTTGTCCGCCTGACCTGTTCCTCTAAAATTGAATCACACCGAACTGTAATCTGGCTGTGCTATAATTACCATAAAGGAGACTAAAGACCCCGAAAAATCGTTTCACAATTGAATATTTCAACTTGATGAAAGCGCCTGTCTGACGGTGAGGAAGTCACCGAATATTCCAGTGCGGTGAAACCACTTGTCCGGTAGTTTGGAAATCAGTGTTTTATATGTGCGGTGGAGCCGGCATTCCAGAAGCTAGTACCTCTGAGATGGACGGAAGCCAAAATCGAAAATGGTTTTACTGACTCTGTGCCGGATCCATTCCGTATACTTCTCTCATGGAACGGTAATGGGCAGTATCGGCAGGAACAATATTAATTATGTAAGCATCATGCTTGTTTCTGTACAAAATAATGTCCACATTCCCCCTTGCAGGAGATTCCGAATATTCGCTCTGAACGATGAAGTTATGAGAGAATGTATTGTCTTGAAAGTGGATACAACCATTTCCAAACAACATGTAACAAGATAGCGGAATATAGGTATCTTGTTCCGCAGCTGATTGAAAGAAAATCTTTCTAACAATGGTTTCGATTTATCAGTAATGCCATCAATGCATGGATCTATGAGAAGTAAATAAAGTATGGGGTTATCGGGTACAATAAATGTCCGCATCTTCAAATGACTTGGTTGTTACGGCGCTAGTATTAGTTTTTTACGATCAATTTTGCCATTTTGGTTGAATGGCATTTTGAGTAAGTGACAAATTTTATTGGGAAGCATATAGACGGGCAATAGCTTTTTTAATTCTTCTGCGATTACGGTTTCCTGTATAATACCGGTGTAGTACAAAGTGATTCGTTGTTTGGTTTCATTATATATACAACAACATGTGTCTGTTCCTTCCAAAGCGGTTGCAACGGCCTCAATTTCACCTAATTCAATACGGTGTCCCATGTGCTTGATTTGAAGGTCTTTTCGGGAAACATATACGTATTCAGCAAATTCATTGATTTTTGCCAAGTCACCGGTACGGTAAATGGTTTCCGGATACTTTGTGTTAAGCGGGTTCTGTACAAATGCTTCTGCTGTTTTTTCTTGGTCGCCATAATACCCGCTGGATAAGCCGGTTCCTCGAACGCATATCTCACCGATTTCACCTTTGGTCACCGGTTGGTTTTGTTCATTAAGAAGAAACATATCCATATTTCGGCAGGCATGACCTATGGGGAGTTTATCGGTGTCTTTAAATGGTCGGTTTATTTCGTACACTGAACATACATCGGTTAGCTCGGTAGGTCCGTACAAATTTACATAACGCGCTTCAGGATACTCTTTTAGCCATTTATTCAAGTGTTTGACTGGCATTGTTTCGCCACTAAAGAATATATTGCGGAGGCTTGTGACATGGGGCTTGTGCAGGGCTTCGCAAATCGCCGGGAAGGTGAGCGCTGAAGGTACCCAGTATAGTGTATTAATCTGATGTTGTTGAAGATATTCCATCAACAGTATTGGAAAAGAGAAGTTTTGACGGGGGATCATCCAGGTGGTTGCCCCGTTTTTTATTGTCTGAAAAATATCAAATACAGACATACTGAAATAAAAAGGTGTCTGGTTACCGAATATATAAGTTTCGTCGATTCCAAAGTATTCAGTACCCCATTCAATGAAATCTATAAGCGACCTGTGTGAAATAGTTACTCCTTTGGGCATGCCGGTTGAACCGGAAGTAAACAGAACATATAATAAATCTGTATCTATGATTGACTTGGCAGTTTGCGTAAGTACCTGTTCATCTATGATTGTAGTCTTTGCATTTTCCAAGAGTACAAGCAGATGATCCGGTGCGAAAGTTTTGACTGCTTTTTCGTGGATCTTGTCAGTAACTATAGCAACGGGTTCCAATATAGTCATTATTTTTATCAGTCTTGCAGGAGGCATTTCTGTATCTAGAGGAGTATAGAAATTACCACTGTAAGCTATCCCTAAAAACGTACTGATGCATTCAGTGCTTTTGTCTAAAAAAACGGCAATCGGTTTTTTAAAAAACTTCGCTGTTATTAAGTGCATAGCAAGATGTTGTGCATCTTTTTTCAATTCTGCAAAAGTGAGTTGGTCCTTATCATCGGCAAATGCTACCTTATCAGCAAACAGGGCAGCGCTTTTTTCCAAATAATCGGTTATAATTCTGGTCATGATGAGTTCTCCTGAAGAACTTATTCTTTTTCTGATAACAGTCGTTGAACCATAGCATACAGCGCTTGCGCGCTGTTAAAATTAGCAGGTACGATTTCTGAAGCGGGAATCCGAATATCATAGGCCTCATTTAATGCAACCACGATTTGTATGATATCAAAGGAATTCAGTAAATGGTTGTCAATTAGGGCATTGCTGTTTTCATAATCGATCTCTTCATTAATCTCTTTTAATACACTCAATAATTTTTGCATAATATACCGCCTTTCTAACAATAATTAATTAATGGCAGGTGTTTTATTTATATTAAGAAATCTGAACGCGGAAACAGGGTCGATACTATGTGTAAACTCTTCTGGTGTAAAAAAATAAGATTTCATACATTCGTTTTTTTCTCTTTTCAACCAAAAGTGGGCGAAAGCTTTGGTGAAGTCCGTGGCTCCTGATGGGGTCATGTGCTCCCTGTCACGGAAATAATTATCTTTAATATCAAAATACTCAGGCTTAATTAGAGAAAAATCATAAAAAGGAACATTATAATCAGTAACAAATGTTTTAACTTGTTCCATCATTTTAAAATGAGTGTCTCCGTTATAGAGCACATCAAAATGAGGATGAGGCGGATAAATTGCGAGCAAGTCTACCTTATTGCTTTGACACAACTCAATTATAGAGCCTAACCATTGTAAGGATTCATTGTTTACCGTTTTTTTAGAAGGTGGTTTTTGAAAAACGGTTCTTAATCTGTCATAATCAATTTTTCTTTCCGGATAATATTCGTAACCATTTAAATCATAACTGTGGCGTTTTGTGTTCATGTTCTCGTATGCTGTTTTTCCTTTAAATTTGGCAATTACATTCTTCTTCAAACTATAATATGTAAAATCAACATGATTATAGATCCAGGGCATTAATATATTAACCGAGACAGGTTTGATAAAATTCTTATCCAGCCCGGTATAGTATAGATAATTATTGATTTTCTGTCTGGGGTTTGAAATTTTGTTTAAACCTTCTAAAAACGCAGTTTGGCTTTTTGCAGATCCGTATATATTGCCTCGCAACTGTGGATAATTTAATAATAATACAACATGCTTAACTTGTTTAGAGAATATAGCATTTTTTATTGCAAGATATGAACAAGTTAAGGATTGGCTGTTAGTACCCATATTAAAAGAAGATTGTCCTGTGATTTCATCAAAAATTTCCGGATTAAGAGCGTTTGAGCATAAGGAATCGCCTACAAACACTGTATCAATGGGTTCTTTTTTGTTGAAACCATACCACATTAGTTCACTCCCGGCGCCTACAGGTGATAAGATATAGGACGCTATCTGATTTAAAACTAAAAAAAGGACAGTAAATAACAATAATTTGCCCAGAAATCTTAATTTAAAAATTTGCATACATAAAGCCTCCTTCAGTCGTGTTGAGGAACATGAAGGAACTAAGAATCAGAAAAATAATGACATAATATACTGACCAGCGGAGTATTGGATGTATGTTTTTAAGCTTTGAAAAGGTATCTATGTGGCATTCCTGAAAAACACTGTTGATGAACACAATAATGAAAGCCATAATTATAATACCAAAAGTGGTTTTTTGCAGAACAGGATATACGATTTTTTCATAATATTGTGTGAAAAGTGCTGGCTGAAAAGAAAATGCAGTTCTTTCTAAATAAAGAAAAGCTTTTTGTATGTTCGGAATGCGGTCAAAATATCCACCGATATTCACAAGAAAAAACGTTATAAGAATTAGAAAAATATGATAACACTTTGAATTCTCGTTAATGTTGCATGAAATACGAAGTTTTTTCATAAAGGGGGATAACAGATCAGATAAAGCTATTATGATGCCGTTATACAGACCCCATAGAACAAAATGCAGCTGCGGTCCGTGCCAGATGCCGACCAATAAAAACACCAGAATGTTTCCTGCAGCGACAGGTAGTACTCGGCCGGCGTGGTTTCCTAACAGACATTTAATTTTTTTGCCAAAACTGAGCATAGGCGCTGATAAAACAAAAGGATAAAAAACGTAGTCTCGCATCCAGGTTCCTAATGAAATATGCCAACGTCTCCAGAAATCGCTTAAGGAAGTCGCAAAGTATGGCTGACGGAAATTAGGAGTCATGCTAACGCCAAACATTTCGGCAATGCCCAAAACAATATCAATACCTCCGGAAAAATCTGCGTATTGCTGAATTGTAAATAGAAAGACACCGAATATAATAACAGATCCAGGCAATTCTGCGTGGCTTTTATCCAGAATTGCGGTAACTGCCGGATTTAGTAAATCGGCAATGGCATACTTTTTCAAGAGTCCAAACAGTATAAGCTGTGCACCTTTTTGGAATTTAACCATTGAAAAAGCGTGACATTGATATAATTGTGATGCTAATTTATCAAAACGATTGATTGGCCCCTGTATAAGCTGTGGAAAAAAGGAAACAAACAGTAAAAATTTTCCGTAGTGTTTTTCAGCGGCGTATTTGTCATTATGAATATCAATCATATAGCCCATTGCCTGAAATGTATAAAATGACAGACCCATGGGTAAAATAAGAGCATCCCAATGCAGAGAACGTTTTAAATGTGCATAATCCACAATACTATTCCAGACTGCGGGCCAATATTTTAGATAGGCCAGAATACCGAAATTCAGGAATAGAACCAGAAATAAAAGAATCCGTCGTTTAAACCGTATTTTTTCTTTATTATGTTTTTTTGTTTTACCTCCTATAAGCGGGTCATTGTCAGATTTGAGGGTTAGTTCATTCGAAGGATTGGCGTAGGGATTAAAAGAATTGAAATTGGCAGCGTGTTGTTTTAGCTGTTGGCTGTATTTTGCACCATACCACGTAGTGACAGACGTAATGGCAATAAAAAACAAACCCTTGGTGTCGTTGAATGCATAAAATGCAAGATTGACCAGTAAAAGAATGTACCATTGCTTTTTAGGTATAATTACATTAGCAGCGTAAAAAGCCATTAGTGATAACGACAAAAAAATGATAAATGATAGGGAATAAAAACTCATCATTACTGTAAAACTCCAAAATGTAACAAAAGTCAGGGGAATAACTTTAAATCTGATCTGTATTAATTATGGCATAATCATGAGTAAGGTTTTATTTACTTTTAATGATAAAATAATAGTACGATATCAGGATATTACAGCGCATTTTTTACCGTTTGCTGATAAGTGATGTAAAAATAGCGATATCTTCCTGTCTTACAATTTTGATATTATTAACCATACCTTCAATAAAATTGATATCATAGCCTAAATTATAGAGTAACATAGCACAGCAACTTTCATCCAAATGCCGTTGCTGTTTATTAGCAATATCAAACACTTCCTTAATTATTTTAAAACGGTAGGCATCCGGTGACTGTAAGGAAACGGTGGTATCGCGATCTATGTAATTTGGTTTATTGTCAATGTATGTGAATTGTACATAATCTTTCATGGATTGGCAGATATTGGCAGTGCCATTTTCGTAACATGCTTGCAGAAGTTTAGAAATCATATCAACTGAAACCATAGGTCGTGTTGATTCCTGAAAAATGATAATATCATTATCTTGATATTTGTCTTTCACATATTCAATTCCATTCTGAACGGAAAGGATGCCTGTTGAGGCTGCAGGGATTAGGCCCCTTAACTTGCTAATATGATATTGACTTGCGTAAGCAGCCACGATTTTTTCCCATCCTTTTAGACAAACGATATAAATATCATCGATAGCAGGGTGAGCTTCGTAGGCTTCCAGACAATAAACAATAATCGGCTTGCCCAGTACATTGATAAATTGATTAGGGATATTCTGGTTATTGCGTATAGACTTACCACCAGCCAGAATGATGGCAACAGTACGGTTCTTTGGCTGTAGCATATCTTTCTCATTATTTATTGATATGCCAGAGTCATATTGTGAGTTAGCTACATTAATGTTAGTAGCTCCGTCAATAAGTAAAGTTACTGTGGTATCCAGCACTTCTGCTATTCTTTGCAGTTTTTTCTGACTTATGTCGTTTTCGCCTGATTCTATCTTCGCGATAGTAGAACGGGTTTTGTAACCAAGCGCATCTGCCAGCTCTTGCTGCGACATATGCAGTTCATAACGTCTTTTCTTTATATTGGTTCCAATACTCATGCTTTCTCCTTAATTAAATAAAAAAGTACAATAATTTTACGTCAGATTAATAACTGTCATGTGATAATACTTCGTGTAAAACCATTTGAAGAGTAGTGTATATTTATTAAGCGTATTATAAATCAACAATTGGTGATTTTCAAGTGCTTAAATTTGAAAAACGTTTGAATTTACGAACTTTTGTTGATTATATATTGACACTTATTAAATTCTGGATTAAAATAACAGTCAGTTATAGTCAATGTTACTATAGTATTGTGATTAGGGGAGGAAATATCCCGGAAAGGAGCTCTTTGTGAATATTGCAGTGGTATTAGCTGGCGGAACCGGAACCCGGGTAGGGGCTAATATACCCAAGCAGTTTATTGAGATAATGGGTAAACCAATACTGGCTTACACACTGGATAACTTTCAACAGGATTCTGAAATTGATGCTATCGAAATTGTATGCCATAAAGACTGGGTAGACGAAGTGCGGTCAATGTGTAAAAGGTATGGAATCACGAAGCTGCGCTGGTTGACTATGGGAGGTGACAGCTTTCAACAATCCACGCTGAATGGTGTATTCAACTTGAAGGAAAAAATAAGCCCGGAAGATATAGTTGTTATTTCTTTTGGCGTTTCACCGTTTTGCACGCCGGATATCATTAATGACAGTATTCGTGTGGCGAAAGAACACGGGAATGCAATAAGCGCGGAAGATTCACCGTTGTGTACCTGTATTAAAGATGACGAGTACAGCACTACTCAGAATTTGATACGTGAGACAATCAAGGGCTTTAGTAATCCCTGGACATTCCGTTTTGGCGAATTGGTGGAAGCCTATGAAGAAGTGATCCGCCGCGGAATACTAGACGAATTAGAACCACATACTACATCTGTTTATCTGGCTTTGGGCAAACGATTGTGGTTTTCTAAAAGCAGCGGCTACAATTTCAAAATTACCTTAAAAGAAGATTTGGATATATTTGAAGGGCTTCTGTTATTAAAACAAAAAAGAGAAGCTGAAGATAAAAAAGTTAACTGGTAATTATTCTCAAAGCTGTTGATATAAAGTATTGCGTTATATTGTACTTAAAACAATAATGCGATTGTAATTAAATTAAAGTAAGAATAAAGAAAGAAGGAATATTTTATTATGATTAGTTACAAAGAGTTTGCGGTTATCAATGCCATGATTAAAGCAACGGAAAAGGTGGAGAACATTCCGGAATATGTTTATAAACACGTTCATTATTATGCTTTCAAGTCGCAGGAAGAAGTGGCAACTCTGGTTACAAGCCTGGAAGAAAAGGAATACATCAAGAATAATGAGGTTACCATCTTAGGGAAAAAGGAAATTGAACCGTTGAAGGTAAAGAATGCTGTGATTCTTGCGGCCGGTGGCGCAGATATTTCAGCAAAATCCGTTTACAATATGCCCAAAGGCCTGTTTATGAAAAACGGTGAAACACTGATTGAACGGCAGATAAGACAGTTAAAAGAAGCCGGTATTGATGACATAACTGTTGTCGTCGGTTACAAGCAAGAATTGTATTTCTTCCTGGTCAATAAGTGGGGTGTTAATCTGGAGATTAATACAGATTTGAAGAAGAACAATGTTTTTTCACTGTATATGGCAAAGAATTATCTTGGATCCACTTATATCCTTAACTGCGATAATTACTTTGAAGAAAATCCTTTTTCTCAATACGAATATAATTCTTTCCATGCTACCGTCTATAAAGAAGATGCACATAATGAGCTGGTTGTCAAAAAGAATCAGTCCGGTCGGATTTTAGA
>JAEEGL016186565.1_pt1 | contig 23194 bp, 21 predicted proteins | sample 9134231 | NCBI WGS metagenome assembly JAEEGL01 (sample SAMN16246548, study PRJNA631951) | gut metagenome | biome: gut microbiome; feature: rumen; material: fiber-attached | host: Bos | place: Iran: Karaj | collected 2018-10
GCGGCCAGTCGGGTACGGAAGTGGCCAAGGTATTCACTCAGACGCTTGTAGGCGTCTTCCTCGATGGCAAAACTCCTGCCTGCGAGGCTGATGTTCAGTACTTTTTTCATTTTGATAGAACTTTGACACTGCAAAGATATAAAAATTTTTCAATACCTTGTAACACATAGTACCAAAAATTATAAAAAATTTTGTCCAGCCTGCTAGTTTGCAGACCGGACAAATCGAAGAGCGAGGTTTGATTAGTGTCGGAAGATCTTGCTGATCAAAGACTTCCGGCGCTTTTTCTGCTTCTGGTGCTTGAGTTCCCGCTTGTGGCAGATGATCTCGTAGATGGTTCCCCAGTCGGGGAGGCCGCCGACATTCCGGTCGTCGATGTACACGTCCGCCACGATCTTGGTGCCTGCCTGGCCGGCGAACAGGGCGCCCGCCGGCTGGTTGCTGTTCACGGCGTAGAAATCGAGCCCGCGTGCGTGGCAGAAGGCGATGGCATCTTCCAGCAACTGCCCCTCGCGGGACGTCCACAGGATCAGTTTGTTGCCTTCCTGCTGCAGTTGCAGCAGCGTTTCGATGGCGAAGGGTTTTTCCTTGCCGATCGCGGGATATTTGTGTTCGACGATGGTGCCGTCGAAGTCCACGGCGATGGTCATGGCTTAGTCGTCGTTTTCTCCGTAGCCGTAGCCATAGCCGTAACCATAGCCATAACCGTATCCGCCGTAACCATAGCCATAGCCGCGCTTGAGTTCGGCTCCGTTGAAGACGATAGCCATATTCTTGAGCCGTCCGCCCTCCTGGATTTCATCCAGTTGCGGCAGGACGCGGCGGTCGAGCTGGCCGGCGCGCAGGATGAACAGGTTGACATCCACGCAGCGGCTGATGACCATCGGATCGGCCACCACCTGCACGGGAACGCTGTCCAGCAGGATATAGTCATATCGCTTCTTCAGTTCGGTGATCAAGTCGTCGAAGCGCTTGCGGCCCAGCAGTTCCGTGGGGTTCGGCGGGATATGTCCGGCCGGGATGAAGTCCACTCCTTGCGCAACTTCCTTGTGAAGGATGTCGTCCAGCAGGACGCCGTCTTCATAGAGGTAGTTGGACAGGCCGGTGGTCTTGTGCTTCAGGCCGAAGGACTTGGAGATGGTCCGCTTGCGCAGGTCAAGGTCTACAAGGACCACTTTCTTCCTGGCATCCGCCAGACAGCGGGCCATGTTGGCCGTGATAAAGGTCTTGCCGGCCGACACGGCAAAAGAGGTCGTTGCGATGACGGGATGATCCACGCCCTCTGGTTTCATGAAGTCCAGGTTGGTGCACATCATCCGCATGGCCTCGGTAAAGACGCTCTTGCTGGAAGGGTCGTATCTGATCGGGGACTCGGCTTTTTCTTTGTCCTTTTTCTTGTGGCGAATCTTTTTCTTGCCGTTGTCCAGGGGGATCTCGGAAAGAACGGGCACAGAAACCAGTTCTTCTATGTCTTTCCGAGTACGAACACGGGTATCGAGGAACAGTCGGGCTATGAGAACAATGGCCGGGATGAACAAGCCAATCAACAGAGCGAGCAGCAGCATCCGGTTGCGTTGCGGCGAGATAGGGCCCCACGAACCTTCCGGGGAGTCAAGCATCCGGGCATTGTTGTCGACCATAGCCTGGCTAAGGGCATTTTCCTCGCGCTTGTTGAGCAGATACACATAGAGTTGTTCCTTGATCTGTTGCTGCCGTTCGATGTTCAGCATCTGCTTGGCCTTGGCCGGCATGGCGGTGAACTTCTGGAGGGAAGAAGTCTCCTGGCTGGAGAGGTCCTGTTTCTGGACGTTCAGGCTGGTCAGCAGGTTCTGGATGATGCCCAGGATGTTCTGGCGCAGGGATTCGATATTGCTTTCCACCTGCTTGACCGCCGGGCTGACGGCACTGGAAGCAGCCACCAGTTTCTCGCGGCGCAGAATCAGTTCGTTGTACTGGCTGATCGCCTTGTCGGCATTGGCATCATTGAGGCCGGTATTGACCGGAATCATTTCGAAAGAACCGGCGGTACCCCGCACATAATCTCGCAGGTATTCGGCTATCGAAATGCGTGTCTCGAGCTGGACAATTTCCGCATTGTAGCTGCGGCTTTCATTGAGGTAGCGGGAGGCGGCTTCGTCCACGTTCATGATGCGCTGGGAACTCTTGAAAGCTGCCAGATTGTCTTCCACGGCCCCCAGTTCATCCTGGATGATAATCAGACGCTCATTGATGAAAGCCGCCGTGTTCACTGCGACGCGGTTCTTCTCCCGAATGGCATCTTCGTTGTATTTCTCAATCAGTACGTTAAGGATATCGCAGGCGCGCTGGACATTGTAATCCTGCTCGGAGATAGAGAGAATATTGGAGTTCTGTTGGATTTGCAGGCGGGCCAGGAATCCTTCGGCGGCATAACGGGCAGGCACTTTTTGAACTTTGATCTCATGACCGAACGCGGATTCCTTATAGTTGGCAGTGGGTTGGAAAACAGCCCGGCCACCGGCCAGGGCGATGGTGTCGCCCAAATTAACCATCTGCGAAACACCCTCGAGGTTAAGTTGGATGGTCTGGGCATCAATGGGTGTAACAATGGCGCTGAAAGACCCGGGCTCATCTCCTTCTTCCCGGGAGAAAAAGATTCTCACCGGTGAATTACGGTAGAGCTCAATATCGCGCAGGCGAACATGCTGCTTATAATTGATGTCAGCATCCAGCGAACGAACCACTTCCGTCATCATAGACTTGGAACGGAGCTGGAGCATTTCGTTGCTCATGTTGACGCTGTTCACCATGTCATTATACCTTTCCATGCTGACCGTGCGTGTGGAGTTGCTCGGGTCTTTGATAATGACTGTCACATCACCCCGATATAGCAACGGACTCTTGGCATAGCGGTACCAGGCATAACCAACGGCAAGTCCGGCACAAAGCACGAACCAGTACCAATAACTGAGCAAGTAAAAGAACAGGTCTATCAGGTTTACCTGTCCGCCATTTGAAGATGTTTTGGCGTAAGATTTCATAACTTACAGACGTTTTGCCAAAATGAGAATGGTAGAAATGGCCGTGGCTGCCGTCATGAGGGGAGACAAGGCAGACATAACGGCGCCCATGCTGCTGGAAGTCCGGAAACCGCGCGGTTTCACATAGACGATATCATTCTGCCGAAGATAAAACACCGGAGAATCAAAGAGATCCTTGGACTGCAGGTTGATGGAATAGGCCATACGCACGCCTTCTTCCGTGCGGATGACCATCACGTCCGGAATCTTGGAATACTCTGTAGTGCCATTTGAACGGGCCAGTACCTGCAGGATGTTGATACTGTTTCCTTGGACGGGCATAACACTTTGACCGGTTTCACCCAACACCGTGATAGTAAAATTTTCCATCTGCACGTTCACAATAGGCTCACGGATGTAACCCAGGCGGATAATCTCGGAAGATACCCACTCTTTGATTTCATTCAATGTCTTTCCCTGGACATGCATCGTTCCCAACACGGGGAATTGGATATCGCCGTGTTTGTCTACGGTGTAATTGGTAGCAAAAGAAATGGCTTGGCCGGATTCTCCCACCAGCCCGTTGCCCACATTGAAAGGTGCTGCCAATTCCGGATCAGTACTGTATACCTGGATGCTGATCTTGTCATCTACCTGCAGGCGCAGTTCGGGGGCCTGCTTGGCCAGATAAGGCGTATCGTACTGCATGTCCCGCAAGTAAGCGATCTTGGCAGGCGTGGTGCAGGAGGCCGCCAGTGTCACGAGCGCAGCCAGCATCAGCCATTTAAAACTTCTTTTCATAGATATCTATCATTTTGTCAATCATACCATTCGCGGTAAACATCCGTTCAAACCGCATTCGGGCTCCGTCGGCGTAACGCTGCCAGGCCTGCCTGTCCCCGCAGATCCGGCGGATAGCATCGGACAAGGCAACGGGATCGCCGGGCTCCACGTTCAGCCCCGATACGCCGTCCTCGTTCACCCAGGCCACGCCCGATTCGGGAATCCGTGTGGCCACGACCGGCCGGCCGCAGGACATCGCCTCAATCTGCACGATGCCGAATGCTTCCGTCTTCATTACGGAACTCAGCACGAACACATCGCAGGCTCCGTACAGCGCGGGCAGTTCTCCGTTGGGGACATAGCCCAACAATTCAACCCGCTTCTGCAGGCCGAGGGCGTCGATCTGCGCTTGCAGGTTTTCCTCCAGCGGACCCATCCCCCCGATCAGTACCTGATAGTCCTCGTCCAGCAGGGCAGCCGCATCAATCAGCGTGGCATATCCCTTATAAGGGATAAGCCGCCCCAAAGATAACACTATTTTTTTACTCGGGTAGCGGTTCCGCACCGCCAAGGCCGCATTTTCCTCGAAATGAAGCGGCTGGATGCCGATGGGAACGCAGCAGACCTTGTCCTGAACACCCTGGAGGGCGGGGGATTCCTGCACATACACCGGCGTCGTTCCGACAATCTTCTCGGCCCGCCGGATCAACCAGGACTGCAACGGCCGGTAGAAGGCAAGCAGGAATTTCTGCGACAGGATGTCGCTGTGCCAGTGCAGGATGACCCGTCCCCGGTAGCCGCTCAGCCGGAGGGCGAGCGCCGCCATCGGGTCGGGATGGTGGATGTGGACCAGGTCGTATTCCGCGGCGTGCCGGCGCATCCAGCTGATCATCGCCGGCGAGAGCATCGTGGCGGCTTTCTTGGCCAGTGCCGGCACGCAGATCACCCGGCCGGAGTCGTTGAATCGGATGACCTTTCCCTCCGAGGTGACCGTGCAGCGCGCCTGGTCCGGCGGGTCCACAGGGTCGCTTTTCAGCGTAGCGCAGAGCATATCGCAAGTGACGCCACGCTCCGACAGGCCGCGGGTCAGGTCCCACATCACTTTCTCCACGCCGCCGCGGATGGGGTAAAACTTACCGAGTTGCAATACTTTCATACATCAGGTCTTTCAGGCGCACGGCATCGGTGGCGGGGAAGAACAAGCCCTTTTCTCCGCTGGTTTCGTGCGCATAGGGGAGGTCGGCGAGCAGCATTTTCCCGCCATTCAGCAGCATATACTCAGTAATGGGCAGCCCCCAGGTCTCCACCCGGGAAGGGAACACGAAGCAAGTCGCCGCCTGGTAATACCCGAAAAGTTTTTCCCGGCTCATCAAGCCGGCGAACTCGATGGAAGAAACGCCGCCCCAGCGCTTCCTGATCCAGCGGGCGTACCGGTTTTCGTTGCCGGAGAGCGTAAGAACCACCTTGAAGCGGTCCGTTCCTATTTCTTGTTCAAGCAGTCTAGCCGCTTCGCACAGGGTCTCGAAATTCTTGTGACAGTCTGCCGTTGAAACATACAGGAACATGGGATCTTTTGATGCCACTTTCTCCGCAACAATGCCTTCGACCGGAATCTTTGGCGGGATCACCCGGATCCGATCTAGGGGAAATCCGGTAATCCGGCTGAGTCCGTCGCGGAACCATTCCTGCTGGACGATCAGGCAGTCGTTTTTATGAACGTTGATGCGATAGGCGAAACGGGTGAACATCGCGAACAGCGGAATTTTGGGGTCCATCACCATATCACGGAGTTTCCACTTCAAGAAGGGGAAGGAGGTGTGGCAATAGACTTCCCGGTGCCGGGCTTTCACCCGGGGCGTCGTGTCGTGCAGGGAAAGCCAGGTATCGATTTCCTGCCCTTCCCGCAGGGAAATGTCGATGCTCACACGGTACATGGTCACGTATTCGCACCAGAGCCGCCGCATCCACCCTTTGACGGTCCAAGGGAATTCCAAGTATTCAATGCCCGGGTATTCACAGAGCTTCCGGTCGTGGACGAGGGCGTAGACTCTCAGCCCCTCCTGTTCGGACAAATACTGCAGGCATTCCCTGAGTATCGTCAGAGTGCCTCCTTTGCGGATGTTGACCGCCGAAATTACAATAACTCTCGGAAGAGATTGTCCCATAGTGACATGATTCTCTCTTTGTCGTATTTGCCGGAATTGTGGAATGCCGCCTCTCCCATCCGTCTGCGAAGGTACTCATCGTCCATCAGGTGTTTCATCCCCGCCGCCAGTCCTTCGATGTCCCCTTCCGGAACAAGGATGCCGTCCTCGCCGTCGGTAATGACATCCCGGGGGCCGCATTTGCAGGTAAACGAGACTGCAGGCAAGCCGGCGGCCTGGGCCTCCAAAAGCACCATCGGGAGCCCCTCATAGCGGGAACTCATCACCAGGAAAGCCGCATTCCGGTATTCTTCCACGATGTCCGTCGACGGGCCGGTAACCACATTGGAAGGAACGGCTGGGAGCTCTTCCCCGCTTCCGGCAATCCGGAGGGTCCAGCCGGTGGTGTCGATCAGGTCCCATGCCTTCAGCAGGAGATCGAAGCCTTTTTGGTAGGTATACCGGCCGACCGCCAGCACGGTATGGCTGTCCAGGGAAGCGGGTTCTGCGAAAGTGAACGTCCTCGGATTGGGAATGACCCGGATGTTTTCGAGGTCTCCCCAGTAGCCTTTGTCCTCTTCCGTAAGCACCACGAATCGGTCGTATCGGGCTGCCGTCCTTGCATCTTGGAAGGTGCGCCAGCGGTCCGCAAGGGCCCACAGCCCTTTCCTGCCATACTGGAGTTTCTTGAAGCGGCTGAAATGTATCTCCAGAACCTTGCGGCTGCCATCCTGAATCCCGGACAGGAAACCGGCTTCATTGCCGAACATCGACACCACCACATCCGCTCTTTCTCTCAAGAGCAGGGCTTTCAGTGCTTTGCGATGCCTGTATTGTTTGAAAGGATAATGAAGGAACTTGTCGGCAAAACTGCCGCCGTTATTCTCCTCGTAACCAATGTTCAGGTCCTCGAAACGGATTCTGTCATCAAAGCGGAAAGCCGGTTCCCGTCCCCGCTGTTCGCAGGTGACAATCAGAATGCTGTAGCCGTTCGCGGCAAGCCAGTTGGCCTTTTCGGCCAACACGCGCTCCATCCCTGCTGCCCGGTAAGTACCTGCGATGAGATAGACGAGCTTCATGATTCGTCAGGCTCTGAATTTCAGTTTGTAATAGACTTTGTTGACCAGCCAGCTATAGAGGCTGACGATCCGGAAGAGATCTTTCCCGGCAAGCCATTGGACGAGCCGGGTGCGTAGTGGCAGGTCAGGATTGTCCATTGCGAATCGGTCCGCTTCGGGGTACCAAGCTTTCCAGAGCCGGTACTGCTCCTTGTCTCCAGACAGGAGAAACGGGAGTTTGGTGTTCAACTTGAAAAGTGCGATCTCACGTTCGCCGATTCCGTTCTCTTCCAGGCAGGCGATCGTCCGGGCGGCATTGAACCGGATATCGTCCAGATGCTTTTGGGAGAAGTTGTTGGAAAAAGCGTTCGCATTCAGTTTGACATAGTGGTATAGCGCATCCTCGACGTGTGCCACCTTGTCGGCGGCGGTAGCGAGCATGATGACAGTCATGTCTTCGCCCATACCGTGCCCGTCGGGAAAACGGATGCCTGTCCTGTCATATAACTCCTTTCGGATCAATTTGTTCCAGACATTGTACTTGGTCGATCCGGCCAAAAACCCCTTTTTAAGCAGATCATCTCCTGTTGAAAAGGAAGGATTGGACATGTACCGCTCCCCGGTCTCGAAAGAGAGGAAAAAGTCGCAATAGACGATGTCGGCATCAGCCTGCTTGGCAGACGCCAGCATTTTCTCAAGCATGGTCACCTCCGGCCAGTCGTCGGAATCGCAGTGCCAGATATAGCGTCCGCTTGCCTGGACCAGACCTGTGTTGCGTGCGGCCGGAAGTCCTTGATTGACCGGGTGGGTCACAATCCTGGCATCTCGCCCGGGATAGCGTGCGAGGACAGCCTCCAGAATCTGCCGGCTGTCGTCGGGAGAAGCGTCGTCCACAAAGATGAATTCCACGGCTGTCGCCGTCTGCTCCATCAATGCGGTTGCACAGCGCCCGATGAAGGGCGCCACCTTGTAGAAAGGGATGATGACGGATACGTCAGGCTGAGACATCGCTGATGCGTTTTCCAAGCCGGGTTTTGTACAAAAGCCCCCAGAGCCAACCCCAGACCGGAATCCGGATCTTGTCCGCGAGAATGCACGCTATACCGATCAAAAGGACAGCGGGAAGCATAAGCAGGAAGAACCAGATGCCGGAAGATTCGTATAACCGTACCATGGCGGCTTGGTAGTAAGGCGTGACCAGATAGTTCTTATGAATGACATAGATTGCAAATGCTCCGCTTGCAAGCCAATTGACAGCCTTGCTTCGGAAATCCATCCGGGTGAAAGCAAGAAAGAAGAACAATGTGGCGACGATAACGGCCGGGTGGTTGTAATCGAAGGTAGAGTGCGGGCCACCCAATGGGGTCCCATCTCCCGTGTAGTGGTTGAACAGGCTGACGGCCAAAGTGATACCCAGCCAGATGACAAGGTTCGTAGCCACGGAAAGGGAAGTCCATCTCGATGGATATTTTCGGCAGAAACGAGCCAACAGGTACAGGCCGATGAAGGAAAGCGTGGAGTAGCCAGCCTGAAAATGGGCCTGGTCGCCGAATCTTCCGTAGATGAACTGGACGGTGAAATATGTTGCCAAAAGCAAAATGAAGGTCTTCCTGGATGTTGACTCCGTGAAGGCATTAAGTGCCGGAGACAATACATATAGGACGAGATAGGATGGGATGAACCAGTAAGACATGCCTGTACATGCGACGAGTACGTCTTTGACTCCGCCGGTCAATTCCAATCCGGTCAGATGGAAGATCAGGGCGATACAAACGGCATAGAATGCAACCTGGAATAAAAGCGAGAGCAGTCCTTTCCCGGATGCACGAATACCGAACCAACCAGAGATCAGGACGAATAGGTTGACGCCAATGATGCAAGCCTGCTCCCAGAAAACCCGCAGGAAGGAAGTTGCCGGAGATAGCGTTCTTTCCGCGGCGGAGACAGGCCCCAGTGCCCCAATCGCGTGCAGCACCAGGATCATCAACATCGCGACAATCCGGAGCAATTCGATGTTGGAGTCTCTTTCTTTTTTCTTCATGTCAAGCCGTTTTCTCCTCTTTCTTTTTAAAAAAGGAGGCGCAGATAAAGATGGTGAAGAAGACGAAAATGTCCGTTGCCGCCTTCCACCACATGATGAAACCGGCCAGCAAGGCAATCCAGAACAGCAGGGCATATTTCGGATACTCCTTTACGCAGATGAGGGCGGCGTAGATCATGACTGAAGAGATGGCGAGCAGGCCGACCAGACCGAAATAGAAAATGAAGCGGCAATAGCCGATGTCTGTGCCCATATAATAACCAGCTCCATATACCGGAGCGTCGCCGATGTAATTGGGGTCCAAGCGCTGACTCTCAAAATAGCCATCGCCGATAATCCAGGTCTCAAGGTCTTCCGGCCAGACCACCATGCCTTCCAGCGTCTCATTTGAAGAAACCTCCCATTCGCCGGTTTCCGCCAGAGAGAAAAACCCTTCGAACCCAAACCGCATCAAATCGTGGAACTGCTCATTGGCATTATAAAAAAGGATGATGACCGGGACGGTGGCAAGTAGGGCGGTACCGATTGTGCCGATAAGCCGGACAAATCCGGTTTGGAATGGTTTGCGCATCAGGTTCAGTCCGCACAGCAGGATGTACCCCAGGCCAAGGGCCGCTCCGATGAGGGTCGTACGGGCAATCATGTTCCCGATGACGGTGATTACGGCGAAGGCTAGGAAAAGGAGGGCCAATTTCCATCCTTTGAAATCCCCGGATTTCCGCCCGATGAAGTATCCTAGTGCAACCAGCACGCAGGAGAAACGGGTACCGGCAACGTCCAAACCGGCCCCGATGCCATACAGGCGATGGATTTCATGGTAGAAGTCACCGCCGATAACCCAGCGATCCACGAAGCGCTGGACCGGCGGTACATAGTCGATGACCAGCGCAATAACGCATTGGAAGACGCACACGGCTGCCAGGTAAAAGACGATCAAATCGACGTCGATGTAGCCGTGAACGCGGTGGATGATCGTGCAGGCGACAAAGGCCGCACTCAGCCACACGGCTGCAGAAGTGATATAGCTTACATAGGTCGTATCAGGCGTTCTATTATATGTGATTGAAAACAAGGAAACCAATGAGACGCAGGATGCTATCAGAAGGAGAATGAACAAACGCTTGGGGACAAGTAGTTCTCGCTGATATGTAAAAGCAAACAAGACAAATACTAAACCTAGACCTGCCATTGCCATTTTCGTATTAATGCCCGGGAGAAAGGTAAATTCAAAGGGGAAAAAAAACATGCTGACCACGATCCCCGTCAATATGACATAAAACCATTTCATCTGGACAAAGATAACACCCTTTCAACAAAACCCATATCGGAAGCATTGAATTTCCGTGCGAAAAGCGCGTCAGAGGCGGCTAACACGTCAAAATCCGCTGCCTGCCAGTCTTGCAGCCGACCGTTTTTCCAACCGATCAGCCGCAGATTGCCACGCCACTCGTCGTCCGTATCGTAGAGTCTTTGCCGGAACGAAGAGTTCCAGCAGAGCGTCTGCAGGACCATCTCGTCCGCACAGAAAGTATGGGAAAAGACTTTCCTGACCCACGCTTCCCGGGACAAAAAATACTGCGCGAAGGCATCCGTGACGCTGACCCAGTTTGCGCCTTTGCAGAAAGCGACGTCCCGGTTTCGCCGGATGTCGGCTACTTCCTGCAGGCGCAGGAAAACGCTGCGCAGCAGGCGGATAAAGAGGCCTCCGTCGCGAAAGTGTCTGGGGAACAGGTGCCACCGCTGGACCTTTCGGACTATTTCCGGGGTCTGGGCCGTTGCGGCAAACCCGATGAATTCTTGCCCGGCGTGCGTCTCGAAGAAGTGATGGATATAGTCCTGGCTCTTGAGCGGCAGATCGACCCCGGAAAGAAGGTGGTAGTAAGTATATGGCCCGTTGGCAATCGCCGTCTTGAAAAGGAGTAACTCCGTTTCAATCTGTGAAACGTCGCCCCAGCGGACGTCAATCCTGTCTTTAAGCATGTATGCGCCAGCTTTTTCGGTTCGGACCTCGGGCAGGTCGGAGACTTTCGCATCGATATGGATGAACAGATCGTTGCGCGGGTCATCCAGGGCCCGGGTGAGACATTGCAGCAAGGCGAAATCCCCATGCGCCATGATCAGGTATGCGTGTCTCATTGAATTATCTTTTCATAAAATAACGGCCCAATAGTTTGATCCGCTTCATCAGGGGGAGATTGTCCATCTGTGTTGCCCGGCTCATCCAGAATTCGTAGCAGAATTTCTCATCGAATGCCGGAGATTTCCTGTAGTAGTCCCACCAGATATCCATGTTGAGGCATTCCTGCTTCCAGGGTTTGGGCCCGTTATAATGAACAATTCCATGCCGCAGGGCATGTTCGATTTCTGCCTTTCCGTAAATGGCCTCCATTTCTTCCCGCCGATTGACGATGAGTCCGTACAGGAAATTCGTCAGGCAGAAGGACGGTCCAAGCGGCTTGATGCGGCCGTTGCAAGCGATGTTGAGGATGTCCATGTCTTGCTGCTTGAAGGACTGCTTCCCCAGTTCGCGGAATTCCGCAATCTTCCCATCCTTGCGCATCAGAGCGGAGTTGATGACAATATTCCCGGCATAATAGTAGCCCTTGCGATAGTCCAGCCCAATTTCCTTGAGATGGACGTGTACATCCGGCCGGAGAGCGGAGCCGTTGTCCACTCCGGCGAAATAACAATCTCCCAACTCCGTTTCATAGAATCGGGATAGATCTTCCCGGAAAATGACATCGACATCGGAGTAGAGTATCTTGTCGTATTCTGGAATCAGTTCCGGCGCGACCAGACGGAAGTAGGTCTCGATGGAGATACCCCGGATTTCATAGGCGCCGGCAAAATCCTTGTCAACCTTGCGGAAGGTAATGCTGCAGTTTTTGTACAGTTCTGGAAGGACGGAAAGGGCACTTCTTTCCAGGCGGCAACCGGGGCGATGCAGGATGAAGATGTCGTAGAAGGTATCTTCCGCCGCGTTTTCCAGTAACGAGGTCAGGCAGACCACGGCTGGCATCAGCATGTTTTCATCAAAAGAAAACAAAATCGGGACAGTTTTCATTTTTCGCCTAACAGGTAGATTCTTGTAAGAGGAATACGTTTCAGTATCAATGTGATACCATATAGGACGGCCGTCAGGACAAGGGCGTAAATGCCCAGGGGCAGGCCAAAACGGCAGTCGATGCCCAGTATGCCGGGAACAGTGAAGATCAGCAGGCCGTTCATGGCATAGATGCCGAGAGTATTCTGCCCGACGGCTTCGACGGTCCGAGCAACCCATGTGCTTCTTAAGGGTCTGTATATCAGTTTAAAGAGTCCGAAAAACAGGATAGTCCCCGTCTGGTATACGAGAGCCCTGATCAGATAATTGTCGTGGGCGAGGAGGCCTTCGACCGGTCGGTGCTGCAAAAACAGGACGTACAGGAAACACCCTACATATAGGACGGCGGATATAGCGAAAGTTGAAATCTTGGTTTTGGCCTGGATCCGGTCCTTGAACAACCCGAACAGGACCCCCATAAGAAAGACGGGCATCTCCCTGATGATCCGGAACTCCTCGACGATGTAGCCGAAATGCCGGGAAGGGACCTTGAACAAGGAGGGGTAGATCATATAGCCCAGAACGACGATTCCGGCGAAAAACCAGTATCTGTATTGGGACCGGTACATCAGGAAAACGGTAATGAACAAATAGAACAAAACATACAAGAACCAGATGTCCATGAAACTCTTGATGACTTTTGTCCCGAAGTCCAGGTGGCTGGGCAGTTTCAGCAGGAAGAACAGCAGGCTCCAGCATAGGGCCGGCCGCAGGATCCTCCTGTATTTCTTCCCGGCGAAATCCTTGAATGTCTGTCTGAAAGACGGAAGGGCAAGATAACCGCTGATGAAGAAAAAAAGCGGCATATGGAAGGTATGGATGACCGTGTAAGCCCATCCCGGTTCCGCATACTTGGCGATGACATGACCGACGATGACCAGGTAGATCAGGATTCCCTTCATGAAATCCAGGGAGAGGTCTCGTTGCTTATTCATTTTAAGCCTATTCACAGTATTCCGCGATGGTTTTAAAAACTAAACCATTTCGAGCGATATAATCACTGAAGTAAGTCGCTCCTTTATGGTTTAAATGTTCTAAGTCGGCATAGTAAGTTGAATCAGGGAACTGAAAACGACTATAATCTGCGATGAGGTCATGTTCGCTAAGTTCAGAACGAAGCAAGTCTCGATACCCTTTATCATCGATTAAATCAGGGATTCTGGCAATTGGTGGGCAGAAGATGATAAGTGTTTTGTTCTGTTCCTGACAATATTGAACGATTTTTCTGAAATAATAGATTTGCGCAGGACACAATTCTCTTATCTTCGCTTCCGTAAAACCATATTTATCACCTCCAACAAGTGATAGTACGTTGTTTACTCGTTTGTAAAGAGCAGGGTCATTCATTCGATATGCATCGTTGCGGTAGTATCCGGAGTCGAAACCCTTTTGATGAAAATACGCATAAGGGAAGGATGTGAATACCCATTTCCAGTATTCGAGCGACTGTTTGGAATGATTAAAAAACTCATCATAAGAAAGGAGGGAGATGGATTCTTCGTCTTTAGAAAAGGATAATTCCCCACTTTGATATATAATCCCTTGTAAATTAGCACATAAAAGGACGGTATCAATTTGGTGATCATTATACTCGACAATCCATTTCAGCGTATTATAACACCCATTCATAGTCCTTGCTAATCCGCAAAAATTCTTGGAGTGGGGGATGATGCTATCGATCCACGAGCAACCGCCATTCGAGGAACCGAGGACAACCGTAGAAATACCATTGGATATAAAATTCTGTTCGAGTCGTTTGGGTGTCAATTTTACCCAAATGAAGTGCATCAGTCCTATTAATACACAATAGAAGATGATGCAAGAACAGAAATAAGACAAGAATTTTTTCATCAAAATTGAAAGTAAATAAATGCGGAGGAAACTGGATTGCCATAGATGGCGATCGTTAAAAGAATGAGGACATCCAGACAGATGAGAAGGAACGCCTTCTCAGAGTAAACCCGCGGTGACATTTGTAACACAAACTCTTTCTTTCTAAATACCCAGTCCAAAACGACTAATAAGGCGGAGAAGAACAGCGGTCTAACCGTTACATTATGAATCGATTCTAAAATAGCCCAATGAGAATTGAATAATATACTAAAAAAGCGCGGAATAGTTTGAATGTCCGGAGCAAAAAAAACAATTTGTCCAATGGCAACTAGGACAAAGGTTACGGCCATCGACGCGAGATCTTTCAAATTAGGTAATCCCAAGCTGTTTTCCTTTATCCTTTTATTCTTGGCGAATTTACCGGATAGAACCAAAGGGAGAAACAATAAGGAATGATATATACCAAATAAAGCATATGTCCAATTAGCACCGTGCCAGAGCCCGATAACTACGATATTGACGAATACCGCAAAGAAAGTCCCCATCTTTCCAAGATTCCGGAATGCGATATTCAAAGGCATGAAAATATAATCGGTTATCCAACTTGTTAGCGAAATGTGCCAACGTCTCCAATATTCGGCAATATTTCTGGCCAGAAAAGGATGATTGAAGTTCTTGGTGACATCGAAACCAAGAATCTTTCCCACTCCGATTGCCATATTGGAATAGCCATCAAAGTCTGCATATAATTGAATCGGAGTTAAAACAATGGTCAGGAATAGTGAACTTGCACTTTGATAAGGTAAATCAGACCAAACTGTTCCTGTGAAAACGCTGAGGTTATCTGCAATTATTTTTTTTGTAAAAATGCCCCAGAGAATTTGCTGGCATCCATCTATTGCTTTGAAATAATCAAAGGTATGGGTTTGTTTGAGTTGTGGCAGAAAAGTTCCGGGACGATCAATCGGACCGGAAAGAATAGTCGGGAAAAAAGCTATATATGCCGCGAACTCGATAAACGAATCAGACGGGAAAAGACGTCCCCGGTTGATCTCGATAATGTATGAGATGAATTTAAAAGTAAAAAAACTAAGCCCGGCGGGGAGCAGAATCTGAAGTGCAGTCCATGACACATTCACTCCAACTTTGTCAAGAATTGCGGAGATGGAGCCAATAAAGAAATTTAAGTACTTGAAATATAGCAGGACTCCGACTCCGCCCCAGACTCCAATGTTTTTTATCCAGGAAGCTAGCTGGAGATGCTTCTTATCGAGGGCTTTCTTCAGCCAAATTCCGAGAAGATAGTAAATGACGGTCAACCCCAACAAAAGAGGAAGGGCCTTCCAACTGATCAGTCCGTAGAAAGTATAGCAAGCAAGAAGCAACCACACTGTCTGGCGCGGGTGTTTTTTCTTTATGAAAGGAGAAAAATAGCCTGCAAATACAATTGCAAAGAAAAGCAGAAACTGAAGGGAATAGAGTGTCATTTAAAGGATGCGTTTGCTTCAAAACAGAGCAAAAATGGTCAAGTAAGGTTACCTTGAGTTATCTTTCTTGGAAATACAATCAATCATTTCTCCAACATCTTTCCAGGATAGTATTTCTGCGGAAGTGAATCTAATCCTGAAATGCTTCTCAATTGCAACAATGATTTGAATATGAGTAAGAGAGTCCCACTCTTCGATATCATCGGCGACTGTTGTCGAAGTGAGGACAATCTCTTCGTTGTCCAATACATCCCTGAAAAGGGCTTGGACTCTTTCCAATATTTGGGTCTTTTCCATGGGTTATTGTTTTTTTATAAAACAGAGTCTCTTTTGATAAGTGGTTAAATCCAACCGATAACGGAAGTCGGTCCTATCCGGAACAAACCCCAAATCTGGATAATGGTCTTTTACCATTCCGTTCTTTGCGGTAGGGATATACTCACCAATAACGTATTTGTATCCAGCTTCTGTCGCTGTGTCGACGATGGTATTGAGGACAAAGTTCTCCATCCCTCGTTTTAAAACACGACAACTCATGAGCCAGGTGTCAATGAAAACCGTCTCCGTATTCATTTTTTTTAAAATGACCACGCATATCAATCCGTTGTCTCCAAATCTGTCCGTTAGTGTGAAAGTCAAGGGAATGATATCATTATCAGAAGACATCTGCTCTATCTCTTGTTCGGTATATCGGATGGTCCTAAGGTTAAACTGATTGCTGCGTTGAGATAGTTGCGCGACACGAGGTGTATTATAGGGGGTGAATCCTTCTACCAGAGAGGTCATACCTAACGACTCAAGGAAGCTATTCTCATCTGTAAAACTCCGCGCATAGTTTTCTCTTTGTGCTTGGATTTGATACTGTTTCGTCCTGTCGGCATCATTATGACTGAATGAGGCAGTCTCAAATAAGTTCAAAGAATACAAATACTCCAGATACTCGGCAGGATCTTCTGGCAGATCGGGGACGGTAACCTCTGGGAGATACTTTTTTACGATACTTCGTTCAAACGGATTGTCATCAATGAAAACCATAGAGTCCAGCCCTATGTTCAAATTGTTCTTTATGGCTAGAATGTTGTCGACTTTCGTCTCCCAATTGGCCTTGAAAACAGAAATATCCTCCAGACGAAGAATCATTTCTGGATGCTTTTCAAAGGGTTCCTTGGCTTTTTTCTCATCGTTTTTAGAACAAACGCAAATAATGATGCCCCTTTCTTTAAGTTTCTTTATCCATAATTGGAACTCTGTGAAAGCTTTTCCGATCCCGAGGCCGTGCCCCAATTGCAATCTCTCCCAACCGTCGTCTCCGACAATACCTCCCCAAATGGTATTATCCAGATCCAATATCAGACACTTCTTGAACTTCCCCTCAATTGCACAAATAATATCCATAATCCTGGATGCGACATATGGAAGAGCGTCTAAAGAAAGGACCATTTCTGTGCTGGTGTAGATAGTAGGATCAAACATCCAGTTTCTTCCATATTTGTTTTGCAGCCCTGCAATATCGCATATAAACAGATTAGGAATACCCCGAGACAAGTCCATCAAGGCTGAATTTAGTTTCCTGACCTGCCAAGTAAAGGACGAAGGAATTCGATTGGCATAACTGCCGAAAACGGTATCCTCAATCTCAGGTAAATTCATGTAGATTATTTTAGCATCCGTAGAGGAACAGACCTCTCTGATGAAACTAAGTCTATTTTCGGCAAGCCTGCTTTGCTCATTGTCTTTTAGGCGGGCATGTTTCTCCGCCCATTTGTGTGTTGACTGGAAGACGACGATATACTGTGCATGAAAAGAGTGGAGTTCGCTCAGGGGGTCGAGGAATTGTTGTTCAACCTGATTATAATCAGTCTCGAATAAGTTCAGGCGGAAACTTCTATTGATTGCCGTCCCTTTAAGAGCTGTGGCCAGAAATTGAGTCGCTGTATCTCCAACGATTGCAATTCTCAGTTCAGGAAGGCGTGATGACTCTATCTTCGATATTTTTTTGAGAGATTTAAAATCAAGCATTTATGGGGAAGATATCAAATTGGATTATTGAATAACAGCGGAATCACTTGCCTTAAAACAGACACAAAACTGGGCGAAGAGCAGTAGCCATATCGGCATAGATGGCTGGATGAGCCTGCCCCAGTCATTTTGAGCACCAACTACTGCAACGATTATATTACTGATACCGAGCATTAAGAATAACGAATTGTATAAAGGGAGACTCTTTTGAGAGAATATCCATCTGCATATAATGACTACAAAGATTATCAGGAATAAATACAAGGTGTTTAAGTTGAGACCAACCGCCATTGTCAGACGATCAATAGGAATGACTCGGGAATTGAAAAAATTCTCTTTCCCGCTGAGCAAAGCTCTTGACAATAAGTTAGAGACTACAATTTGGGGGTTGTCTTTCTGAGAGTCCTTCAATAACGATTGGATATCCGGTAAGTTGAATTGCTCGCAAAGATCCATAGCCTCGAAAAAGGCAATGTGGACATAGGCATCTTCTCCATTGTTTATAAGATACTCCTCAATGGTATGCTGAAGATCCGCATTCTGTGTCAGGGCGGGATTGATGATTCCTGAATTCCGAGCAATATAATACTGGTTGATAATGCTTACATCAGAAACTGCAAAAATACCATATTCTTTTTTATACTCTGCCATATACATGAGCATGAGGATACATGAGATAACAGATGCGGAAAGAACGGACAGGGCAGGAATCCTTTCTTTTTTCCATAGCAATAAAAGGGAAAAAACACAAAGGACAGGCAATAGATATATGAATGCTGGCCGAAGGAAAAGAAGAGAGATAACTATAATAGTTAAAACGATGCCATATAATAAAGAGGGCCTGCATATAACCCGGTATAATGTCCATATCAGGAAAACTGTGCCGCTAATGGCAAGAGATTCAGTCATTATCAAATTATTCCAAGAACTGATTGGTGGGAACGCAGCATATAACAGCGTAATCCAAAAAGCGGTAGAAGAGCCAAATAATGATTTGGTAAAGGAATAAAAGAAATAAACGGATATCAAGAAGATTAAGTGCTGCACCAGGATTGCTGCAGTCAAAAAAGACTTTGCACCAAAAAGGGAATGGACCACGTGTAAGAATAACGGGTACACGGGTGTTCTTAACGGATCAAGTCTCCCATATGACAGAGATTGCCATGCAGTAATGTAACTCTCTCCATCTGAATTGGGGATAACACCCCACTTCCAGACAAGGACGGCGGAAACGGCAAAGGCGCATAAATAAATAATCAATAAATGCTTAACCTTTTCTTGAACCTGTCTCATGGTATTCCTCCTCTGTATTGACTGCCCAAACGGCGCTTTTGTCTGCGATACCGGAACGAATTGCATCCACGGCAACCATTGCCGTTAGCATAGAGTGGTCCATATTATTGTAACGATGCTGACCATTTCTCCCAATACAATATAAATTGTCGATTCCGTTCAAAAACTCTTTAACCTGATCCAACTCATAATAAGTACCGAAGTAGGCGGGATAAGCTTTCTTGATTTTGACTTGGGTGCTATCAATAACATCATCTGCATCGATGAATCCAATATGAACAAGTTCTTTGACGGCCATCTCGATAAAATCCTCCTTGGACATGGTCCACAACTCATCCCCTTCATTGCAAAAGAATTCCAAACCTATCCACATTGTGTTCTCATAATCATCTATCAAATATGGAGACCAGTTGTTGAATATTTGCAGGCGACCGATTTTAACATCTCTTTCTTGAATATAAATCCACGTGTCCGGAATCCGGTTCTTAAAGGTTTTGATGTGAGTCTCATTGTTTATTTTCAATTTTTTCACCAAGAGCCCCACTGTGATAAAATCTCGGTAGGGAAGACTTGCCGCGATTCGCATAACATCTGCCGGAACTTTAATCCCTGTGAGGGAAGCCACCAGGTCCTTTAAAGGCATAGAACTGAAGAAGTAATCGCATCGCTGTTTTTCTATGGTACCATCGGCCCCAGTAATCTCTACGTAATCCACTTTCCCATTTTCTATGTGAATTCCGGTTACATTGGAAAGCACCTTGATCTCACCTCCGCGTTCGGTAATCTGGTCAGCGGTGGCTTCCCAAAGTTGTCCCGGGCCATATTTAGGATAAACGAAAGACTCAATGAGAGAGGTTTCCACCTTATTCTCTCCTTTTGTCCCAAAAGCCTTGTTGAACATATCCTTGACGATGGCCATAATGGATAGACCCTTGACTCTTTGCGAGCCCCAATCCGCTCCGAGTTTTGATGGGTGAACGCCCCAGACTTTTTCCGTATAGTCTTCAAAGAACATACTGTAAAGTGGCTTCCCGAATCGGTTAATATAGAAGTTTTCCAGTGAATTCTCGGGCGCCTTGCAAAGCATTGATTTGATGTATCCGCTCCCGGCCAATAGGGTTCTTCTCACTCCCATGTTGGCAAAAGTTTGCCATTTTAAGGAGATTGGATAGTCGAAAAAGTGTCGCAGATAATATATTCTTGACACTCGTCCTCTGGATAGCATAACCTTATCTTCTCTCTCTGGGTCTGGGCCTCCAGAGACAAGCGAATACTCTCTCCCAATTAACAGATCGTCTTTTGACGGTGAGCCTTGCAAGGGCATTATCTCATTCCACGCATCCTTAACTCGTTCACTTTTGGAGAAAAAACGGTGTCCGCCGATATCCATGCGATTCCCTTTATAACAAACCGTTTGCGAAATGCCACCGATGGCATCGCTTTGCTCCATAACAATGGGATGGATGTCTGTTTTTTTCAGAAGTTCTAGTGCTGCGGTGAGACCAGCAGGACCGGCTCCTGCGATAACTGCTACTTTTTGAGAAGGCATAGGAAAACTATTTCTTGGTGAAAAGGATGATTCTCCGGGAAACGAAATTCCAGAGCATGACAAAGGCTGTAGCCAAAAGCTTAGATATCATATAATGGATATGGACCTTGTCAGTCAAAAGATACAGGAGAAGATTATTAAGCCCTAACCCGATGGCCCCAATAATGGAATAAAAGAGGAACTCCACCCATTTGTTTTCAAGTCTGGATTTTCGGAAGATCCAACTCGTACTGAGGAAGTAGTTGACTATCAATCCTGCGATGAAGGAAATGGTTGCCGAAATCAGGTAATGCAGCCCAAGTGCTTCTGTTAGGAATAGCAGGAGTCCATAATCAACCACAAAGGCGAAGCCACCTACAAATAGATATCGAAACAGCTGTATAAACCAATTCTCTGTTTCTTCTATGAATAAAGTTGATATAAACCTGTTTGCCTTCATAAACAGATACTCAGATTCAATGAAAAATCTCTTTGGGGAGTAAAAGTGCCCCATCGTATTTCCTGAACAGTCCATGCCACATGCCCTTGAGGGCGGCGCGCAGTTTGGGGCCTTTGTCATTTTCTCCAATGACGATGCCCTTAAGGTACAGCTGGGAGGTGTAGAGGATGCATTTCAGATTGGGATTGCTGCGGTACTGCCGGTGCATCCAGAACATGTTGCGGAACATGAAATATAAGGTAGTCGGCGAATAGTTGAAGCAGCGAACGCCGTGTACGACGGAGATCTTTCCGAACTGCTGGATTAAGTTGTGGTGGGGAAGGGCCAGGATCTTATATCCGGCAAGATGGAGGCGATGGCAGAATTCACTGTCCACCCAGTAGATCTGATAGTCTTCCCGGAATCCGCCGACAGCCTGAGCAACCTGGACGGAACAAAGTGAACCTGAGGTGATGGTCGATTCAATCTCAACGGCGTCGGCAGTTTCAGAATAGCGCCGGTTGACATTGGGCGCGAAGATCCCGACTCCTTCGATGGATATTGTTTCCACCGATTGGATGAAAGCTTTGAAATCTTCGAATTCGCTGTCCTGGTCCATGGTCAGAAGCCAGTCGAATCCCTCTCGCTTACAATAAGCAAGGCATTCATTCAATGGCTTGGCAATAAACAGGTTCTCTCCGCTCCCCATCCAGTGGATTTTGCAAGGGAGTCCTTCCGGCACAAGAATATCTTCTGGCGAATTCCGCCACAGAATGAGCGTGTCTATTTGGCCAGCGATAGCCAGGATATTCCGTCGCAGATCCGACGGGTTTGCTTGGTATAGGATGATGCAGGCCGCGATGCGCATAAATTCAGGCGTGGATGATTCCGGTTTTGCGGAAAACAGTCAGGGCCGCCCATTGCAGCTCGACTGGCAGCATCGTCAGCGCCAGGAACCCCCGGTCATGTGCCGAAATACCTTCCGTATGTAGCAGCGGACGGACCTCCTGCCTGAAGAAGCGGATAACGTCGAGCCCTTGCCCCTTTGGATAGTTTAGCTTGAACATGTTGATGTAGGCACGGTTGGCAAGGGCGACATTCTTTGCATTTTGTCGCTGCCTGATTTCCTCCCAGACCGGCGTGGAAGGGAAAGCGCCCAAGACTACCGTGTTGTCCTTGATGAATCGGAGCAGGGGCAGGCTATGGTGCACGCGCTGCGATAGGCTCTCCGCCGTGTTCTCGACGTAGTGATAGTCCTCTCGTCCAATGCAGGCGATAGATTGGCAGTGTTGTAGATACTTGAAAAAGAATAATGTATCTTCTCCGTAGCTATAGTCTTCCGGGAATCGGAGCCCCTCTTTCAGGAGGGTGTCGCGGCGGAACAGCTTGCAGCATGGCGACCCGAAATCAAGCAGATCGTTCTCCCGGAAATAGTCCGGAATGCCGTCTTTCGGTACGAAACCATCCGTTAGGTGACGCCGGCCGATTTCCAACTCCCCGCGAGTTTTGACATATCCTCCGAGGACCAGGTCTGCTCCGGTTTCGATACGGTCAGCATAACTTTGCAGGTAGCCGGCTTCAACCCAGTCGTCCGAATCGATAAAGCAGACCCAGGGGCTCCGTGCCAAGGCCAGTCCCCGGTTGCGGGCTGCGCTGACACCACCGTTGCCCGTATGCAATACTTTGATCCTTGTATCCTGGCCGGCATAGCAGTCGCAGATTTCTGCCGTAGGCGCTTCGCTGCCATCATCGACAAGGATCAGTTCCCACGCTGTAAAGCTTTGATTCAAAACAGAATCCAAACACCGGCGGAGTCTGTCTCCGGTGTTATATACGGGAATGATGACAGAAAGAGAAGCCATCTCCATCTACTCGTCTTTTTTAAGCTGTTTATAAAGCATCTCCGCAATACCCTGATGCGTTGAGGAGAACTTTCTGGCAAACAGCCGTTTGCTTTGAACCAACAACTCGTAATCCCCTTCTTCCCAGGTGTATGGACGCCCCCGTTCCCAGTCGATCTCACGCATACACTGGTCGTATTCATTCCCGTCGGGAAGATAAAGCGTCGAGGCGAACGGAGAGGCCATGAAAGCTGACTGGACGAAGCGTTCATCCGGAATGAAGGCGAACCGGAAACACTTCAGAAAGAATACCTTTTTTTTGACCAGCCACTCGAGGAAATCAGGCGAGAGGCTTACCCATTGGGCTCCCTTATACAATTGGAACGGATAGTGGACTCGAATGCCAAGCTTTCGCTGGACTTTAATACTGATCCTGTCGAAAAGGTTGCAGGTCCTCATCCATCGGTTTCCCCCAGGGCGATATACCCGGAGGTGGTAAAACTTGGTTCTTTCGTCTTCTGATTCGTTGTGCCCGGGTTGGAAACCGATGAAGTTCATCCCGGGATGCCGGTCAAAAAAACCGTGTATGGAATCCTGGTCTTTTATCGGAAGATCTACTCCGGAAA
>JAEEGL012966804.1_pt1 | contig 23193 bp, 19 predicted proteins | sample 9134231 | NCBI WGS metagenome assembly JAEEGL01 (sample SAMN16246548, study PRJNA631951) | gut metagenome | biome: gut microbiome; feature: rumen; material: fiber-attached | host: Bos | place: Iran: Karaj | collected 2018-10
ACAGACAGTTGCAGAGATCGTAGCTAAGGCTGATTCAATGGTTCTCTTCGGAGATACAGCTATGAACGCTGACGATGCTAACACATACCTTTCATATGTTGATCAGGTTTATGGATGCCAGGTAGACGGAACTCAGTTCATCGAGGGTCTTGCAAAGGATATCCGCTAATCATTCAACAGGATAAACTATAAATAAGTAGTTTGGCCCTTCCCTTGCCTCCCATCGGGGTAGGGGAAGGGTTTTTATTTGGAAGGTTACACAAATGACTAATAATGCAATTGATTTGAGTAAACAGAAGAGGAGAAGGGATATTATTCAGGGCATTAATATTTTTCTGTTCCTGCTTCCCGGCCTGCTTCTTTTTGTGAGCATACTGATAGCACCTATCGCAGTATCGGTATACAGAAGTACCTTTGATTGGAACGGTTTTTCAGAGGGTACATTCATCGGACTGGAGAACTACAAAGAGCTGTTCACCAACGGATCCATCAAGTTCATGGTGGGCCTTAAGAACTCATTGCTTATAGCTTTCTTCTCAGTGTTCGTACAGTTGCCGTTCTCACTCGGACTGGCACTCTTACTTGGAAGAAAGTACAAGGGAGAGAGATTCTTCCTGTCGGTATACTTCATGCCGGTGCTTATATCTACGGTCGTTATAGGTCAGTTATGGCTCAAGATCTACAATCCGGATTACGGAGTACTTAATATGGTGCTTGGGGCGTTGGGACTTGACAATCTCAAGCATGTATGGGTAGGTGAAGTTAAGACGGCTCTTGGAGCAGTCATTGTACCTACTATCTGGCAGTATATCGGTTATCATATGCTGCTTATGTATGCCGGTGTCAAAGGTGTATCGGCAGACTTAAGAGAAGCCGCTATGTTGGACGGAGCTACCAACTGGCAGGTGGATAAATATGTGGTTATACCCATTATCAAACCCATTATCAGAGTAAGCGTAATATTTGCTGTTACAGGATCACTTAAGACTTATGACCTTGTACGTATCCTGACAGAAGGCGGTCCTTTCCAGACAACGGAAGTTCCTTCCACATTGCTTGAGAACATGCTGTTCTTGAGAAACAGATACGGAATGGGCAGTACCATATCTGTTATGCTTATAATACTTTGTTTCGCATTTGCTCTTTTAATAACTGCGGCATTTAAGGAAAAGGATAATTAAGATGAAAGACAATAAGAAAACTTCTAAGGCGTCGGTTGACGAAGAACGTTATACCCTTAAAGAGTCAAATCCCGCCGTGAAAGTGTTCATATATATATTCCTGGTGATATGGGCTTTGATCAATCTCTTCCCGATATATTTCATGTTTACTTTCTCACTTAAGTCAAACGAAGAGATATTCGGTATGAACATAGTGGGTCTGCCCAAGGAATGGCTGTGGAGCAACTATTCATCTGCCATGAACACAGGTAACATGGGACTGTATTTTGTTAACAGTATCATCGTTACCGTATCAGCAATAGCTATATCGATGATGGCTGCAATGATGGCAACATATGTCATCACACGTGTTAAGTGGAGAGGAAGCAAACTGACCAATGCATTCTTCATGCTCGGTCTTACAATACCGATCCAGGCATCTATCGTACCTGTATACGTTGTATTGTCCAAGCTTCACTGGCTCAATAAATACAGCACGCTCATCGTCCCTTATTCGGCATTTGCACTTTCGATGGCTATCCTTATATGTACAGGCTTCATGGTAGAGATTCCCATGGATCTTGATGAGGCTGCAAGGATAGACGGGTGTGGACTTTGGAGAACATTCTTTAAGATCATTCTCCCTCTTATGAAGCCCGCGCTTTCGACAATAGGTGTATATTCGTATCTGCAGTGCTGGAACGAGTTCATGTTTGCAAACGTGTTCATCAGTGATTCGAAGCACAGAACGTTGCCTGTAGGTATCAAAGCTCTTTCCGGAGCATATACTACGGACTGGGGTCCGATTGGAGCGGCACTTGTTATAGCGACTTTCCCTACGTTGCTCGTTTATGTATTCCTCAGCAAGAGGATACAGGAGAGCTTTATTGCCGGTGCGGTAAAAGGCTGATCGTTTTATAGGACTTATGACACAGGACTTGATGTATATCACATCAGGCCCTGTTTTTTTATTCATTTTTGCGTACGCAATAGGTCTATTTTTGCGCGTTTATTATTGGCATTAAAAGTAAAAAGTGGTATTCTGATTGTGTATACGATCGTGGAGAGAATCAATGACAGACGAGCTTGTAACAGCTTCCAACAAAAGATCATACAGAAGATCGCTTTCATCCACACTTAAGCGTCTTATCATTCTAATAATCTTTGTGATCATCCTGTCCTTTCTGGTATCTACATACCTGATCACTGATAAAGAGCGCAGAGATTTTAAAAAGAGGGAATCTGAGAATGTCCTGACGATACTTTCGCAGAATATCCGCTCGGATATTCAGAACTATTCTGAATTGTCAAGGATCATCATGACTGATGACAGATTGGTCAATTTCCTAAGAGCAGAAGAAAGCACTGTGGATATGGGTATGATCAATGATGCCAGATATGGAGTCATGGACATACTTAACGTTAAAGAAGGCGTGGACACTGTATTTATATTTAGAGAAGATCTCATCATGCTTTCTACCAAACGTTATTCATATAAGTTTGACCATGATCGTATAGAAGGGAATGAGTGGAGAGAAGACATATATAATGCAAAAGGTCGTGCGGTTGTGTCGCTTAACAGCAACGGCGTGGCAGTGACTCCGGATAATAAGCCGGTTGTGACGATAGGAAGAGCCATATACGATCTGTTTTCGCAGAAGCGTACGGGTATTCTTCTTTTGAACATATCGCCTGCCGTATTTGAACGCATGCTTGGCCAACTTAAGTATGACAATATATGCATAATGGGGCAGGATGGCTCATTTTTGGCCGGTAATGAAGATTATGTTCGATTCTTTGATGAGAGCTTTTTAAGTCCAAGGGTATCACATAAGGACGTGATGGAGGGCGGCGAACAATATCTGTTGTCCGGTTGCAAAGTCAATAATATGCCTATAGTGATACTGAGAGTCACACCATACGGTATTGAAGGTATTCCTTACAGCATCTTATATGTGCTTGCGATCATGATGGCCGTGCTTATGATCATGGTCATATTGGTCGGCAGATTTATCACGCAGAACATCACCAAGCCTGTGTATAAATTGTCGGCATCCATGGAGGACAATAAGCAGTCCGGTGATCTGAAAAAGATCGAACTGGATATACCATACAGCGAACTTGATATGCTTAAGGGCGATTACAATGATCTGATAGATCATGTAAATGAGCTTATCGAGACTGTTATAGACAAGGAGAAGACTGTTCAGAGAGCCGAGATGCGAGTTCTTCAGGAGCAGATCAAGCCTCACTTTTTATATAATTCCATTGAGACCATAGGCTTTTTGGCGATGGATGCCGGAGCAGATAAGGTGCACGATGCTCTGGAGACGCTTGGCAGCTTTTATCGCAATTTCTTAAGCAAAGGCGACAGGGAGATCAGGCTGTCACAGGAGATAAGGATAGTACAGGATTATCTTTCGCTTCAGAAGTTACGTTATGGTGATATCATCAATGACGAATATGACATAGCTGAAGATGCCGGTAATTTTATAGTACCCAAGCTTATACTGCAGCCTCTGGTGGAGAACAGTATATATCACGGTATCAGGCTCAAAGGTGAGCCGGGACTCATACGTATATCTGCAAGGATAAGTGAAGATGTTCTTCTGCTTACCGTACACGATACCGGAGTGGGTATGGATGAGAAACAGATAGCAAGGATACTATCTCCTGACAGGAAAAAGGACGATGACTCGGATACGGGCAGTTTCGGACTGTGGGGTACCATAGAGAGGATAAGGATATACTGCAACAGAGATGATGTAGTGGATATCGTAAGTGAAGCCGGTGAATACACCGAGATCAGACTCAAGATTCCAAGGGGTGGATTATAAGGGAAATAAGGGGAGACTAAGATGAACAGAACTTACAGAGTCATGATAATTGATGACGAAGAATCTGCGCGCAAACTGATGCGGAGCGGCATCAAATGGGAGAGCCTCGGTATGGAGGTGGTCGGGGAAGCCGCCAGCGGAATTGAGGCCATCAACGTGATAGATGACTACAAACCGGATATAGCCTTTGTGGACATATCCATGCCATTCATGGACGGGATCGAATTTACAGAGATGGCCACGGAGAGATATCCGCATCTGATCATCATCATCATGACGGCGCTGGATCAATTCGAATATGCCAGAAAATGCGTTAGCCTTCCGGTGTTTGAATACATGTTAAAGCCCATGGTCAGATCTGAGATCACCAAGGTCTTGGAGAGGGTAAAGACAAGGCTTGACAATGAAAAGGATTACTGGGAAGAGTCGCGTAATGATCTTGAATCAGGGATGACCGATGAGACCAATGCAACAGATCTGATAAGAATATTTGTTGAACAGAATTTTACGGATTCAAAGCTTAATCTTGCGTATGCAGCCCAGCATTTCGGCTTCAGCGCGAGTTATCTTTCAAGGAAATTCAAACAGGATACCGGCAAGAATTTCGTTGAATATCTTACGGAACTTAGGATGGAGAAGGCTATAAAGCTTGCATGCAGCGGCACGAAGATGTTCTGTACTGCCGCGGAGGTGGGCATACCGGACCCGAACTATTTCGGAAGGTGCTTTAAAAAATATGCGGGGATGAGTTATTCGGAATACGTTCAGGAGCATTCTAAATCGTGACGGCTAAACATAGCAACTGACAATTGTAATGTATTGGGGAGAAAGCTTATGCGATTGAATGAATTGAAGCAGGGGACTTCAGCTCAGATTGTAGTACATGTTGCTTCGCATGTATTGGAATTTGCTACCAAAGTGGAGATGGTATATGATGACTGCATATACTTATCTCCGATCACGCAGGAAGATAAGGTTGTAGGCTTTTCTGCAAAAGGCCTTATCGTACATTTGGTCATTACCGATCCGGAGAGTGAAAGGGCATACCAGTTCACCAATGTAAGGATCCGCACGATCAAAAATGACAAGGGTGAGATATACCATGAGATCGTGGCGCCTACTGAAGCCAAACAGATCAACAGGAGAGGAGCCTGTCGCGTCTGGTTGGGAGATGATGGCGTCGGTTCGTGCGGTCATGACGGTAAACTGTTTTATGTGACCATTAAGGATATCAGTGTGAGCGGTATTTCTTTTTACTGCACCAAGGATATCATTATCCCGGATGGCTCCATAGTTTGCCTTGAGTTTGACGATGATTCGACGGGAATGCATTTTTCGCTGGCGGCCATTATCGTGCGCAGTGTGGAGATGGATGAGACCAAGATCATGTATGGCTGCAAGCTTAATCAGGAGAGTAATGTAATATCGAAGTTTGTCAATGACAAGCAGCGGGAAAAACTGAGGGCTTCAAGACAGTCCAATATACTTGGCCGTAAATTTACCAAAGAAATCGAAAAAGAACAGGAAGAAGAGGAAGATGACGAGCCCGTGAAGATCAGATTCTAAGCGTTTGGTTTGTATATCTTGACACAGGAAAAGGCCCATGGATGATTCTATCAAGAGCGAATTGTCGGTGAACGGTTTCTTGTTCGGCTCCATGGATGATGTGGAACTGGCAGATCAGGAACTGTCAACCGTCAAATACATAGAGAGCAGGATACAGAATCGTAATGCCGATACGATATTGTCTGTATATCAGGGAGCGATAGATCGCAAGATGTTTCGCACTCCGATAGGTTATGCCTATATGCATGAACTGCAGAAACGGCTTGTAAACCTTGGCGTGAATAAAGATGATATTCCGGGGATACCGCTTTATCAGGTATACAACAACAAGCTTGAAGAAGAACTCAAGCCCAGACGCAGTATCACCGTACCGGTGCATAAGAAGCGAAATGCCGTGGTACAGATGAACAGGACGCTTATTACGGTCAATATCATCCTGATCCTTTTACTCATAGCCCTGTTTGTGATCAATATCAAGGGTTCGACACCTACCGTGCTCAATTACAGATATGCCCTTGAGAATGAATATGCTTCATGGGAACAGGAACTTAAGGACAGAGAGAGTGCGGTACGGGAAAAAGAAAGAATACTTAATATTCAGGCAGATGAAGCTCTGACGAATCAGGGCGATCAGTGAGGAGTAAACAGTGGATAAGACTACGATACTTGTAGTGGATGATGAAGAGAGAATGCGAAGGCTGGTAGGGGATTTCCTTACAAAAAAAGGATATTCCGTAATGGAAGCCGCCGACGGAGAACAGGCTGTAGACCTGTTTTTAAATAACAGTGATATAGCACTTATCATATTGGACGTGATGATGCCGAAGATGGACGGATACAGCGCAGTAAGAGAGATAAGACAGTATTCTTCGGTGCCTATTATCATGCTGACGGCCAAGAGTACTGAGCGCGATGAACTTCAGGGATTTGAACTCGGAGTGGATGAATATGTGACCAAGCCGTTCAGTCCCAAGATACTGGTGGCAAGAGTAGAAGCGATCCTGCGTCGTACTACCGGAGAGGGCGGAATGGATGTGCTTGAAGAAGGTGGGATACGCGTAGATAAGGCCGCACATACGGTGCTCGTTGAGGGGCAGAACATTGATCTGAGCTTTAAGGAATTCGAATTGCTCACTTTTTTTATGGAAAATAAAGGGATTGCTCTGTCGAGGGAGAAGATCCTCAATCACGTATGGAATTACGACTATTTCGGCGATGCGAGAACAGTTGACACGCATGTCAAGAAACTGAGAAGCAAATTAGGCAGTGCCGGCGACAATATTAAGACTATCTGGGGCATGGGTTATAAGTTTGGTCAGTGAGACCTGATATTTCATCATGTCCCATGGAATATGGGAAATGACAGATATAAAGACACTTATTGCGGCTACTGAGAATGTGCCGTATTATAAAGAATATGAAGCTCCCGACATCAATTTCGGAGAGTTATACAGATACAGCGGTATTCCTGTGGCTACTGATACTTCGGAAATGAGCGAGACCAAAGAACTGGCCGCGGAGGCCATAAGACTCTGCGAGGGAGCACTGACATACAGGGTGGCATATTCACTGTTTAGGCTTGATGAAGAAGATGAACTTATGAATATGTTCAGGTCGTCGAAAGATCTGATGACGAACCTTAAAGGATGTGACATTGGTGTCATATTTGCGGCTACGGTAGGCGCGGGCATAGACAGGATGATAAGACGCTATAAGAGCGCAAGGCCTGCGATGTCGCTCATGCTTCAGGCGTATGGAGCAGAGAGAGCGGAGAGCCTGTGCAATACATTCAATGAAGATATTAATGTTGCTGCCGCAGAGGCAGGATATAAGACTCACCCAAGGTACTCACCCGGATTCGGAGATCTTCCGATCAAAGTACAGCCGCTTTTTTTGGATAAGCTGAATGCTGCCAAGAGACTGGGGATCACACTCGGCGATTCGTATCTGATGTCGCCGTCCAAATCGGTGACGGCAGTGATAGGATTTGAAAAGGTATAAGGAACATAAGATGAATATCAGAGATTATATGAAAGATAATTTCCTGTTCTTAGATGGCGGAATGGGTACACTTTTGCAGGAAGCGGGACTTAAGCCGGGTGAACTGCCGGAGAGATGGAACTTTGAACATCCGGATGAGATAGTGCGCATACACAGATCATATTATGATGCCGGCTCCAACGTGGTACTTTGCAATACTTTCGGAGCCAATGCGCTCAAATTTGATGATGATGAGTTAAGAAAGATAATATTTGCCGCATATGACAATGCTGACAGAGCGAGGAAGGAGAGCGTTGGTAAGCAGGAGAAGTTTGTGGCTCTTGACATAGGTTCCATAGGTAAGCTGCTTAAGCCATACGGAGACTTTGAATTCGAGGATGCCGTAGCCTGCTACGCCAAGACTGTGAGACTCGGTGTGGAGGCAGGAGTTGATCTTGTGTTCATAGAGACCATGAATGACAGTTATGACACCAAGGCAGCCTTGCTTGCGGCCAAAGAGAATTCTGATCTGCCGGTATTCGTGTCCAATGCATATGGAAGTGACGGCAAGCTTATGACAGGTGCTTCACCTGCTGCCATGGTGGCCATGCTTGAGGGTATGCATGCCGATGCGGTGGGAGCCAACTGTTCACTCGGACCGGCGCAGCTTAGGGATGTGATGCTTGAATATGTAAGATGTGCATCGGTTCCGGTACTTATCAAACCCAATGCAGGACTTCCGAGAAGTGAAAACGGCAAGACCGTATATGACGTATTTCCGCCGGAATTCTCGGACGAAGTGTGCAAACTTATGGAAGAGGGAGTTCGTATCGCAGGCGGATGCTGCGGAACCACACCGGATTATATAAGAGCGGTATGTGAAAAAGCGGCTGCACTTACACCGGTTCCCGTTGAAGATAAGAATTTAAGTGTAGTATCATCATATACCAATGCGGTTGAATTCGGTACACAGCCAATCCTCATAGGAGAGAGGATCAATCCAACCGGAAAGAAAAGATTCCAGCAGGCGTTAAGAGAAAATGACATAGACTATATTCTTGGAGAAGGACTCAAGCAACAGGATGCAGGAGTACAGGTGCTTGATGTCAATGTCGGACTGCCGGAGATTGATGAAGTAAAGATGCTTGAAACTGTGGTAAGGGAACTGCAGGCTGTTTCGGATCTGCCTTTGCAGCTTGACACCACGGATACTGTTGCCATGGAAGCGGCTCTCAGATGCTATAACGGAAAAGCCATGGTCAATTCCGTTAACGGCAAAAAAGAAGTGATGGATGCGGTATTCCCGCTCGTGGCAAAATACGGCGGCTTTTTGGTGGCGCTTACCATTGATGAAGACGGTATACCCGACAATGCGGATAAGCGTGTTCAGATAGCCGAGAATATACTTAAGGAAGCTGCAAAGTATGGAATTGCCAAGAAGGATATCATATTCGATCCGTTAGCCATGACCATAAGTGCCGACACCAAAGCGGCGCTTGCCACGATAGATGCTGTGGATAAGATAAGACACGGTATAGGTGCCAATACATCGCTCGGAGTGTCCAATGTGTCTTTCGGACTTCCTGATCGTAATATTGTCACTTCGGTATTCTTTGCATCGGTTCTTGAAAGAGGACTGTCAGCAGCCATCATGAATCCGTATTCGGTTGAGATGATGGATGTGTATTATGCATTCAGGGCACTGCATGATCTGGATCCCAACTGTATAGATTATATAGGCCATACGGGCAGAAGACAGCCGGTGCAGGTACAGGCTTCCGCTTCATCTGCCGTTGATCAGGACAGCAAAGCCGCTTCTTCGACAGAAGAGCTCTCACCGCTTAAGAATGCCATAGTAAGGGGACTTAAGGAAAAGGCCGGAGGGCTGACAAAAGAACTTTTACAGACACAGGCTGCACTTGATATTGTTCAAAAAGAGATAATACCTGCGCTTGATATAGTAGGACAGGGATTTGAAGCCAAGACCGTATTCTTACCGCAGTTGCTCATGGCGGCAGAAGCTGCAAAGGCGTCTTTTGAAGATATAAAGGCCAATATGGCTGCGCATCCGGAACAGGCGGCTGAAGGCAAGAGACTGACCGTCATCATAGCCACAGTGCATGGTGACATACATGATATAGGCAAAAACATAGTCAAGCTTATTTTGGAGAATTATGGCTTTGAAGTGGTGGATCTGGGTAAGGATGTGCCCGAGCAGACGATAGTGGATGAGGCAATAAAACTTCATGCGCATATGGTGGGCTTAAGCGCGCTTATGACCACTACGGTGCCTGCGATGGAAGAGACCATCAAGCTTTTACGAAAACAGGCTCCATGGGTGAAAGTGGCTGTCGGCGGAGCGGTAATGACACAGGAATACTCCGATCAGATCGGAGCGGACAAGTACTGCAAGGATGCAATGGATACAGTCAGATATGCGGAGGAACTCGAAAAAGAACTATGAGACCCGGTCATTCCATAAGCAGGCAGTTTGCGGCGATATTCATAATAGTCATGGCGTTTGCTATGGGGCTGATATTTCTTGCCAATAATCTGTTGCTTAAAAGATTCTATTTTTCGAATAAGCAAAAAGAGATAATATCGGCATATGACAGTCTCAATAAGGCAGAAGCCGAGAATGAATTTGATACTGATGAATATGATGCACAGATAATGCGCATATGTGAGAAATACTCGTTGGATCTTCTGGTGATGGACAGCAATTCACAGATGGTCAAATCCACGGGTAATGATGCCAAGACTCTGGCAATGCGCCTGTGGGACCGAATAGTTGCGGGTAATGCGGGACGTGACGGCAATTCTGACTTAAGACCACATCCCGGAACTGACAATCCGTATGATCTTATTCTTTCTGAAGAAAGTTACAGTTTAGGACTTACCAAGGATGAGATCACGGGCGGTGAGTATATGGAGATGTGGGGAACGCTTGACAGCGGTAATCTCTTTCTGATACGAACCGCAGTAGAGAGTATGGATAACAGTGTGGCCATAACCAACAGATTCTTGGGCTATGTGTCCGTGATAGTCATCATAATAAGTGCCACGGTCATAATGGCGGTATCAAAAGGGATCACCAGACCGATACTTAAGCTTGCAGATATATCCAAGCAGATGACCGAACTTGACTTTGATGCAAGATATGAGCCAAAGGGTGATAATGAGATCACTCTTCTTGGTAATAACATGAATCTTCTGTCGGACTCTCTTAAGAAGAATATCTCTGAACTGAAGAGCGCCAATGCGATGCTTAAAAAAGATATAGAGAAAAAGACGGAGATAGATGAGATGCGTAAGGAATTCTTATCCAATGTATCTCATGAGCTTAAGACTCCGATAGCCCTCATTCAGGGATATGCTGAGGGCCTTAGCGAAGGCGTGACGGATGATCCGGAGAACATGAAGTATTACTGCGACGTGATCATGGATGAAGCGTCCAAGATGAATGCAATGGTGCAGAAACTGCTCACGCTTAACCAGCTTGAGTTCGGGGCTGCTGCAGTGGACATGGAGCGTTTTGATATAGTTGAACTTATCCGCGGACATGTACAGACGACCGAGATACTCACCAAACAAAACGGGATAACCATAAATATACCGGACGGTATGCCGATATATGTATGGGGCGATGAATACATGGTGGAGGAGATCATCACCAACTACCTGTCCAATGCCATGATCCATTGTGACAATGAAAAGAATATCGATATTAAAGTAGAGGATATTGAAGGCCGTGATAAAGTAAAAGTCATTGTCTTTAATACCGGAGATCCGATCCCGGAAGATTCGATAGACCATATATGGGAGAAATTCTATAAGGTAGATAAAGCGCGTACAAGGGAATACGGAGGCAGCGGCGTAGGGCTGTCCATCGTTGCGGCTATGTGTAAGGCAATGAACCAGGAATATGGCGTGGACAATTACGATAACGGCGTAGGATTCTACTTCACACTTGATAAAAGATAAGAACGGGTGATATATTGTATATATGATCATTAAGGACTTAAGTAAGAATTACAAGTACATACCGGGACGCAGGATATGGATCGCGGCTGTTGCAGGTGCTCTTGGCATGAGTATGTGCGGATGTGGTCTTGTTGACATGCCTGTACTTACCGAAGAACAGACTGCCCTGGTCACAGAATATGCCGCCGGACTTTTGCTTAAGTATGATTCTGAGTATGACGGCGATGACAGTCTGCTTGATGATGAAGAACTCGCGAAAAATGAGGAACTTGAGGCACAGATAAGAGAAAGAGAACGTGCGGCCAAGGCTGCAGCCGAGGATTATCTGGCCAAGCAGGCCAATGCCAAAAAGGATAAGAATAAGGACAAGAAGGACTCTTCGGAGAATTCGGATGGTGATCAGGCCAAGAGTGAGCCTTCGGAGCAGACAATAGATGATCTTGCCGGCTTTTACGGGATGGACGGCTTTGATATCACATACAAAGGATATTCGCTTTCCTACAGTTATCCCGATTCCGGAGAAGACATGCTTATGGCTATGGATGCCACTGCAGGCAACCAACTCTGTGTGCTTAAGTATGATGTGACCAATAATTCGGGATCAGATGCGACCTTTGACATGTTCTATCGCAGTCCGAATTTTTATCTGTCTGTTAATGGAGAACCCAAGGTTCATCAGCAGTATACTCTGTTGCTTGATGATATGGCGGCCAGCAATGATGTATTTGCTGCGGGTGAGACACAGGAGAGGGTACTTATTTTTGAGATAAGCGACTCTGTATCCGGTGTGGACAGTATGACGCTTTCTGCCAAGAACAGTGAAGGCGCCAAAGGAAGCGTGACTCTACAATAGCGTATAACACAGTTTACGGTCCGGTACGGACTGACATATGCTTGGATCATGAGCGGATGCATAGGCATCCGCTTTTTAATATTACTCGAAATTCTAAAAAAATTATAAAAATAAAGGAAATGTGCCGGTTACGCGGAATAACCATATTGTAGGCTCTAAAACCGTACTTTCAGAGGATGGATATGGATGCTTCGATAAGACACAGGATAGAAGATCTTGAAAAACAAAATCTAAGCCCGTACGCCACGTTAAGTGTGGCATCAAAAGGAAGGGCCCGCACGGAGGAAGAGTGCGATATCAGACCGGTATTTCAAAGAGACCGTGACAGGATATTGCACAGCAAGTCGTTCAGAAGACTTAAGGATAAGACACAGGTCTTTATCACTCCGGAGGGCGATCATTACAGGACGAGACTTACCCATACGCTTGAAGTGAGTCAGAATGCCCGTACCATAGCCAAGGCACTTCGCATGAATGAAGATCTGGTGGAGGCCATAGCGTTGGGTCATGATCTTGGACATACACCTTTCGGACACGCGGGTGAGAGAGTTCTTGACAGGGTATGCTCTGAGGGATTTGAGCATAATAAACAGAGCTTAAGGCTTGTGGATGTGCTTGAAAGGGACGGCCAGGGACTTAATCTTACTTATGAGGTAAGAGACGGGATACTTAATCATCAGACCTCATCCATGCCATGTACACTTGAAGGCAAGATAGTGAGACTGTCCGATAAGATAGCTTATATGCATCATGATATGGATGATGCGATCAGAGGCGGGATACTAAAGGAAGAGGATGTTCCGGAAAGTATTGCCAAAGTGGTGGGCTATACTACGGGTCAGAGGCTTGATACTTTTATACATGATGTTGTCATCACGAGTATGAACGAGCCGGACATAAAAATGTCCGAACCGGTGGCGCAGGCCATGAAAGAATTAAGAGAATTCATGTTTGACAATGTTTATACCAATCCCAAAGTCAAGGGGGAGGAGAAAAAGGCAGAAGAACTTTTGGAGACTCTTTTTGACCATTATTATGACCATGCAGATGAACTGCCCATAGAGATGAAGCATATGCTTGATAAGGGTGAGGAAAAAGAGAGAGTGGTCTGCGATTTCATATCATCCATGACGGACAGATATGCGATAGCTTTGTATGAGGATCTCTTCATACCGAAGTCGTGGCCTGTCAGCAGATTCTAGTTATTATGGGGTAAGATGTATCCGGAAGATATAGTAGAGGAAGTAAGACAAAAGAATAATATAGTGGATGTCATCTCGGAGCATGTACGCCTGCAGAAAAAGGGCGGTTCGTACTTCGGATTGTGTCCTTTTCACGGAGAGAAGACCCCTTCTTTTTCGGTCTCTCCGAATAAGCAGATGTTCTACTGCTTCGGCTGCGGAGTGGGAGGCAATGTATTCTCTTTTGTGATGAGATATGAGAATGCGACCTTTAAGGAAGCGGTCAAGATACTTGCGGACAGGGCAGGAGTCAAACTGCCGGAGATAGAGCTGACTGCCGAGATGAAGAAAAAGGCCGGTGAGAAAAGCATTCTTTTGGAGATTAATAAAGAAGCGGCGAAGTACTTCTATTATTCTCTCAGATCCCCACAGGGTAAGAACGGATATGAGTATCTTCAGGGAAGAAAGCTTACCGACGATACGATGAAGGCATGGGGACTTGGATATGCCAATATGTATTCCGATGATCTGTGCAAGTATCTTAAGGGCAAGGGATATTCCGACGAGATGATAGTCAAGGCCGGACTTGCGAGCAGACGTGAAGATAAGGGAATGCACGATAAATTCTGGAACAGAGTGATGTTCCCGATACAGGATATGAACCACAAAGTCATAGGCTTTGGCGGTCGTGTGATGGGAGACGGCGAACCCAAGTATCTTAACAGTCCCGAGACTTTAGTTTTTGACAAGAGCAGGAATCTGTACGGGCTTAACTTTGCCAGGAGCTCCAGGAAAAACCGCATGATCCTGTGCGAAGGCTATATGGATGTGATAGCCATGCATCAGGTTGGATTTACAGAGGCGGTGGCATCACTTGGTACGGCGTTTACCATAGGACAGGCGAGTCTGCTTAAGAGATTCACGGATACGGTGATCCTGTCATACGACAGTGACGGAGCGGGAACCAAGGCAGCCCTTCGAGCGATAGGTATACTGCGAGATGCAGGACTTACAGGAAGAGTGCTGGATCTTAAGCCGTATAAGGATCCTGATGAGTTCATCAAGAACCTTGGTGCGGAAGAATTTGAGAAGAGAATAGATAATGCCAAGAACAGCTTCTATTTTGAGATAGAGGTGCTTGCAAGAGGATATGATCAGAACGATCCCCAGGAGAAGACGGCATTCCACAGGGAAGTGGCCAAAAAGCTGTGTACTTTTACCGAAGATGTGGAACGCAATAATTATCTTGAGGGTATATGCCGGGAATATATGATAGATTCCGCTGGCATGCGCAAACTTGTGATGAGCGTGGTCAATCAGACGGGGCTCGGTACTCCCGTAAGAGAAAAGCCAAGATCCGGCATGGCCGCATCTAACAGTCCCGAAGACGGGATACTTAAAGCGCAGAGAATCCTTATTACATGGTTGTGTGAGGAACCTGACATATATAAGAGTATAGCCGAGTATATAAGTGCAGCCGATTTTACCGATGAACTGTACGGACAGGTGGCGAATGAACTGATATCGGGAATCGAGAGCGGAGGATTTGTTCCGGCGACACTGGTGTCACGTTTTGAAGAAGAGGAAGATCAGCAGAAGATCGCGCAGATATTCAATACCAAGATAACCGGGCTTGACGGGCAACCGTTAGCCATGGATTCGATAACAGATAAGGAAAAAGCCCTGAAGGATATAGTGCTTAAGGTTAAGGAGAACAGTTATGAGTACCATTCCAAGAACCTGACGGGTGATGTGGCTTCGATAGATGAGGCCATAAGAGGAAAAAAACAGCTTGAAAAACTGAAAATGGCGACAATCAGGCTGTGAACAGACCGGTAAGGCCGATACAGAGAGGAGACAAAATGCCCAGAAAGAAAAAGGAAGAAGTAATCGAAGAGGAAGTGCTCGAGACAGTCGATATGGAGGACGATATCGACGAATTCCTCGATGATGAAACTGATGAAGAACTGTCAGAAGAATATGAGGAGGAAGAGGCAGAAGAGGAACCCGAAGATGAGGAACCCGATGCCGATATGCTCGATGCGGGGATCATGGACGATTCGCTTGATGCCTTCGATGACATCGATCCGGAGGACGGAGAACTTGATGTTGATTCGATCGATGAGAATTATCTGGATGATGATGAGCCGGATATAAGCAGATACAGCGACAAGGTCAAACTCCTTATAGAACTGGCCAAGAAGAAGAAGAGTGAACTTGAGTTTAGAGAGGTTCAGAGTCAGTTTGTAGATGTTCAGATAAGCGAAGAGGAATTTGACAAGATTCTCGAGACTCTTGAGGACAACGGAATTGACGTATTCGATAAGGATGCTGATGACATCGATGATGAGATGTTGGATGATGAGGATGTAGTACTCACTGAAGAAGACGAAGTGGATGTGGAGAACATCGATCTGTCCGTTCCGGATGGAATCAGTACTGAGGATCCTGTCAGGATGTATCTTAAGGAGATCGGTAAGGTGCCGTTGCTTAGTGCCGATGAAGAGATCGAGCTTGCCAAGCGTATGGAAGACGGCGATGAAGAGGCCAAGAAAAAGCTTGCTGAGGCCAACTTAAGACTTGTTGTCAGCATAGCCAAGAGATATGTCGGCAGGGGAATGCTCTTCCTTGACCTTATTCAGGAAGGCAATCTGGGTCTTATTAAGGCGGTTGAGAAGTTCGATTACCGTAAGGGATATAAGTTCTCTACATATGCGACATGGTGGATCAGACAGGCTATCACAAGAGCAATAGCAGATCAGGCGCGTACCATCCGTATTCCCGTCCATATGGTTGAGACCATCAATAAGCTCATAAGAGTATCGAGACAGCTGCTTCAGGAACTCGGAAGAGAGCCGAGCCCTGAGGAGATAGCGGTAGAGATGAACATGCCGGTTGAGAGGGTAAGAGAGATCCTTAAGATATCTCAGGAGCCGGTATCTTTGGAGACTCCCATAGGCGAAGAGGAAGACAGCCATCTTGGTGATTTCATTCAGGATGACAATGTTCCCGTGCCTGTGGATGCTGCCGCATATACATTGCTTCGCGAGCAGCTTGAGGAGGTTTTGAATACGCTTACCGACCGTGAGAAGAAGGTGCTGAGTTTAAGATTCGGTCTTGAAGACGGAAGAGGCAGGACTCTGGAGGAAGTGGGTAAGGAATTTAATGTTACCCGTGAGCGTATCAGACAGATAGAAGCCAAGGCGCTTCGTAAACTGCGTCATCCTACCAGAAGCAGAAAACTTAGAGATTATCTTGACTGACATATGAATATAAGCAACAGGATGAAGATGAATGCCGAACTCATCCCTGCCGGAGGAGTTGTGGCCGATATAGGCTGTGATCATGCCAAACTGTCCATATATCTTATTGAAAAAAAGATAGCGACTAAGGTGATCGCCATGGACGTGGCCGAAGGACCGCTTATGAGAGCAGGGGACAATGTGGCAAGATGCGGCATGAATGAGCAAATAGAATGCAGGCTTTCTGACGGAGCAAAAGAACTAAGACTTTTATCCGGAGGAAAAGCCGAAGCAGACTATATAGTCATGGCCGGGATAGGCGGAAGGCTCGCTATTAAGATAGTGGGTGACAGTATCGATATCTTTAAGGCACTAAAGTGCTTTATCATACAGGCGCAGTCAGAACTTGACGTTCTCAGGGGATGGCTTGTGGGCAATGGTTTTTATATCGTAGATGAAGACATGGTGTATGAGGATGGCAAATATTATACCGCTATGAAACTGACAACGGTGTCATGTAATGATGCTGGTCGTGTAAGGAATGATATTGATGAGAGCGGGTTGATGTACGGCCCGAGGCTCATTGAAAAAAAACATCCTGTTTTGCTGGACTATCTTAAGTATGAAGAGAATAAGTACGAAGGATTGCTTGCCACGGTGCCGAAGGATAAAGCGGACGACGTTCGCGGCAGGCTGACTGTCATTAAGGATGCACTTAATAAATTATACTGACTATAATCACAGGAGGACTACATAATGGCAAAGGTTACGATTAATGGGGTATGTAAGGAATATGCACAGGGCACGACTTTTGAAACGGTGGCCGCTGAGTATCAGGCAGCCAATGACGACCTTATTGCGCTTGTTACTGAAAACGGCAAGATAAGAGAACTTGGCAAGAAGATCACGGGCGACTGCACGATAGAATTCATAAGACTTGATCAGACTATCGGTCACAAGACATATGAAAGAAGCGCAACAATGCTTTTTGTAAAGGCTCTTTCAGATGTGATGGGAGGCCCCATAAAGGGAGCTGCCAAGGTAGAATACGTAATAGGTAACGGAACCTATATCACGGCCAAGGGTGATTATGTCGTAGACGAAGCCCTGGCAAAGAAGGTTGCGGACAGGATGGATGAGCTTGTTAAGGCTGATATTAAGATCACCAAAGAGTCATATCCGATCGATAAGGCTGTAGAGTTGTTCAAAGAACAGGGAATGGATGATAAGGTGAACCTGTTCAGGTACAGACAGAGTTCTTCGATCAACGTATATACTTTGGACGGATATCATGATTATTTCTATGGATACATGCTTCCAAGTACCGGATATGTCAAGTACTATGAGGTACTGCCGTATGAGAACGGATTTATACTTAATCTTCCGAACAGAAAGACTCCCAAGACGATAGACAAGTTTGTTCCCAGACAGAAGCTTTTCAATGCCTTGTATCGTACAACGGTATGGAGTGATCAGATGAATGTGGCAACAGTAGGAGATCTCAATGATCAGATCTGTGCCGGCAATATGGAAGATCTGATACTTATACAGGAGTCATTGCAGGAGAGAAGAATAGGAGAGATCGCAAGCGAAATCGCCAAAAAAGGCGGCATAAAGTTTGTTATGATAGCGGGACCTTCTTCTTCGGGTAAGACATCGTTCTCGCACAGACTCTCTATTCAGCTTAAGACTCACGGACTTAAGCCTCATCCGATAGCGCTTGACAATTACTTTGTGGACAGGAGCATTACTCCGAGAGACAAGAACGGTGATTATGATTTTGAATGCCTCGGTGCTATTGATGTGGAACAGTTCAACAAGGATATGTTGAGGCTTCTTGATGGTGAAGAAGTTGAACTGCCTACGTATAATTTCATCACCGGTTCAAGAGAGTACAAGGGTAATAAGCTTAAGCTTGAGCCTGATGATATCCTTGTAATTGAGGGTATCCATGGTCTTAACGGAAAGATGAGCTATGCCCTCCCCGATGAAAGCAAGTATAAGATATATATAAGTGCTCTTACATCGATTAATATTGACGGGCACAACAGAATACCAACTACCGATGGCAGACTGTTAAGACGTATGGTAAGAGATTACCGCACAAGAGGCGCTTCTGCCAAGCGTACGATACAGATGTGGCCTAATGTCCGCAAAGGTGAGGAGGAGAATATCTTCCCCTTCCAGGAAGAAGCGGATGTGATGTTCAATTCGGTGCTTATATATGAATTGGCTGCGCTTAAGCAGTATGCGGAACCTATTTTATACAGCATAGATCCGAGTGAACCTGAATACTTTGAAGCCAAGAGACTGCTTAAGTTCCTTGGATACTTCTTAAGTATTCCCACGGATTCTCTGCCCAATAACTCGATCTGCAGAGAGTTTGTCGGAGGATCGTGCTTCCCTGTCTGATGAGCGGATTTTGTCCGTAAGGATATAAATATAGAGATATGGAGGAACAGAGATTATATGACTAAGATTGATATTGTTTCCGGCTTTTTGGGAGCGGGTAAGACCACTTTAATTAAAAAACTTCTTTCTGAGGCACTCAAAGGTGAACAGGTAGTGCTTATAGAGAACGAATTCGGTGAGATAGGTGTGGACGGCGGCTTTTTAAAAGAGGCCGGAATAGAGATCACTGAGATGAATTCGGGCTGCATATGCTGCTCTTTGGTGGGAGATTTTGCAACTGCACTTAAGGAGGTGCTTGATAAGTATCATCCTGAGAGGATCCTTATAGAGCCTTCCGGTGTGGGTAAGCTTTCTGATGTTATGAAGGCTGTGCAGAATGCGGGACTTGAAGGCGCTGCTCTTAACAGTGCGGTAGCTGTAGTTGATGCGTCCAAGGCCAAGATGTATATCAAGAACTTCGGTGAGTTCTTCATCAATCAGATAGAGCATGCGGGTACTATCATCTTAAGCCGTACCGGCAGCATAAGTGAAGAGAAGCTTAATAAGGCGATCGAACTCATAAGAGAGCATAATGCCAAAGCCACGATCGTGACCACTCCGTGGGAGAAGGTAGAAGGCAGCGTGATCCTGGAGACCATAGAAGGTGCCAAGGATCTTGAGAAAGAACTTCTTGAAGAAGTGATGAAGCATCATGACGAACATGAGCACGAGCATCACCATCACGATCACGATGAATGCTGTCATCACGACCATGATCATGAGGAGCATGAGCATCATCACGACCACGACCATGATCATGAAGAGCATGAGCATCATCACGACCACGACCATGATCATGACGACCACGAACATCATCATGACCATGGAGATCATTGCTGCTGCGGACATGATCATGGACATGAAGGCCATCATCATGCAGATGAAGTATTTGACAGCATAGGATTTGAGACGACCAAGGCATACAGAAAAGATGATATAGAAAAGATCCTTGAGGAACTTGAGGATGATGAGAAATATGGAATGGTACTCAGAAGCAAGGGTATCGTTGCTTCGGCAGAAGGCGAAGAGTGGATACACTTTGACTACACTCCGGGTGAGATCAATGTACGTAACGGAAAAGCTGATGTAACGGGCAGGATCGTGGTGATCGGGGCAAAGATCAAAGAAGATGCTATTAAGGAGCTGTTCGCATGATACCTGTATATCTGATCAATGGCTTTTTGGAAAGCGGAAAAACACAGTTTATCAAGTATACTTTGTCACAGCCGTATTTTCAGTCTCCGGGCAGAACTTTGCTTATCATGTGCGAAGACGGAGATGAGGAGTATGATGACAATCTGCTTAAGCGCACGAGGACGTCTGTTGAACCTATAGAGGATGAGGATGATTTTAGCGAGGATGCACTTAAGTATCTGGAAAAGAAGGTTAATCCCGAGCGTATAATCATAGAGTATAACGGGATGTGGACTTTAAAGGACAAAAAACTCCCTGCCGGTTGGAAGATAGAACAGCAGATAACGCTCATCAATGCGGCGACTTTTCCTGTGTACTATACCAATATGCGCTCACTTGTGGCAGAACAGGTGCGCGGAAGTGAGATGATCATATTCAATCGTTGTGACGGTATTGAGGATCTGGCCGGTTACAAGCGCAATATCAAGGCAGTCAATTCCTCTGCCGAGATCATATTCGAGGACAGCAACGGCGAGATCAATGTCAGCCTGGCAGAAGATCTGCCGTATGATCTTGATGCGGATGTAATAGCACTTAATGATACAGGATATGCCGTTTGGTATATAGATGTCATGGACAACATGGAACGCTATGACGGCAAGACCATCGAATATACGGGACAGGTGATGAAGCCGCCGAAGATGCCATCGGATATCTTCGTACCGGGCAGGATGGCCATGACGTGTTGTGCGGATGACATGGCATTTTTAGGGTTCTTATGTAAGTGGAAGGGCGCAAAGGATGTACCTGAAAAGGAATGGGTAAGAGTCACTGCGAAAATACACTTGGAGGAACAGGCTGCTTACAGGGGGATCGGTCCGGTGCTGTATGCCGAAAAGGTAGAATCGGTAAAGGAACCGAAGGAACCTGTGATAGATTTCAGTAAACTGTAGGTGTTAAAGGGCTTTTAAGGCCCGGAATGGGGGAAACATGAAAGTACGGAAAGTGAGTATCACTAACAAACTGATCATTGGCGTTGTCGTGCTGTTTCTGATCTCGGACTTTGTTCTGGGAATGGTTGCGTATAAGAGATCGTATGATATGCTGTTGGATCAGATCAAGCAGGACACGGAGAGCATCGCTTCTGCTGTGGCATGCAGGTTGGATGGCAGCATAATCGCATCGGTTCAGCCCGGAGAAGAGGACACGGATGAATATTTGGCCGTAAGCAATGAACTGACGGATATTTATAATGCATCAGGAGTTGAATATATTTATACCGTCCGCAAATCCGAAAGCGGCAGCCTTGAGTATGCGATTGACGCCCAGTATGAAGATACATCGATGATAGGTGATGAGTTTGAAGATGATGAGGTGCTTCCTGCATTATCCGGACAGGTAGTATCCAGCAGTGAGCCTTACACGGATGACTGGGGAACTCATCTGACGGGATACAGTCCCATATATTCTGACGGTAAGGTTGTAGCCGCACTTGGCGTAGATGTGAGCATGGAGAAGATAAAAGCCGAGACGAGCATGCTGCTTAAGACGATACTGTTGCTTTGCCTAATTGTTTTGGCAATCGGAGCAGTGATCCTTGTCCTCCTGTGCAGATCATTAAGCCGTAAGTTTAACCAGCTTAATGATAAGATAGTAGATCTTACCAAGGGTGACGGCGATCTGACCAAAAAGATAGAGATCGCTTCAGGCGATGAATTCGAAGTGATCGGTACTAATGTCAATAAACTGATAGAATTTATACGCGGTATCTTAATGGCGATAAATTCCGAATCAGGAAAGCTTAATACGGCATCTGCCGGCATAGCCGATAATGTTCGCGGAGCAAAAGGCGACGCGGAATCAATATCCGAGACGATGACTGATATGAGTGCCACGATGCAGGAGACTTCGGCATCCATTAATGAGATCAATGGACTTATGACTGATATCACTTCATCATTTGACGGTATTGTGGATGAGATTAAAAACGGTCGCGAATTTGCGGCAGAGGTGAATGAATCGGCAACAAAGATCGGCAACAATGCAAAGGAAGAGCAGGGAGTTGCCGAGACAAAGATAAGCGCCATGGCAGAATCCGTATCGGATAAGATAGAACGCTCGAAGGCGGTAAGCCGTATAGAGGATCTTACCGGCAATATCATAGCGATATCCAATCAGACCAATCTGTTGGCCCTTAATGCATCTATAGAGGCTGCACGTGCAGGCGATGCAGGAAAAGGATTCGCGGTAGTTGCGACAGAGATAGGTGAACTTGCCAGCAATTCACAGTCGGCTGCCACAGAGATACAGACGGTATCCGCAGAGGTTGTTGGTGCTGTTAATGAACTGGCTTCCGAGGCCCAGAAGATGCTTCAGTTCGTCAATGAGACTACTATCGGCGGATTTAAGGATCTTGTCAATATGAGTGAAGAATACATCCAATCGGCGGAGAGGATATCTGATCTTATGGAACACTTCTCTGAAGCCTCAGGACATATACAGGACAATATTGACCGTATCAAAGAATCGACCGATGCAGTCAATCTTGCAATGGAAAATGCTGCAGAGGGCGTATCCAGGACGGCTGAGAGAACCATAGAGATGTCAAATAATATGTCGCGTATTGATAAAGAGGTATTGGAGAGTAATAATATCTCCAATGAACTTAAAGCAGAGGTCGGCAAGTTTAAGTTGGAATAAGCATGGATTGAATGAGAAGATATGTCTATGACATCGGAGATAATACATCATGGGTTATACGTTGATACAGTGGCTGTTCTTTTTCTATATATACTGTGTTATAGG
>JAEEGL013533497.1_pt1 | contig 23193 bp, 20 predicted proteins | sample 9134231 | NCBI WGS metagenome assembly JAEEGL01 (sample SAMN16246548, study PRJNA631951) | gut metagenome | biome: gut microbiome; feature: rumen; material: fiber-attached | host: Bos | place: Iran: Karaj | collected 2018-10
GAACACCTCGACGAGCTCTCCCCGAGGCAGAAAGGCATGTTCGAGGAGGCCAGGGACCATATAGGACTAAGCCGCGAACTGGTCACCATCAAGACCGACATCGACGTGGATGTGGCCACCGAAGATATGAAGGTCGACAAGGCATACGGCCCCGATCTGGCCGACCTATTCGAAAAATACGAGTTCAACTCCCTTCAAAGGTTCCTGGGGCATGCTCCTACAGTCGCCCCAAAAGAGGACAAAGCCTTGGAAATCACAAGGGTTTCGCCAAGTGAAGTCTCTAAAGCCGCGACAAAGACAGGAATCTGCTCAATCATAACCGAAGGTGCCGATAGCGGAGTATTCGCCAAGGCCAGGAGGATCATCGTGGCCGTTCCCGTGTCCCCGAGCTCCGTCGAAGGGACGGACGCTTATGTATTTTCGGAAGGAACCGGCAAAGAGTTCAAGGCCCTTCTCGAAAATGAAGGGATCGGCAAATGCGGAGATGACCTTAAGCGCCAGATGAACATCCTGGCGGCATCCGGCATCGGACTGCAAGGGAGGCTCGACGATATCGGACTGATGCACTACCTGGTGGATCCGGAGAAGAGCCACAAGGTTGAAGTACTGTCCCAGAGTCTCCTGGGGATTGCCCTGGAGACACACGAGAGCGATGCTGAAGCATCCACCGGTTCCCTTTTCGACGACATTCCCTCAGATGAAGTCCAGGCTGACCGAAGCCGCGAGGCGGCGATCCTACTGATGCTGCGTGAGAGCCTGCTGGCAGAACTGACTAAAAAAGCCCTTACCGGCCTGTACGAGACGATGGAGGAGCCTCTGCTCAAGGTTCTCTCAAGGATGGAGCGGAACGGTGTCAAGGTGGATCTGGCTTCATTGAAGGATTATACCGAACACTTGCGCTCAGAAATGGTCTTGCGCGAGGCGAAGGTCCGGGAACTCGCCGGAGAGCCGTTGCTGAACGTCTCATCCCCGAAGCAGATCGGAGAGATACTGTTCGAGAAGCTGAAACTTGCCTCGAAACCCAAGAAGAACTCCAACGGCACCTATTCGACTGACGAAACCACCCTGCTGGATATCTCCGACAAGCATCCGATAGTGGACGAAATCCTGGAATTCAGGGCGGTGAAGAAGCTGCTGTCCACCTACATAGAGCCGTTCCCCGGCTACATCGATCCGGCAGACGGTAAGGTCCACACCACATTCAACCAGGCTCTTACTGCAACCGGACGGCTCAGTTCATCCAATCCGAACCTGCAGAACATCCCCATCAGGACCGACCGCGGCAGGGAGATCCGCAAGGCTTTCGTTCCCGGTACTCCCGACGGACTTATACTCTCGGCCGATTATTCACAGATCGAACTGAGGATAATGGCCCACCTGAGCTGCGACCAGCACCTGATCAGCGCCTTCAGGCAGGGAATAGATGTCCACGCCGCCACAGCCGCGAAGATATTCGGTATCCCTCACGAAGAAGTCACTCCGGATCAGCGGCGTATCGCCAAGACAGCCAATTTCGGAATCATGTACGGCATTTCCGCCTTCGGCCTCGCCCAAAGGCTCCGGATCGGGCGAAAAGAGGCGCAGAAGATCATCGACGACTATTTCGCCGGCTTCCCTTCCATCCTCTCCTTCATCGAGGACACCAAGTCGGCGGCGAGGGAGACCGGTTACGTCGAGACCCTGTTCGGGAGAAGAAGATATATTCCGGAAATCAACTCCAAGAACGGCACCATAAGGGCGCTTGCGGAAAGGAATGCCGTGAACGCCCCTATCCAGGGAACGTCTGCCGACATCATCAAGCTCGCTATGATAGCGGTGGATAAGGAGTTGAACGACAGGGGCTTCAAATCAAAGATGGTGCTCCAGATCCACGACGAACTTGTATTCGACGCCATTCCCGACGAGATCGATGAACTGAAGGCGATGGTCGTGGAAAAGATGGAGAACGTTGTCAAACTGAGCGTACCGCTCACAGTGGAATGCAATTATGGAAAGAACTGGCTTGAGGCCCATTGATGAACTGATCCAGCTTGCCAAGAACGGCAACGGACTGGCATTCACGGCCCTTTGGGACAGGCATATCGACCAGCTCAGGTCATACATAAAGAACCGTTTCAAGAACATCGACGACTACGACGTCGATGACATCTGCTCGCGCAGTTTCGAGAAGGCTTTCCGCCAGATCCACAACTACGACGAGACCAGGAGCCAGTTCCTGACCTGGCTGTGCACGATAGCCCGCAACACCGCCCTCGACTCACTTGAGAAAGAGCAGAGGGTCCACCCCAAAAACCAGATAGTCTATCTGGATGACGACGCCCAGGCTTCCGGCTACGAAGGCATTCCGGACCAGAGTGAAGACGCCCTGAACTCCCTGATCAAGACCGAATCTGAAGAGGAGAGGATAAAGTACATCGACCGTCTGCCGGATCTCTACAGGACCGTGGCGAGGAAACGCCTTATCGACGGGATGAAATACGACGAGATTGCGGAGAACATGGACCTGGAACTGAATACCGTAAAGACAAGGATCCGCAGGGCCAAGCAGATAATCGATGCCTTGCGTTCCGAAGAGGAGGCGGAAGGAAAATGATGGATTTCAAACAGTTCCAAGCTTTTATGGAGGCCTCTTTCCCGGAGGTCACGGATGTCCAGCTGGCGCAGTTCAAGCTGATGGAACCGCTGTACAGGGACTGGAACTCAAAGATAAACGTCATCTCCAGGAAGGACATCGACAGCCTGTACGACCACCACATCCTGCACTCTCTGGCCATAGCCCGGTACCTCAAGGCTCAACGTGAGGAAGAGTGGGAGTCGCTGGCATCCCCGCAATCCGGACTGCAGGTCCTGGACCTCGGTACAGGAGGGGGCTTCCCCGGGATTCCGCTGGCAATCATGTTTCCTGGCACCCGTTTCGTCCTCTGCGATTCGATAAAGAAGAAAACGATCGTTGCCGAGGACGTTGCACTCCAGCTCGGACTAAAAAATGTCACTGTAACCAATGCCAGGGCGGAGACGCTTCCGGGCAAGTTCGACTATGTCGTATCACGGGCGGTGGCATCGCTCACGGACTTCTATCCCTGGGTGAAGGGGAAATATTCCAAGAGCATCCTGTACCTCAAGGGAGGTGATATCAACGAGGAAATCGCTGAACTGATGTCCCGTTTCAAGATGAAGAAAGGGAGCATCAGCACCTGGTCGGTGGACTCGTGGCTGAAAGACAATTATTTCGAAGGGAAATTCGTGATAAATATTTTGTAATTTTCAGTAAAAGGCTTAAATTTGCACTCCTTTTTGGAAAAATATAAAAATCGATCGATATGAAAAGAACATTCCAACCTTCAAGACGCAAGCGCGTCAACAAGCATGGCTTCCGTGAGAGGATGTCCACCGCCAACGGACGCCGCGTCCTTGCTTCCCGCCGCCGTCACGGCCGCAAGAAGCTGACCGTATCATCTGAGGACAGGTGGTAATCGTCAAATGACTCTTATTGCAGGTCCATACGGCCTGCATTTTTTGTTTTATGGAGATCGAAGAGAAATACATGGCTGAGGCCCTGCGCGAAGCCTACATCGCACTCGACGAGGGAGAGATCCCCATCGGGGCAGTGGTAGTCTGCAAGGGAAGGATCATCGGCAAGGGACACAATATGACCGAAAGGCTTCACGATCCCACCGCTCACGCGGAGATGATCGCCATTACGGCTGCCACGGAGGCCCTCGGAGGGAAATACCTTAATGACTGCACGCTGTATGTCACGGTAGAGCCCTGCCCGATGTGCGCCGGAGCCCTGAACTGGGCCCAGGTCGGTCGCATAGTCTATGGAGCGATAGATCCCAGAAGAGGTTATTCGATGTTCTCCCCTTCCCTGCTCCATCCCAAGACGGAGGTCCTAGCCGGGACGCTCGGAGAGGAATGCGCCGCCCTGATGGTCGATTTCTTCAAGTCCAAAAGATAGTTTCTTGCTTTTTTAGGCCAGAAAATCTTTGGATATCGCAAAAAAGTGTTATCTTTGCAATCTCAAACGAGGGCTTAGCTCAGTTGGTTTAGAGCGCTTGCTTGACAGGCAAGAGGTCGGCAGTTCAAATCTGCCAGTCCTCACTCCTCAGAAACAGACACTTACAGCAATGTAGGTGTCTGTTGTTTATTATCAGGGGTGTGAAAAGGGTGTGATTTTAACTTGTTCACACCCCACTTTAATTGGTTTTAAAGCCAGCCTTCGCTTTCTTCACAGGTGTTTAATTCAGATTCAAATTGCCATTTCAGACCTAATTCATCTTCTCCCCATTGGTTATTCGGTTCAGATTCCTTAATTTTGAAAAAGAGAATGATCAGCCATGATAATCAACGGCGATAAACAGATTAAGATTCCCCTTCCATTTCTCCATGACAAGACTGTCCTATATGTTGACAGCCGCCTGGGGATATCTCATAATTATATAGAGTACTTCAAGTATGATCTGCTTGAGAGGTTCAATGGTGCCGGGTACTCGTTTCTGTTTCTACCCGATCTTGTAAAGAATATCTCGCCGGAAATCCTTCAATATCAATTTCCGGGTCATAAGTGTATTCTTTTAGTAGAGGACCTTTACCATAATATCCAGGAAATTGCCCATCTCGATGACAAGAACGGTTTCATATACAAACAGAACGATCATATCTATTTCCGACCTATCCCCGAATCTCCCGATCAAAGCATAAAGGCGGCAATTGATGATTTCATCTCTTCCCTCAATCATGTCTATATGGAGGAAGAGCACACAGTGCTTTTCCGTAAAATCAAACCATTCAAGAAAAGGAATAGCGAATTCTATAATATAGATCAAAACTGGGATTTACCGAAACAAGAATCATCAATCACCTACCATGATTTTGTCGATGAAGAGCGTCTTGCCCCCAAAGCGCAAGCCGTTATCGATGCATGGGAAGAAATCGAGCGAAGATTCGGAATCACGATAGAAGACCTCGACATCATACTCGGATACCGTATTAAACTGAGCCGTCTGATTTTAACCACTTCAAACCGGATATTCCTTCCCGACCTGGAAGGAACTCCGGAAGTGAAGCTGGATGACCTGACGAAAGCCTTGTATTTCTTCTACCTCCGGCATCCGAAAGGAGCTGCCTTCAAGGAACTGCTGGATTATGAGGATGAAATATACCGCATCTACATGAGCATTACCGGTCGTGATGACATTGATGCTATCCGCAAGAGCGTCTCCGGTCTAGTCGCACCCTATAGCACCGTACGTGACTCCTGCGTATCAAGGATTAAGAAGGCTTTCAGGGATATCGTAGGAGACCGGATCGCCAAGTATTATTACATTGACGGCCGTGCTGGGGATACACGTAAAGTAAGCATTGACAGGGACCTGGTCATCTGGGAGCATTGAGTTAATCCTCCCCTTCCTCAAATAGTTTATCATAACTACCAAGATTCAGCTCATCCCATTTAAATGCCAGTTTGGAAAACTTCCTGCCGGCTTTTTTATACTTCACACTCATTTCCGCTACTCCTGTAGGCGTTGCGTCGAAGTCCAGGGCATTGTTGATGTTAAGGTCATGGGCAACTTCTACAGAATCCTGGTTAGCGCCGATGTATGCCAGTACCCAACCTTTCTCCTTCAGTCTTGCAACGAGATTCTTGATAATCCGGCCAGAGTACTCCTGTGAAGAGTTCTCCATCCCGTCGGTTATTATAGTCGCCATAACCTTATCATCCTCACGAACTAGTCCTTCCATCTCGTTCAGCGTCTTTCCCATGGCATCGTATAAGGGTGTACAGCCTCCTGGTCTGTAATCCTTTCCGGTAAATGGAGACACTGTTCCGATGGGTACACGGTCACGCCTTGTCTTGACACCGGAGATCCCCTCCCCTTCAAAGGTCACGATGGTCACATAATGATGCTGCTCCGGGAACTCTTCCTGGTTTTTCTTGATTCCACTCAGCACTTCGTTCATGCTGGCAAGAGTTGAGTTGTAAATGGACGACATGCTCCCGCTCTCGTCCAGGATAATGACATTGTAGATATTCATGATTCAAAGATATTTTGGTTTCAGCGGCAAATCTATCATACTCTCCATGCTTGATGCAATACATGCAAGCCTTGCAGAGATTTGCACATCTTCAGCATACATAGTTACTTTGCATCGGTTTGTGCATCTACTTTCTTAGAGACACATTTAGCCCCACGCGTATCAGTGGTTCACTACCAGTTGCGAAGGACTCTGCGAAGGATGCCGTGGCTATACGATGAGGAAGGGTTCATTGTCCTATCGGAGTTGCTGGCATACTCATCGTTTAAATTGAAAAGGAATTGTTTGCATCCGAGACGACAGTTGGTTGATGTGCTTCATCTGAAGTAACGGACGCGGTTTCGGATGCTATTTTGTAATTGAGAATCTAAATTGCCATGTTTAGGTAGAAAAGATAACCTTGAATGGCCCTTATACACATTACAAAAAAAGCAAGCACCTGCTTCCGCAATACCGAGAGACGAATCTCCTTTCAAAGTCACGGCCGTTACAAGTGCTTGCTATAGGTCATCAGTGGACGCAACCCCGCAATCATCCGTACCTGAGGCACAAGGCAGCAAGCGTGATCTTTCTGCTCTTGATGACCTCGACAAAGCATAAAGATAGAGTCAAAATAACGAGCCTTACTCTGGAACCGGTTCGAAAACGACTCTACCCTTTTGGCACATAGCGGCTCGATAGGTCAGCGTGAGGCTCGTTATACCTCATCATACTGGCCGGGCCACACTGGATGCCATCCAGGAGCTGGTCAAGAATGCCGAGGATTCAAAAGCAAATTTAGGTTGACCTTGCAATACACGATAATATATGCAAGGCTTGCATTAATTTGCATAATAACTGACTGGCACTTATCTTTGTTACAACAAGTTCCGATTCATTATTTCTATTATTGATCTATCCTGATAACAATGAGACTCACTAACGAACGCCAGTTACTTCCGATAGTCCGTGATGCCGTGACCAACCACGAACGGGCGCTGCCTCGCTTTATGGAAGAAATCTCACCATTGTACGACAGGTTCATCGCTGCCGGTATTGATAAGGACGAGTATCATGGATATACTTTTGCCCTTGAGTTCATCAATGCAGCATTATCAGACTGTGAGCCATATTGGTCCTCTATTTCGCCGGATGACTCATTATGGAAGTTCTTCCCCGAAGGGAAAGACGACTGCACCTATGCCGTTCCTGGCAAGGGCCTTATAAAGATTCACCTCTATAGTTTCCTGTGGAATTATTAGAGCCAGATGCCATAATGCTCCCTAGGAGCCCCATGACCTAACTTCCGAAACGGCTCTGGCATTAAAAAAAAGCGGTGTATGGCTTTAGGCCTGCCGGGCTTTCCGGCTCCTACTTCAATGTCGTATGCCTTGACCCACGACTTTATGTCCTAAACGAGTGGTGTACGCCAACGCATTGCCCTCTACCATCTTATTCCTGTAGCAATTCCGAATTGCCACTTCGGCACTTTCAGGATACCACCGCCACGGCTTTAAAACCAAAATCGCAGTACCATTCCGCGGACGTCTGGACACACAAGACTCTTTAGAAAAATTCGGGTCTATGAGTTATTTCCTTGGCTATCGCAGTGGCGCGTGGTACAGGGATAAAAGCCTTATCTCCAACGTCTGCTTTTTTCCAGATTGCACTCTGCCGCGTCCGACAAGAAAAAACAGACGCTGTCTTCAATATCCGATACGGAAACCAGAGTGAGATTATCCCCACCATGTTAGGTGGCCACAGAGGTGCAGCGTCTGCAACATTTCTTTCACGCTTACAGAGACAAAGATACTTTCACCTGAATGGTTATAATAATCGCTGCAAGCCTTGCAAAAAAAAGAGTTCCGAAATACTTGCAAACCTCCGCACCAATCGCGGTATCCTCAAGTATCCCAGAACTCAAGTTTGATTTAAGTACAATCAGTACCCCATATATGCCAGGGTAGGTTCAAAGTCACTCAAAAAAAACCCGCAATTGAATCCATGTTCTCCATCTTCTCCTCCAAACATGAATGAAGTCCCCTTTTCACCAAAATCAAAAGAAAAACCATGACCATTATCTGCATAGAATCCGAAAACTCCACTTACATCTTTCCAATCCCAGTTCAAATCCAGTCCATGGCCATCTTCGCCATAATCAAACCAAGACCACTTGCACCCAGTCACATACTCATCCTTAGAAAGGAGAGACATGAATTCACCCATGTTATGTTTGAGGTTCTCTTTCTCATCTGACTTCATGTCCGATTGTTCAATGAGGTAATTCGCCTCTTCTATCAGTCTTGTCGTTTCCCTTTTTTCCATAAAGATTATTCTCTCCTTGTATAGACACATATCTCAACTCTATGTGCACAAAAATATATGAAGAATTGTTACCTTATCAATTGCTGCAAGCCTTGCAGGTTTAAAAAAAAAACACATAGACAGAATACATTTGTACGGACAACTAAATAGCTTGAATTCTATGATGATGTCTAACTGCTCAGTACTTAGTCCATGGAATTGGTCCGGAGAGAGTGCCGGGCAGTTTTTTATCTTAATCATGCAGTTCTTTGATTTACTGTTGTTCATTCATTATTGTATTAACGCATAATTAGCAGCTCCCATCCAGAAACGACTAAACGTAGGTTCTGAATGCATAGGTTCTGATAGAGTACTAACCTCCCTGACCCATCTGCATTTAGCGAGGAAGAACCTTTCCACGGATTATCCGAGGAGTATTGAACTTCCTCGCTATTTTTAAGCTTTAGCACTTACTTTGGCACAAGCTCAAATTATCTTTGAGCCATGATTATCACACATTATTGCCGAACATTAGAAGATGCTTTGAAGCAAGCAAAGAAAGCAGCAAAGCAGCCAGGGTATGATTACTGGGGAAAGACTTTCCCAAATGGTAGAAGAGGATTCGAGGTTTACAAAATCGGTAATACTGTGGAAAGGTATATAGCGAGGGATATAATTCTTTAATTATTATCTTTGTTCCAAACTGTAAATCAACGATTCTCATTTATCATTAAGGAATGCATCCAATAATTGTTTTCATATTAGTAGCCCTTGCCATTCTTTTGATAGCCTTTATATTTGAGTATAATAAAGGATTATATCGAAGTATACGAGGGTCAATTTCAAGTAAAAAAGAACCGGATCCAGAGATGGTTGCAAGAATGGCTTATCTTCGAGATCGGAAAGCGCAAAAGAAACTTGAAAGGTTGGCACAAGAAGAGCAAAAAAAGCAAGAGCAAGAGGCATTAGAGGAAAGAAGGAGGCAAGAACAACTAATGTGGGAAGAAGAACAAAGGAAGCGTACTGAGGAACAAAAGAAGGCGTTTTCTAAACTAGGCTTGATTGAGATTGAAAATGATAATGATAATGAAGTATTAGATGATTCTGGTTTTGATACGCTTGAATATCGGACAAATGAGAACTTAGACATTGATAAACTGCTCAAATACGTCAGTAAGTATAGTTTAGAGGACGAGCCCTTCAAAATCTTGGTTAATGCGACTTCTGGCTCGTCAATGTATTTTAGTTTCTATGTGGACGAGAATGTTTATCTTGCTCGGATTGGTGATGGACCGATTAAGAAGTTCCCGTCATTAAAATCATTAAGGAATTATGTTTGGTGCTTCTGCCAAAATGAAAAGTTACTAGAGACAAACAAAAGGATAGAATCAATTCTTTCGTCAGGCATCAACAATGCACAATACTTACGTTCTAATGAGACCGAAATAGAGGCATATTTAGCCGATATTCTTCATAAGTCTGATTATAACGATTTGTTCAATCAGAATGCTGCTGTTCTTCATGAAAATGGCATAGCGTTAATCGAATATGAGTTACCTTCAAGAAATGACCTATCTTGGGTGAAAGACTATAAATATGTTGCCGCTAGTAACTCTATCAAAGAAACTCCTTTAGCTGATTCTGCCATTGCCAAGACATACGAACTGTTACTCTATTCTATTTGTCTTCGTTCCATATATGAGATCTGCATAGCAAAGAATGCAGAAGGAATCAAGACGGTTGTTTTCAATGGTTTTGTAACAGCCGTTAATCGTGCTACTGGCATTAAAGAACGCACTTGCATTCTTTCTCTTCAAGTATCCAAGGAGCGGTTCCTCATGCTTGACCTCAAGAATGTTGACCCCAAAAAGTGTTTCAAATCCCTGAAAGGGGTATCGGCTGCACAGCTTGTGGACGTTTCGCCGGTTCAGCCAGTTCTGATCTTTAATAAGAATGATCGACGTTTTATTGAGGGGAAAGATATCCAGATGAACTCTGGAACAAATCTAGCTGCGATGGATTGGGAAGACTTTGAGCATCTTGTTCGTGAGATATTTGAGCTGGAGTTTTCCAGGAATGGTGGAGAAGTCCGTGTTACCCAAGCCAGTCGTGACGGGGGTGTAGATGCAATCGTTTTCGATCCTGATCCTCTTCGCGGAGGTAAGATAGTAATCCAAGCTAAGCGATATACCAATACTGTAGGAGTATCAGCAGTCCGCGATCTTTATGGCACAGTCATTAATGAAGGTGCTAATTCAGGTATTCTAATAACAACCTCTGACTATGGTCACGACTCTTATGAATTTGCAAAGGATAAACCCCTCAAGCTTCTTAATGGAGGTCATCTTTTAGCTCTTCTTCATAAGAACGGGAAAGAAGGTTACATCAATATTCAGGAAGCCAAAGAATCATTATAAACTACTATTATTTTGGTAATAGGCGAATCTTTTAGGAGCACAAACCGCTATTATTGTTTCAGCGAATATTATATATTGATAAGATAATTAAGTTGCCCCAAATGTTATGTACTTTATACGTATTTCTTTAGTCGGGAGGCAGTACCCAAATCATTTTAGAATACTCGTTGATGAGGACACATATTATTTATTCGCTCGTTATATACGACAAAACTATCCCAACGTAGGTTGTAATGATACGAAGATGCCTTCCGTTCTAAGGAATGCCATAGACAAGGGTATCAATGAGTATCTAGAGGATTATCCGTATTATAAGGGAACGGAAGCAGAGTTCAGTGATGTTGACTCTTTATATCAACTTTCTATATTAAAGGATTCTATAGTTTCAAAGACCGCTAAGGGCGATATCTACGTGATAGAAGACCACGAAGGCATTGTGTTATATAGCGAAAGGGAGATTGCTTTTCGGTATAGAACATCATATTTTCTTTCCGATAAGATGTATGATACAAGTACGGCGATAACCTATTATGCTTATTTGCTGCCCGAAAAGAGATATCATGCTGAATCAACAGTGTTGTCTGATGCATGTAAGAAAGCGATCGAGAGTGAGAATAAGGCAAAAGAATATGAATTATACAAGGCGGATTTTAAGGTGTGGGAAGACTATTATCGTGCTAATAAAGACGCGTTTAATAATTGGTTTTTCCCCTTGCTTGAATCTCGCAAAGCTTGTAAGAAATGCCAAACTTTCATAAAATGGAGTGTGCTTAACAAGCATGATATTTTGTCGCTTGAAAAGGGTACGTGTCCTTTCTGCGCAAGTTTTTGCAGATTAGCAAGCAACAGCCTGAAAGAAGGTGAACATGCGAAGCAGTGGTATGAACTTAAGTTAGATGACCACTACTGCCCTGATAAACAATAGTCGTGTTTAAAGATATTTCTGTGATATGAAATCATATGTTTTTAATGTCGTTTTTGGTGTTGGACCCAAAGTCTCCAAATCAGCACAATTTAGTCTTGAACTGAACGATAATGAAATAGCATATATTAAAGATTATCTTCAACGGAATGGTTTCTTCTGTGGATATTTTGATATAGAATTTGATTCACAATCTGTATTTAAGAACTTTGATCATAGGGCATTGTTCGATAGAATAAACGATGCAGCTAATGATGCTGTAGTTGCTGCCATCAATTGCGGGCGGAAAAAGAAAATAGACTATTTTGATATTCCCTGGGAATCAATGACATTTGATTTCATCTGGCCTGAGGATTTAATAAACGAAATATAACATAGTCTTTATCTTAATGCATACGAGTTGGACTATAGTTCCACTGGGTAACTGCAATAAGAGTGTCCTTGAATGGCATGCCAGACTGTAGTTTCGCTCCCTGCCATTTAAGGATTTTTCTTATTGCACGGCACACTGTCAGTATATCGATAATTGCATGTCGGTTTATAATAATACTTTTAATTCTTTTCTTTAAAATTAATTATATTTGATTCAAAGTATAGTTTATAATCGATATGACTGGAGATTTGAACAGGATTAAAGTTGTTCTTGTTGAGAAGAAGCGTACTGGAAAATGGTTGGCTGAACAGCTTGGGAAGAGCACCTGCACTGTAAGCAAATGGTGTTCGAATTCTGTTCAACCGGATCTTTATACCTTCAATCAGATTGCGAACCTTTTAGAGGTTGATGTCAAGGATCTGCTCGTAAGCAATATCAAGTAGGAGAATTATGGCGGCTATTAATGATTTAATAAGCAGGGTATCTGACCCCGGGCTTAGGTCTCTATTGGAACAGGAGGCCAAAAGACTGGCGAAAAAGAAGTCGTTTGGGTTGGTGTATGAAAAGCATTTGCCAGATAATATAACGTTGCCAGATGTCGGTATCCGAAGAGGAACAAAAGTCGTTCAGCGAGGCAAGGATGTAAACAATATCTACGAAGTGCAATCCGTTTTCGAGGACAAGGCTTCATGCAGGAATATCGTGTCGTTTGAGGATAAAGTTCTGTCGCTTTCGGATTTGGTGGCAGTGGCCCAACAAGGGGATGTCGTATATCCTTACTTAAAGCCGATGGATAGCGTTGAAAATGATCCAGACAGTAAACTCTGGCATACTTTAATTGAAGCGGACAACTATCATGCTTTACAGGCCCTGGAATATCTGTATCCAGGAAAAATAGATTGTATCTACATCGATCCCCCATATAACAAACCAGATTCGCACGACTGGAAATATAATTGCGACTATGTGGATGGAACCGATGCATACCGTCATTCCAAGTGGCTATCAATGATGGCTACTCGTTTAAAGCTAGCAAAGAAACTGCTCAATCCCAATGATTCTGTATTAATCGTTACAATCGACGAGATGGAATATCACCATCTTGGATGCCTGCTGGAACAAATGTTCCCAGAGGCAAGAATTCAGATGGTTAGTATTACAATAAACCCTTCTGGAGCTGTTCGTAAGAACATGTTCGCCCGTTCTGATGAATACGCTTATTTCGTTTTCATTGGGGATAGTAAGATATGCCAAGACAAAGGGCAGAGTGAAGCAGTTGAAGCACGTTGGTGGTATTTGAGACGGCTTGAGTATACATCAAGAAGAGAAGCTGGGAGACCATTACAGTTTTATCCTATTTATGTTGATGATAAGACTTTGAAAGTCGTAAAGATTGGGAAACCACTTCCGCCAAGCGAATCTCGGGATAATGTTCCCAAAATAGAAGGTGCAACAGCTGTATTCCCTGTACGCGATGATGGATTAGAGACGGTATGGGGAGTTACTGGAGATACCCTTCAAAGATTGTTGGATGATCACGTTGTTCAGATTCTGAGGAACGACTCTTCGCCCTATATGCCATTTACCATAAAGTACTTAAGCGAGAACTTTAAAGCCAAGATTGAAAGCGGCAGATGGGAGATTGTTGGAGAACGGGAGGATGGATCAAAAATAGTCATTGAGACTGGAGGCAAACTAACGAGGCCAAATTCCGTTTGGCGAGATAAGCGTTTTGAAACAAAGACACACGGGACAGCTCTCCTTAAAAGCATTATTGGTGCTAATCGGTTTTCTTTCCCGAAATCGTTATATGCTGTTCATGACACAATTCGTTATATAGTTGCTGATAAGCCCAATGCTCTTATCCTTGATTATTTTGCGGGGAGCGGGACTACGCTCCATGCCGTAAATCTTTTGAATAAAGAAGATGGCGGTAATCGTCGCTGCATAATGGTAACAAATAACGAAATTGGTGAGACAAAAGAAAAACAACTGAGAAAGAAAGGCATTCATCCTGGAGACGAAGATTGGGAAAAATGGGGAATCGCTCGCTATGTCAACTGGCCTCGCACAAAATGCAGTATTTTAGGTAATGATGTGAACGGAAACCCGTTAGAAGGGAATTATATTACTTCGTTAAACGAAACAAAAGAATCCGACAGAAAATATACCCAAATCGGTTTTATTTCCCGGGAGTCACCTTTAAAGCATAAGAAATCGTTGGTAACTCAACTAAATAAACAGAAGGGAATTAAGCTGCCAACAATGGATGTTGATGTGCCATATCTCGTATCAGAAGATGACGAGTATAATGCGTCAATATTGTTCGATTATACAAGAATAGATGAATGGTTGGAGGCACTAAGTGGAAACATTCACATAACAAACTTTTTCATAGTCGCAGAGAAGCCCTCTGTTTACAAAAAGGTAAAGGCAGAGGTCAGCAAATTAATGGGCAAAATTGAAGAAACTATCCCCCTTGAGTTGCCTATGGCATCTGGTTTCAAGGCCAATGCCATATATTTCAAGCTGGTTTTTCTAGATAAACGCTCCGTTGCCAGAGGAAAACAGTTGCAAGAATTGCTTCCCATGCTCTGGATGAAGGCTGGTGCGATAGGAAAATGTCCATGCTGTATAGACGGTGATTATCAGTTCTTTCCTGAGAATAAAATGGCTATCTTGATTAATGAAAACAGCTTCCCTCTTTTCAAAGCCGAAATGGTGCGGTACGATGGTATTGAGGTTTTATTCCTTGTTACTGATAGCCAGAGCGCATATCTTGCCATGACCGAAGATCTGGGAGGAATCAAGACGTACCAGTTATATAGAGACTATCTAGAGAACTTCCGCATTAATTATTCAACCCGGTAGAAAACTTGAATCATTATGAATATAACACTCAAACCTTTCCAAAAAGAGCGTGTCATAGAATTGCGTCAGACAGTTGCAGTAGCACAAATGAGCTGGCAACATTTTGAAAAAAAACAGATTATTTCTTTCACGGCTCCGACAGGTGCCGGAAAGACTATAATGATGGCAAGCTTTATCGAGTCTATGATGTGTGGGGACGAAGAGGCGATGATGGCTCCTATACATGAGAGTATCTTCATCTGGTTGAGTGACGATCCTGAGTTGAATGAGCAAAGTAAACTGAAGTTGATGGCATATTGCAACAAACTTGTCGTCAGCCAGTTCCAGACTTTGGATGAATCTTTCCGAGGAGAGACTCTTGAACCCGGGAAGATATATTTCCTCAATACACAGAAATTGTCAAGCAGCTCTAAGATGACCAAGATATGTGATGGCAGGGACTTCACTATTTGGCAGACGATAGAGAACACTATTCAAGAATACGGGAAACAACTTGTGCTGATTATTGATGAGGCACACAGGGGAGCTAAAACGAATCAAAACACTATCATGCAGAAGTTTATCAATGGTAGCGAGAGTGATGGACTTGAACCTTTGCCAATGGTGATTGGTATGAGCGCTACGATAGAAAGATTCGATAAACTGGCCGGAGCAAGTCTCTCTACTCATAGCAAAGTTGCTGTTTCACCACAAGAGGTTCGCGAATCCGGCTTGTTGAAAGATAGGATTGAGATTCATTATCCTGAAGAAAGTGTCATAAATAAAAACATCGCCGTTCTTCAGGCTGCTACAGATGAATGGATCGATAAATGCAAGCATTGGTATGACTATACAGAGAAGCAGCATTATACAAATGTTTGTCCAGTTTTCTTGATTCAGGTCGAGCCAGGTACAGGAGGCCGAGTCTCTAATACAGACTTGGAAGAATGCCTCAGGGAAGTTGAAAAGAGGGTTGGCAAAGCGTTTGAGGCCGGAGAAGTGGTCCACGCATTTGGCGAGAAGAACACACTTACGCTCAACGGGTTAAGCGTGCCTTATTGCCAGCCTTCCGCTATTAATGACGACCGTAACATCAAGGTGGTTTTGTTCAAAGAGGCCCTCTCGACAGGATGGGACTGTCCTCGCGCAGAAGCAATGATGTCTTTCCGTGTAGCAAGGGATTCAACTTATATCGCCCAGCTTCTCGGCCGAATGATTCGTACTCCACTAAGGATGCGAATAGAGGTTGACGAGTCTCTGAATTATGTCCATCTGTATTTGCCGAACTTCGATGAAAGAACGGTTGACAGCGTGGTCCGTGGGTTGATTGAAGAGGAAGGCGGATCGCTGCCGACAGATATTCAAGCCATCCAGGGAGGACATAAGACTACGGTCATTTTGACTGTCAAGAGGCCTGTCTCAGTGCATCCTGCAAGCCCAACACTTTCAGTTAGCGCCTCATCAACGCAACCTCCTCAAAAGGAGAAGGAAATGGATGTGGCAACTAATGGCGACCAAAACAACACCGGAACAGCGACTGTGGCGCCATCTCCTTCCCAGGATGCAGAGGGGAAAGAGACCTCTCCTTCAGAGACGAGTAATGCACCCTTCGAGCTTATCCCGACAAAGCCGGCTCCGGTTATTGAAGAAAGAGAGGACCCTTATGAAGCGGTAAAAAACGCCATTAACGATGCGGGTATTCTTACATATGAGGTTGAAAGGTCCGTTAAAATCAAGAATTATTTACGGGCTCTATTTGATATGGCTCGCTTGACTGTCAACTCGGGTATGGATCCAAGCCGACAGGAGGTAGACAAAGTCAAAAATGCCGTTGTGGAAATGATCCACAACTATGTCGCAGAGCTGAAAAACGCTGGGAAGTATGATGAACTTGTGGCAAAGGCGTTGTCATTCAAGCTTAACACCCTGAGTGTGGAGCTATATAAGAGTGGACAGACATATGAGTCACAACAAGGGATTGATCTGTACTCGGAGACTGATGCAGGAGTAAGTAATCAGTTTGATAAGGCTGAAGTATTACTCTGTGGCGAGGGAATTGGCAATTGTTACGAGAACAAATATGACGACGAATATGACGATGATAATGCCTGCAAGTATGATGTAATATTGTTTGCTGCAGACGAACATCAACAAGAGCTGCTGCATGAGTATGCAAAGAATGAGTTTTTCCGGTTGGCAGATAAGTATAGACCCATGACGAATGCTCTTGACGAAAAATACCGCCAGCAGTATAATAATCTGGTTACTCAGGGTAGTAATGTGTCAAAACATCTGTTCCACTTGCCTGAAACAATCAATGTAGATCTTGACAAAGAAGGCGAGATTTGCACCGACCATTTGTTCGTAAACTCAGAGGGTACGGCAAGGTTTAAACTGAAAGGATGGGAACCTCTTACGCTCAAAGAGGAACGTAATCACCCTAACTTCTCATGTTGGTTACGCAACCAAGACAGAAAGCCGTGGGCACTGTGTATCCCATATAAATATGGCGACGAGACACTCCGTATGTATCCTGATTTCATCATTGTCCGTAAAGATGATAACGGCACCTACGAATATGCGTTGCTTGAGCCGCATCGTGATAACTTAAATGATAATCTTGCCAAGGCTAAAGGCCTTGCAAGATATGCCGAAGATTGTCCTTCCTTTAGCAGGATTCAGATGTTGAGGAAAGTAATTACACCTTCTGGCGCGAAAATGCTGAGACTAGATTTGGCAAAGATGTCTATAAGGGAGAAAGTAAAAAAATGTATTTCGGATGCAGATTTTGATACTGTGTTCAAAAACGAGGGTTTTTACGAAAAGTATTGATTATTAATAATCCTCGATTTATTATTTATATCTCACTTTGAAATGAATAAGAAAATCTGGAACTTCTACAAACAGTCTGACGAATATAGACGCCTTGTTAGTGTATTTAATCCCGATGGAAAAGATAACCCCAATGCTATTGAGGCTATCTTTCAATATGCCATTGAACTGGGAGAAGACAAACCGTTTGATTACTTGATCAGTAATTACGATGCCATAGAAGTCAATTTCTTCTGCCAGGGATATGAATTCGTCGATGATTTCTCTAGAGAGAATTTCGAGGAATTCATCAACACCTTTGAGATCAGGGATTATAATATAGAGGATAATGGCGAAGTCCAGTTATTGGATGGTGATACAAACATCATTGTTAGAAAACAGGATTACAGGTTAAAAGCATCTATGGTTGATGCTCTTTCCACTTTTTTGTATTTAAACCATCCCTATTTCAAACCTATTCTTTTAGGGACTCGCTTCAATATCATTCAACATAACTGTGAAGAACTAGGGATCGATATTCCTCCCTTTCCGAAAGCCCATGACTATAAGGCTGCCCTCATATGGTACTATGACCTATGCTCCGTCTTTAACGAGTTTCAGAATGGGTTCGGAATGACAGAACCCGAATTCTGCGTCTGCCTATATGGACTTGCTTCTTCGCTTAGAGATGATGTAGAAAAGAAAGACCTCCCTAAACCAATTAACGTCTGGCTAACTGGTGCAAGCAAGGGTGACGTTAATTCTCTTGAGAAGAGTATGGACAATGATACCCTCTGGGCATGTAACGAGAATACGCGCCGTGGCGATATCGTTGTCTTATATGCATTATCCCCCCATAGCTGCATTCATTCTATATGGCGTGCTGATTCCGAAGGAACCTATAATCCCTTCGATTACTATCAGAACCGTACACGTCTAACTGATGGTATAAAAGTATCTCGAGTATCACTCAAAGAACTGAAGGATGATTCCGAATTCGGAAAGCTTCCAATGCTCAATAACAATTTGCAGGGCATTAATGGTAAACGACTCCCCTCTTGGGCCTACTCTGCCCTGCTCCGTATGATAGCCGCTAAGGGAGATGATGTCTCCAAGATACCTGTCCTATATGAAACCAAGGGTTGGGATCCAGGTAAAATGGAAAGCGAACATGACGTAGAAGAGAGAATACTCATTCCATTCCTTCACGATCTCGGATACGAGGATTCGGATTGGAGCCGTCAGTTACGTATGAAGTCTGGTCGCAAAGAGGAAAGAGAGATCCCAGATTTCGTCTTCTTCCCTCATGGGGAAAGGCAGTTTGAGAACGCGCCGTTGCTCATCGAGGCAAAGTGGCATATGAGGTCTGAGAAAGACCGCAATGACGCTTATCGCCAAGCTCTTTCTTATGCAAGGATGCTTCAGGCACCTATATTTGGGATATGTGATGAAGAGCGTCTTATAATCTATGAGCAGCAGAGAAACGGCAACTTCAATTACAGTTCTCCTTCTTTCGAAGCACATTGGGCAGCCATTGCCGGAGATGCTGATGTCCACAACGATTTGATGCGCCTTATCGGGGCAACGGTTATCAAGAGTAAGATCGGCAGATAAAGATCCTTTCATAATCAAATGCAATGAATCAGAAGCTCTTCACCAAATCGGCTTTCAAGCAGGCGCTCTCTTGCCCTACTTCGATGTACTATTACAGGAATCCCCAGATATATGCCAATCAGCAGTTGGATGATGAGTTCCTCGAGTCCCTAGCTGAAGGTGGATTCCAGGTTGGAGAGGCTGCGAAGGTTTATTGTGAGGTACCAGAGGAGAATACTATCGGCTCGTTGAATTATGAGGAATCGCTCGATGCAACCAGATTGCTTTTCCAACAGGATAGTGTCCGAATCGCTGAAGCAGCATTTCGCTATGAGAATTGCTTCATAAGGGCCGATATAATCATAAAGGAAGGACACGATATCCATCTCATTGAGGTGAAGTCCCATTCATGGGATCCAACCTCCGATTCCTTCTGGCAGAAACGAGATAACGATAGCATCGACCGTAGCATTCTTCCATACATATATGACGTTGCATTTCAGAAATGGGTAGTTGTCCATGCTCTTAAAGACCAGTATCCGAACGAGACGTTTACTGTGAAGGCTTCTCTTATGATGGCAGACAAAAGCAAAGTGGCGCCCATCGATGGCATCAATCAGATGTTCAGGATAGTTGAAGTAAATGGTCGAAAGTCAGCAGAGCGTACACCTGAAGCTTCTTCGTTAGCAGGAACTGATCCTGTCGTCGTGTCCTTCGATGTAGACTCAATCTGTAAAAGGATCATATCCGGAACGACCAACGAGCAGAAGTTGCTGCTAGGAGGCAGTACTTTCGTGGAGTTTATCAAAAAGATGTCCCATCTATATTGCTCAAATAAACGTGTCTGGACTCCCATTAGCACAGCCTGTTACAAGTGTCCTTTCACCAAGTCTCCCGATGATGTTCCTGAATTAAAAGATGGCTATCATGAGTGTTGGATCAATGCTCTAGGATGGAAGGAAGACGACTTCAATCATCCTCTTCTTTCCAGTCTGAACGGTATAAAAAAGAAGTATTTCGAGGCGAATCAATTCCACCTTGAAGATATTCCTGTCTTACCCGGAACCCATATCGATGACCAAATGGGGCTTTGCCACGATGACCGGAACCTTCTCATTGCCGGAGCCCTAACAGGTCGAAATGATATTTTGGATCTGTTCCGGCACAATCTGCATGGTGACGCCTACCTCAACGTCAGCGAACTTCGCAACGAGATGGACCAGTGGGTGTATCCGCTTCACATGATTGATTTCGAGACGTCTGCCGTAGCACTGCCTTTCTACAAAGGTATGCGTCCATATGAGTCAGTTGCTTTCCAGTATTCTCACCATATCATCCGAAAAGACGGAGACGGATATACCATCGAGCACGCTGGGCAGTTTATTAACGTAGAAAAAGGCCATTTCCCCAACTTTGACTTCATCCGTGCCTTAAAGGCGGAGTTGGACAAGGATGAAGGATCCATTTTCAGATACTCTCATCACGAAAACACCATACTCAATCATATCGCAGAGCAATTGGGCTACTCAAATGAGCCTGATAAAGAAGAATTGCATGAATTCATCAAATCTATCACCCATCCTACTCATCACAAAGGAGAAGAAGGTCCTAGAGATATGATCGATCTATGTGAGGTTGTCAAGAGATGTTTCTACCATCCCTCGATGAAGGGAAGCAATTCTATCAAATTTGTTCTTCCAGCAGTCCTAAACACTAGCAAATTCATTCAGGAAAAGTATTCTAAACCTATTTACGGCTCTGAAATAAAATCACTTATCATTCCTGCAGATAAGCCCTTAGCATGGATTGCTTTCGAGGAAGATGGCAGAACTGTAATCAACCCTTATAAGCTATTACCCCCGATTTCTCAATACATGGATATGAGCGAAGAGGAGGCCGAGGCAATTGGAATCGCTGCCGATTCAAAGATTGCCAATGGTGGTGCAGCACTTACCGCTTATAGCGAACTTCAATTCAGTGATTACGTAAAGGCAGATGCTCTAGCAAAGGCATTACTTCGATACTGCGAGTTGGACACCATGGCCATGGTATTCATCTGGGAATATTTCTACCACGAAGTCTACTCCCAAGCATAAAAGGCCCCAATATCATCTTTAGAATTCCATTCTCTCTTTCTCTCGCTCTCCAAACAGTTTGAGTGCATAATCAGCATCAGTAACGATCTTTCTTCCGCATTGTCTAACCGCAGGAGCAAGCCAAGTACTCTTCCATTCACAAGCAGTCTTGTGTGAGACATTAAATAGCTCTTGAATGCCTCTTATTCCATATACTAGTCGACCATTTAATGGATGGACGTTCTCTGGTTGCTTCTCAGCAGGCTTGGATTTCTGCTCCAGAATTGGGAAAGCCTCTTTGAGTATTTCTATCAAATCACCTACGGTCAACTGAACGAGAAATGTGTCATTGTCTTTCATCATATTATTAATGTTTTAAAGGGTTTGAAAGACAAAGATATCTATCCATAGCGACAATGATATAGAATAAATCCCCCTCTCTGACAGACACAGATGGGGGATATATATTCTATGATTATTCCTCATCAATCGTTAATTATTAATCGCTTCTTTAGGCTCCCAATCACACTTAATCCTTCCGATTATCTGTGCCGTAACAATAATATAACTAAGAAGTGCAAGTATTATGATTAATATTCGTTTCATCATAATAGTTTAGATTTCTTCATCTTCAAAAGGTTCTCTTCCTTCCCATTTTAGTAAAGCATCAACAAACTTCCTGTGCCTAATTCTGAAGATATTATTAGATATCTTTCTCCTAATCATTCTTACGTATTCATTGATTCTTTTCATCTTTAAAGTTCCTTTTTCATTTTAGTTTACTTGTATGCCTTACCATATATATCGTCGTAATGAATAATCCTCTTTTTCAGCTATTAGATGATTATTCTTTTGGCCCACTTCTTCTCTTTGTTTTCTCCATCTTCGCGTAATTACTCTCGTATTCCATGGTTTTTTGTATACGGCTTATTACTTCTTGCCTCCAAGATGGAGTAGAGTTCTTTCGATACTGATTCTTTTTTGGTAATACATTATATATCATATTCTTGACCTCCCAATTCTTTCATTACCCCTAAGGTAATATATTCCTCCGGCATCCAAATCAAGGTAGAATGCCTGTCTACAATCAAGACAATACACCTTGTCGTCATAGTTGAACGGCATATCCATTTGAGTATGGCCGAAGACTTGAATCACACCATGGAGATGGTTCTCCTCCTTAATAATATCCCTTGGATCCGCCCAAATCATGCTCCCGTACTTTTTATCCCCACCACGGAATAAGGAAACATCTTCTAAAGCTTTCATAAACTCTGGGTAGCCAACAAGATTATTCATCAGCTCCGCAGTGATATCTCCATCATCAAGTTTCGGGAAATTGGAAGATATCCACTGTCTTCCTATACCCGCATGCGAGAATAGGAAATGTTTCCCTCCAGCATTGACTTCATACGCCATCTGGAAAAGCGACTGGTTATCCCAAAACATGTGGGCGTTACGCTCAGCATGATCGAAATCATAGCGGCTGCCCATATACTCAGGATATAGATAATGAAGATCGTGGTTCTCCCACAGAAGAATCACTCTATCTGGATTATCCTTCTTGAATTGTATGATATCTTCCAGTCCCTTAAAAACCTCTTCATCTATATATCCTTCATCAGGATACGGATCCAGAAAATCACCAAGGAAAATGAATCGCCCGTCCGGATTTCTCCTGACAGCATCCCGCCAGAATGTCCTCCCGTGGACATCTCCGATAATTATCAATCTGTTATCATTCATCTTGTCCTCCCAAGTTCATCTAATCAACATTCGTATAATAAATAAGGGTATATGGATGTAGCCAATGCTTCTCTTCAAGATAGTTAA
>JAEEGL010249360.1_pt1 | contig 23192 bp, 19 predicted proteins | sample 9134231 | NCBI WGS metagenome assembly JAEEGL01 (sample SAMN16246548, study PRJNA631951) | gut metagenome | biome: gut microbiome; feature: rumen; material: fiber-attached | host: Bos | place: Iran: Karaj | collected 2018-10
CTTTCTGATAGAAAACTTCGGGATATATATCCCTGTATCTGGCATAGTCCTCTGAGGTCCTGCCCCAGTCGAACGGCTTGCCTGAATCAATTCTGCTGTCTTCGATCTCCATGAGACAGATTATACATCAGAAGCCTTTCTGATAGCAGGAATAGATGTAACTGTAACGAAGATAATAACGGCTGCAATGCCCTGGATAGCATTAAAGAACACAGAGCCTGCCGCAGCCTGCCATCCGTACATGAAAGGCAGAGATTCAAACAGGAAATAACCGGCGATCATGATAATCTCAGAAATAATGCCGATAATGATCTTCTTAAGAAGCGTGATCTTCAACTTACGAAGACTGACGCCCGCGACATAGCCCATAAGTCCCTTAATGATAAAAGTCGGAATAATGTACTGCGCATAGCCTGCAATAAGATCCGAGAGTGCGGAGCCGATTGCCGCAGGGAAAAAAGCCAAGGGTCCCAACAGGAATGAACTAATAAGAATTACACCATCACCCAAGTTAATATATCCGATGGCGGTAGGAATACGGATCTGAGTCGCTATAAACACAAAGGCCGCAAGCACACCGGCATTTGCCATTTTTCTAAGATTTGAAGCATTATTGCTCATGGTTTGAGCCTCCTTGTTTATGTTGCTGTGAGAATTGTATTCATAGGAGTATTTCAAGTCAATAAAATCGGCGGGGAAAATCCCGCCGAAGTATATACATATAATCTATAGTCGGTTATAGGTTTGATTATTTAACCAAAGCCTCTGTTTCCTGAGCGATAGCGAGCTCCTCGTTTGTAGGGATAACGCAGACTGTTACCTTTGAGGAAGGCTTGCTGATAATAGCCTCCTTGCCTCTCAAGCCCTTGTTAACCTCAGCGTCAAACTCAACACCCATGAACTCAAGGCCTTCGCACATAGCCTGTCTCATGTGGTCTGTGTTCTCACCGATACCTGCAGTAAAGACGATAACGTCAACACCGCCCATAGCAGCTGCATAGGAACCGATGATCTTCTTGCCCTGATATGCGAACATCTCGAGAGCGAGAGCTGCACGCTCATTACCTTCGTTCTTAGCCTTCTCGAGATCTCTGAAGTCGGAAGAAACGCCGGAGAGGCCCTGAACACCGGACTTCTTGTTAAGAAGTGTGTCCATCTCCTCGGGAGTAAGTCCTTCTCTTTGCATGATGAAAGGTACGATGGCAGGATCGATATCACCTGTTCTTGTACCCATGCAGATACCTGCCAAAGGTGTAAGACCCATGGATGTATCCTGACACTTGCCGTCCTTAACAGCTGCGAATGAGGAACCGTTGCCGAGATGGCATGTAATGATCCTCAAGTCCTCGTACTTCTTGCCGAGGAAATCTGCAACCCTGCGGCTTACATAGCGGTGAGATGTACCGTGGAAACCGTAGCGGCGGATATCGTACTTCTCGGAGATTTCATAAGGGAGAGCATATGTGTATGCCTTCGGGGGCATTGTCATATGGAAAGCAGTATCGAATACGGCAACCTGGGGTGTGCCTGCAGGAAGTACATCTTCGCATGCTTCGATACCGATAAGGTTTGCAGGATTGTGAAGAGGTCCTAAGGGGAAGCACTTCTTGATAACATCCTTAACGTCCTTATCAACGATAACGGAATCGCTGTAATACTTACCGCCGTGGAGGACTCTGTGTCCGACAGCTGCGATCTCAGATACATCAGCGATAACACCGTGATCCTTATCTACGAGAGCATCGAGGATCATCTTAACTGCTACCTTATGGTTAGGCATGGGTTCTGTGGAAACGAACTCATCCTTGCCGGCAGGCTTATATGTAAGCTTACCGTCGATACCGATTCTCTCGGCATTACCCTTAGCAAGTACATCGCCTGTGTCGATGTCGAACAACTGGAACTTTGCAGAAGAACTTCCGCAGTTGATAACCAAAATCTTCATATGTAAAACTCCTTAATTAATAATCCGGATTATTAAGCCTCAGATGCCTGAGCCTGAACAGCTGTCATAGCAACTGTTCCTACGATATCGTCAGCATAGCAGCCTCTGGAGAGGTCGTTAACAGGCATTGCAAGACCCTGAAGGATAGGACCGTAAGCATTTGCCTTTGCAAGTCTCTGAACGAGCTTATAACCGATGTTTCCTGCCTCAAGTGAAGGGAATACCAATGTGTTGGCATGACCTGCAACCTTGCTTCCGGGTGCCTTAAGAGCACCTACAGACTCAACCAAAGCGGCATCAAGCTGAAGCTCACCGTCAACATCAAGCTCAGGCCAATTCTCGTGAGCAAGTTTAACAGCTTCAGAAACCTTGGTTACATCATCGTGCTTAGCAGAACCCATAGTGGAATATGAAAGCATTGCAACCTTAGCAGGCTTACCGACGAACTGCTCGAACGAATCTGCGGAAACCTTTGCAATCTCTGCAAGCTTCGGTGAATCGAAGTCTGTGTTTACGGCACAGTCAGCAAAGATGAACAAACCGTTCTCGCCAAGATCACAGTTAGGAACTTCCATGAGGAAGAAACCGGAAACTGAAGATACGCCGGGCTTCATCTTAAGAAGCTGCAAAGCAGGACGGATAGTGTTACCTGTTGAATGGCAAGCTCCGGATACAGCACCGTCAGCATCACCGCACTTGCACATAAGGCATGCATAGTACATGTAATCCTTCTCGATTGTCTCCTTTGCAATCTCAGGTGTAACACCCTTCTTGCTTCTTAACTCTACAAACTTATCAATATACTTCTGCTTGTTGGGATCATTGAAAGGATCTACGATTGTAGCTCCTGTAATATCAAATCCTGCACCATTCTTCTCAATCTCTTCGGGGGTACCGATAATAACGATATTAGCGATTCCCTCCTTCAATATCTTCTCAGCTGCCTCGAAAGTCCTCTTGTCCATAGACTCGGGAAGCACGATAGTCTTCTTGGAAGCCTTAGCTTTAGCCTTGATTTCATCGATAAATGCCATTGCCATATATCTCCTGTTCTTATTAGTATTACAACCTTAAAAGTTTACACCCTTGCTCAGGTAACGGCAAGGCAGACATCGAGATTCTCATCTGCGTAAAACACAAATCTGCCGTCCTCCTGGCGGAAGATCATGGAGAGCGCAGGACTGTTGGAATATGTGGCAACACGAATGCCTTCCATAACGGCCGCACTTCTGTAAAGATCCATATCATCCGTATTCAATCCGATATGCATAATATCGGGATATATGTCCAAAGCTTCCTCCCCGTCCGTCGTACCCTGGGCATAGTAGTACTCGCTGTAAACGGCTCCTGCATTGATCACCTGATTTCTCAACCAGTTAACAGAGTCCTCGGGAAGAGCTCCAACTTCACTTAAATGTCTCATCGTGGCAACGGAAGAACAGACATCAACAGCTGCTGCCACATCGTGTGAATAGATGTAGATACCGTCTACATATGCATAAGCATACAAAGGGAGACTGTCTGACACCTTGGCTCCTGTCACAAGCTCGAGGTTCCTGTCAAAGCTTCCCTGCGGAAGGAATCCGTTTGTCTCAAGGTTACGGATAAGCCTTAAGTCAACCGACTCGATCACTATTCCTTCAACAGAAGTAAACTCAGTAAGTTCGCGGTTGGTTCCCTGCTCAAGAGTGGACAGACTTCCGTCACCGATATCATCTGTCGAGAAGAACCCGCCCTGATCGTAAACCGCAACACTCAGCTGTTCCGTTCTCATATTTCCTTCTTCATCAAACAGGATCGAACTTAATTCACTGATCCTTGTAAGGTCTGCCGATGAACCGAATGATGCCGTGTAATATAGATAGGAATCTATCCACGAGGAAAGGTCTTCATTGCTTTCGAGTTCGAAGTCATAATACGAGAGAACCTCATCTTTAAGACGCATAGCATTGAGCCTGTCGCCGTTAATAACATACATCATAAGAAGAAGTCCCTGATCGGACAGATCATATTCACCTGAAGACTGTGCTTCCTGGTACGACAGTCTGCCTGCAATCGTATAAGAAGACGGTATCATCAATGTGTCCCCGTCTTTTCCCGTCATCAGCTGCTTGGTCCTCATCCAAAGATAATCGGAAACTATACCCTGATCAGATGCTAATGACGGATAATCAAAGCTTACATTCGGAAACTCAATAACCGAGAGGTTTGAAGCACCTCCGTAAAACTTCTGGTACAAAAGATAGCCGCCTCCCAGAAGAAGCGCCAAAGAAGCGATGATCACTATCAACTTGATATTCTTTTTCATTGCAGGAAAGCCGCCCGTTCGAATATAATCATAAAGATTATAAACGAAAGCGTATTTTAATAAAGTGAGAGTTATAGGAATTATCGCGGAATATAATCCCTTCCACGAAGGGCATCAGTACCTGATAGATGAGGCAAAGCGTCTCGTAGCAGATCCGCGTGCAATCGTCATGACAGTAATGAGCGGACCTTTCACCCAAAGAGGTCTGCCTTCTGTTTCACCGAAGCATGTACGTGCCAGAGAAGCTTTGCTTAGCGGCGTTGATGTTGCCATCGAGATTCCTTTCACTTTCGCTTGCGCCCCTTCCGAGAGATTTGCGGGTGGCGCCGTAGAGCTTTTGTACAGGACGGGTGTCGTGACTGACCTTGCTTTCGGAGTGGATTGCAAGGACACCCGGATTTTGGAGGAGCTTTCCTCGGTTGAGCCCGATGAAGATGTGTTAAAAAAGGCACTTGCGGAAGGAAAATCATTCCCCGCCGCCAGAGCCGAAGCTATCATAAGCAATTACAAGGGAAGCGCAGACGCGGATGTTGTTAGCGACACACTAAGACAGCCTAACTCTATTCTTGCGCTTGATTACCTCCGCGCTTGTAAGAGCATGAACACCGGCTTTAAGATACACATGATACCGCGTAAGGAAGGGTGTTCGGCTACTGCCGTCCGCGAAGCCCTTGCGAAAAGCAACACCGCGAGCACCTCAAGCATTGCAGACGCCCTGATGAATAAAATGCCTGATAAGGCACTATCCGTTATGCTCTCTTCCCTGTCGCACAAGGAATTCTCTATCCCGGATCATGAGGAGTATCTTAAGGATGCTTCACTTGAAGTAAGACGAAGCAGGGATCTTTCATCCTATGCATATATGACAGACGGGCTTGACGGTTTTATCCGAAACAATATAGATAAAGATCTTAGGACGAAGCACTTTACCATGCCCCGTATCTACCGCGCGATAGCATCATTGATGACAGGTCAGGATGCTGATTATGTAAAGGACGAGAAACATGTCCAGTATATCCGCGTATTAGGTTTCTCGAACAACGGCAAGTATTGTCTCAAGATCATGGGTAAATGCGCTAGACTTCCCATTATAAGCAACGCATCGGATGCACTCGAACTTTACTCATCAAATCCCAGATTAAGAAAACAGTTCGAGCTTGACCTTCTGTCAAACGACGTCTACGCACGATATGCGAAGATGGACCCCGGATACGAGTGGAAACTGCCTCCCGTCAAGGTCAAGTGATATCGCTTTCTTTCCTGCACACATTATAGAAGTAAGCAAACAGAACAGGCAGACTGTATATGATTGGGAACAGATACCTGGGATGGCCGTAAATTACAGGACCAACCAGAACGAATACTATGGTCATCCAGAATATCGCAAGAATACCGGCGTCTTTCTTCCTGCTTATAAAGAAACTCGTTATTACCGCCAGTATATAGAATGCATATGAGCCATTCCAGAAAACATTCAGAAACGGGATAAACTGAACCGTCCTGTTGTAATTAAACAAAGAGTACTGAAGACCGATGCGGGTTTGGGGAGCCGCAAACAGATAATCATATGCAGGTATCGGATAGTATGTTGCATGCTGATAAAACTCGTGAGCATTTATAAAATATGTGACATCATTTACTTCAGCCTCGGGTGATAAAAGATAATAGTTCTGCTCCCCAGTTGCTCCAAAATATGTCAAAGGATGCTTAAAGAACAGATTGAACCAAAGTTTGAAGTAAGGACCGGTAACAGTGATGGAACCATTGCTTCTCTCCTTTACGGGGTCGCTTATCATAGGATCATACCGCTGTGCGAGCGTATCATATTCGAGTACATCATCGATAATCTTAATTTGTTCAGGTGTCAGTTCGTCACCGTGATCACGTACATATCGGGCAGTCTGCTGGAACGGCAATGAATACATCTCTGTTGTATTGTCAGGAACAGGTCTTACAACCGTTTGAATCAACATATAAATTACGAGATACAGAATCAAACCTGCGCTTACGGCGATCCTGGCATTGGCGCGAACCTTAAGAGTGGGTTTCTTCTTCGATAAAGAAGAAAGGAACATCGCAAGCACAACTCCCGCATAGACATATATTCCGTTTTTACGAACAAGACATGCGAGGATAATGCTCAATGCCAGAATTACAAGTTTCTTAACCGGGAAACGGTCTGTCTTTTCTATGTACATCTCAACAAGGATCAGGAAGGATGCAAACAGAAAAACTGCATAAACACAGTCCTTTATAGCTACACCGATATATCCTGTAATCAACGGATTAAACGCATAGATTCCCCATGTTACGTAAAGATACCATTTGGGAACACGAAGCTTCCTTAAAACCACAAATGAATATGCAAAAACAGCGGCATAAAGTATGTAATGTGTACCTGCTAGTACAAACAAACTCAGATTCACATTGCCAAGTCTTGCAAACACTTCAAATAACCATCCGAACAAATAAGCATATGTAACAGATTGATAATTGGATATAGTTCCGGACAGATGCTCATCAAACATAGCCCATGAATCCCAGTTTAGTGCACCTGGATATTTAATTATGAGATATGGAAGCCAGAGAATAAGAAGAATGATAAATGACGGCAAAAAAACATTGCCGGATTTCTTATCTGCATCACTTCTAAAGTTTATGTTATCGAGAAAATATTTTGTCACTACAAAGACGGAATACAAAACAATAAACGCCAGTAAAAAATGAAATGCCAAAAGAAGGAACACCTTAACCTGCGTTGAAGGCAAATCATTAATATTGTAAAAGTAAACACTAATTGTTCTTAACAAAGTAAGAATAAGGCAGCCGGCAAATCCTGACTTCCCTATATTGAATAATTCTTTTGTACTGTCTTTTTCCATGTTCATACTATACAACACTTTTGACGAGCGATAAAAAGGCTGCGCATAAAACGCAGCCTTAATTACAATCAAATACGATTAAAAGAATTACTTAGCGTTAGCAGCCTTAGCAACTCTGGACTTAGCTCTTGCAGCAGCCTGCTTGCTGATGTGTCCCTTAGCAGCAGCCTGATCTACAGCCTTCTGAGTCTTCTTGAGAAGCTCCTCATTAGCCTCGCCTGCAACAACAGCAGCCTTAGACTTTCTGATTACAGCCTTGATCTCGCTCTTCTGCATCTTGTTTACAGCTGTCTTCTTCTTTGTAACTTCAACGCGCTTGATAGCTGACTTGATGTTAGGCATATTATTCCCTCCGATGTTTTATCGTTTTATTTCTTTTTATGCACCGAGAGATTGTATCATGATTGTTTTTTTGGCGCAATAGGATATTATTCGCATATTTTTGTGGTATGATTAAAAATATTTGTTATGGAGGTGTGTCTTATTATGGAGAACACAAATACACAGCCTGCTCGTGCAGACCATTCAAAGCTTATAGCAGTATTGAGCTATTTAGGTTTCTTTTGGGTATTAGGTCTTACTATCGAACCTGAGAAGAATAACCCCTTTGTAAGAAATCACGCAAACAACGGAATTATCCTCAGCATTTGCCTTCTCGTCATCAATCTTTGCAATATCGTACCTTTCTTAGGACAGCTCGTTGCTGTAGTCGGAGATATTGCTCTTTTTGTATTTGCAATCATCGGTATCGTTAAGGCTTGCCAGGGCAACACATGGACAATTCCGATCGTTGGTGAGAAGATCGAATTCTTGAGATAATCAGAACATTAGCTTAATGATAATCAGGGCGGACAGCAATGTCCGCCTTTTTATTTGCATTTCACAACTGTAATCATGCAGTTCACCACTTTTTCATTCATAACATTGTATTTATGTCTATATTAGTAACATCAAAAAGAAGGAGTTTAAAAATGAAGTTAAGAAAGTTGGTTGCACTGGCTTTGGCATCGGCAGCAGTCGTATCGGGGTGTACGGCATCGGTCACCCCACCGGTCGAGACAGCCGAGACCGAAGCAGCAGAAGAAGAAGTCCTTGATGTTTCTTCAATCAGAGCACAGGACGATTTTTACGGTTATGTCAACGCTTCTAACCTTATTGAAGCAGATATTGAAAATGACGGTTCCACGGGATCGTTTGAACAGATTGAAGACCTCATCGATGAACGTCTCGACGGAATTATCGACGAGATAATAAGCGCTGACAGAGATTCTTTTGCTCCGGGAAGCAATGAGCAGATTATCTACGATGCGTATTATCAGGCACTCGATGCATCGACAGGAGGATCACCCACAAACGAAGAGGACATAGCTTACATAGACAGTATGGCTGCCTCAATACTTAATGTTTCCACAATAGAAGAATTCCTTGATATATGCGGAACACTCTACAAGGAATGGGGCGTAAACCCTCTGTTTGGCGACCGGATTGACACGGACATTAATAATTCAGCTTCAGGAAGCATTATCATTGTCCCTTTCGAGAGTCCTACAGGAGATGAACTCGAGGATGTTGTTATAGGAGGATACTCTGCCCAGTCAGCGGCTTCATCAATCAAGTTTGCACTCATTACTTATGATGTAGATCCCGGGGATGCTGAGCAAAGAAGCATTTCGGATGCGCAGATGATAATGGACATTGCATATGCTACCGATTTTGACACTCTTGAGACGATCAATGAAGACTGGATAGAGACTCTTCATATTATGCAGTTCAAGACGAATGACCAGATTGACGAGTTGTGTCCGAATATAGGAATCAGCGGCATCATGAGGACATATGGATTGACCGGAACCCCTTGCGACGGTGTCTACATCATTGATGAAGAACAACTTATTGCTATCGACTCCATGATTACAGAAGACAATCTCGAATGCTGGAAAGATATTGCCTTAATGGCTTTTGCTAATGCCGTGGCAGATTATGCACCTGAGGATTACGGCGGAGTTCCAGTTTTGTATTCAAATGATATGTATGCAAGAACTGTTATTAAGACGGACTTTGCTAACCAAATTGGCGAAGAATATGTTGAGAGATATTACGATGAGCAGGCGGTTGAAGAAGTCACTGAGATAACTCATGCGCTCGTTAATGAATATGTTGACATAATAAACGAGTGCGAATGGCTGAGCGAAGAAGGTAAAGCTTCCATAATCAATAAGCTTAACAGCATGGAATACTTTATCGGTGCGGATGAGCCTCATGCAGTCGATCCGCTTGATGCAGATCTTATTGGAAACACTCTTTTTCAGACAATACGTAATATGAATGTCAGAAGCTACGAAGAACAGATTGATAAGCTTACGAACGGTGTGGAAAGAAACGGCTTTGTAAGCATGTCTCCTCAAACCGTAAACGCATGTTATATGCCGGACATGAATTCTATCAATATAACTTTGGGAATAATGAATGACCCGTTCTACAGTACACAAAACGACTACTGGCAGAATCTGGGCGGCATAGGCGCCGTAGTAGGTCACGAGATCTCCCACGCCTTCGATAATATCGGCATGAACTATGATATGAATGGTAACTATAACCCGGATTGGATGCCGGAAGAAGACCGTGAAGCATTCGATCAGATGGCACAGCATGTTTCTGAATACTACTCAAATCAGACGATTCTCGACATACATAATGTTGACGGAGAATTTACATTACCTGAAAACCTCGCTGACATAAGCGGTGTTGAATGTATCTTAAGACTTGCCGATAATAACGATCAGCGACAGGAAATCCTGGAAAACTACGCAACGATCTGGGCATCTGTATCCCCCAAGGACTCAGCTTTGGGATTATTGTACTTGGACTCACACAGCCCTAATATCACGAGAGTTAATGCAGTAGTCGCACTATTCGACTGCTTCTATGAGATTTATGACGTTCAGGAAGGCGACGGCATGTACGTAGCGCCTGAAGACAGAGTAACGAGATGGTAAGGAGAATAAGACAATGGGAATAATAATAAAACATTCACTTAAAAACATCTTCTCCAAGCCAGTCCGTTTACTTGTACTTATACTGTGCATTGTATTTGCGAGTTTCACCGCTCTCATCGCATTTGATATGAGTAACAGTCTCCAGACCATCATCAGAGGCTATGCTATGAAGATGATCGGCACAATGGACATTATGGTGACCGGGGCCAATACGGATGCCATGGATGGCGTTGATGAATTAACACCGGTAACAAAAGTAGGAATATGTCAGGTCGGTCAATATGAATATGAAAGAGATGCATCTTCCTATACATATACATTTGAAGAAGAGATCAATGTGTTTTCTTTTTCAGATCTTAATGCTGCATTTGAAATGTCTCTGCTGCCTGAACCATTTGAACTTGACGATACTACAGCAGTAATCAACACTAATTATGCTGACAAGTTTGGCGTTCAGGAAGGAGATGTGATCGAACTTGAAACGCTCGATGAGGAAATCATCGAACTGACAGTCGCAAAGATCATAAACGCAGAAAACAATGTCCTGGACGGAAATATAGTCATTGTGGATTCTGACATTTCAAACAGGATAAGCTGCACCCGTTCAAACAACTACTCAATGTGGATGATCGACGTAAAAGACGATTCTATGATCTCCGGTGTTGTAGATCTTCTTAAGACCAATGACCCCAAGGCAAGCGTGACAAGCATCGACGAGATGCTTATCTCTGACGGTCTTGATCAGATAGTCAAGTTGTTCTACCTGATGTTCCTTGTATCTTTCCTGCTTGTTATTTTTGTCACTATAAGCATTGCAGAGAAGATCGTTAATGAGAGAATGTCAGTGATCGGTACCCTGAGAAGCCTGGGTATAACCCCGTCCAAGACTGCATTCGTTCTTCTGACCGAGAATGTGATTTATGCAGTTGCAGGAGCCTCATTAGGTTGTTTGCTCTACAATCAGGCGAAAGGGCCTCTGCTTGGATCTATGCTGACGGTGGAAAGCACACAGGGAACCTTGAACGCGGCTGAACTGGTTGGTAAAACTCCTGTTTACACATATCTTGCAGTATTACTGGGCGCGATCATCATAGAATGTGCCTACCCCCTGTATGAACTTCTTAAAGCGGTAAGGATATCCATAAGGGATATTATCTTCAACAACAAAGATACGGAATTCAAATACAAATGGAGCAGGCTCTATACCGGAATTGCACTCGTAATAATCAGTTTGGTTACAGGTCTTCTTAACAAGAACTTCATTACTCTTGCAATTGCACTTATTTGCGGAGTAACTGCCCTTGCCGTACTCATTCCCTATCTCATCCTGGGTATCTCCAAGGGGCTGTCAGCGGCTTTCAGGAAGGCTAAGATGCCGGTTGCGCTTCTTGCATCAGAAAACATAGCAAGAAACAAAGTAATAATGGGAACAGCTGTTATCTGTATAACTTCCGTCCTTCTGTCACTTCTTATAGGCGCTGTCGGCAACGCCTTGAAGTCAGATCTGTCAACGGCGGATTACAACTGTAACCTGTCTGTTAATGTATATACGAGCGACAAAAATCACGACTATCTGTTCATCAACAACATAGAAGGTGTTACGGAAACAGACTACATCTACACATCAACAGTAACAGGAGGACAGATTAATGATGCCCCCTTAACCATAATGTACATTATTTCCGACACTCCGCATACCATCCTTAACGCTCTTCCTGAAAACGGATACGGACTTGCTTCTGATGAGATCGTAATCTCAAGAAGTAAAGCCAGCAATTTGGGTTTGGAGATAGGAGATGAACTGACAGTCTCATTTGGCACCGATACCAAGTTCCCTTTCACAAGAACTTTTATACTGGCAGATATGGTAGATACAGATCATACTGACCTGCTCTCTACATCCTCCATGATCATCAGCCCCGAGGTATTTGAACAGCTGTTCCATGGTTCATTGGGCCAGATACTGATAAACGCCGATGATCCGGATGCGGTCAAGGAAAGAATTGAGAATAACACAGAAACAGGATCTGTCGATGTCAAGACAATAGACGATATCCGCAACGAATACAGCCAGAGTTCGAAGGGATTGATGCTTGTCATAAATCTCGTTATAACGGGCAGCGTTGCTCTGACGCTCATCGGTATCGGAGGAAACCAGGCTCTGGGATTCATAACAAGAAAAAGAGAAACAGCGATGCTTTACTCCGTTGCCTTGTCCAGAGGCAAGCTCAAGCTTCTTCTGTTCCTTGAAAGTCTGTTCTCTATAGGAATATCGGCAGGAGTCGCTGCTCTTGCGATGCCGCTTCTGTATAACATACTCGGCAAGCTTCTTAATGTAATAAGCGAAGGTGATCTTAACATTCTTGAGGAAGGCCCGTTAGATATCAAAATCATTCTTGTTTACTTCCTGATAATAATGTTCGTGTTCATGTCGACCACACTTATTCCTTTCAGGAGTTTAAGGAAGATGAAGATAGCAGAAGAGCTCAAGTACGAATAATCAAAAGGAGATAAATATGATGGAAACAATTATTACTGTAGATAACGTAAGCAAGTCATTCGGAAAGGGTGATCTGGAATTAAAGGTCCTGGACAATGCGAACATGACGATTCAGAAGGGTGAGTTTGTATCTTTAATGGGACCTTCAGGTTCAGGAAAATCCACCCTGCTCTACCTTATCGGAGGACTCGACAGGGATTATACGGGCAACATAATCGTATGCGGAGATGATATCGGCAAGGTAAAGGAAAAGAAGTTATCCGAGATCCGTCTTAACAAGATAGGATTCATCTTCCAGTTCTATAACCTCGTACAGAACCTCTCTGTCGAGGACAACATCCTGTTACCTCTCAAGGTATCGGGCAAGTATAACAGCGAAACGGCAAAGAAACTTAACGAGATACTCGATATCACCGAGATTGCCGACAAGCGAAAAGCAATGCCCGCCAAGCTTTCAGGCGGACAGCAGCAAAGAGTTGCTATCGCAAGAGCCCTTTTAAGCGAGCCCGAGATCATCCTCGCGGATGAGCCTACAGGCAACCTCGACAAGGCTTCCGGAATGAAAATAATGGAATTATTCAAAAGAATTAACGAGGAGAGAGGCATGACCATCCTTCAGGTTACTCACTCCGAGCAAAACAGTAAGTACGGAAGCAGAATCGTTAAACTCGACAACGCTAAGCTCATCGGATAAGATTAGGGTGAGTATCAGAAGTGGGAGATTAATAATGCGAATCGCTATATGCGATGATGAAAGTATCTTTCTTAAAGATTTGGAAGAGAAGATATATCGTATTATCCCGAGGCTCGACTGTAATGTTGAGCCTTTTTCCTGTGCTGAAGATCTTCTTGCCTCTCCCCTATCCTTCGACATCATCTTTCTTGATATAGAGATGGGCGGCATGGACGGAATGAGTGCAGCAAGAAGAATAAGGCTTACTGACTCCACGGTACCGATAGTCTTCCTTACAAGCCACACCGAGATGGCGATCGAAGGATATGAGGTAAATGCTTTTCGCTTTCTTAAAAAGCCTGTCGAAGATGGCAAGCTTAAGCAGACACTCGAAGATATAAAACTTATGAAGGCGAGCCAGAAAGGTGTGCTTATCAAGGCGGATGGAGACGAAGTCCTTGTTGTGCCGTCAGAGGTACTGTTTATCGAATCTGACAACAACAATGTTAGGATCATCACGACCTCAGGGACACTCTCAACGAGAATGAAACTTACGGATGCCATCGATCTTCTTAACGTCATCATCGATACAATAAGAAGAGTACACCGCTGTTCCGCTGTAAACCTGTCGCATGTCAGCAGGCTGCGCGAGAAAGAGGCTCTTCTTGATGACGGCAGCATCGTCGGCATCAGCCGCTCATACTATAAAGCTTTTAAGAACGATCTTTATGAATTCGTAAGAAAAACGGCCAGATAACATGAGTATAATCTGCTACATTACAACCGCGCTGATCATCCCCGTTACATCATTCCTGCTATGGTACTTTATCTATGGAAGACGCGTGGCAATAAAGGAGCAAAGACCTGACAGAAGAGGAATCAGAGTATTGTCATCAGCGGTATTGGCGTTATTGACGGTAATTGTAATAACATTCGATTTTTACCGTGCACTCTCTTTCCTCGTACAGTATGGCAACAAAGATCTGATGACTTCTTTATTCTACCCGGTAAGCGCTTTAATCGGTCTGTTTGTAATCATCCCGCCTTCAGTATCATCTACAAAAAAGGACCCTGTAATTCCTGAGGATTTTGCAATACTGTCAGCGTTCTTATTCACGCTTACAATTAACTTTTTAAGTTTTGCCCTGATACACGATCCCACCAATATCTATGCCGCTCTTTGCTACCTTACGACAGGAGTATTGTCCTGCCTTATTGCTCTTTGCACCCCCCTTATATCGCAGGACAGATATAATGCCGAATTAAAGCTCATCAACTCGAAGTTATCAGATTCCAAAAACGCACACTACGAGGCGATGATCGAGAGTAATTTCGAATTAAGACGTGTAAGACATGATATGAAGAACCATCTTCTCGCGATAAGAAATCTCGCCGAGAATTCAAAACGGGAAGAATTGCTGTTATACCTTGATTCAATCTCATCAGACATCGAGAAAGCCGCCTCCCCGTACAGAAGCGGCAATGATGTTGCTGATGCCATCATATCGGACAAGATGAGCAAAGCATCCAAAAGAGGAATCACACTGGAAGTTACGGGAGATCTTACAGGTCTTAACATCGAGCCTGCGGACCTCGTAACGATCCTTTCAAACCTCCTTGATAATGCCATAGAGGCTGTGAGCAAGCTGTACGGCAGCGAAGGTTCGGAAGACAAGAAAAAAATAGACCTCGAGTTTAAAAAGAATGCGAACTTTATCTTTATATCACAGCGAAACCTGAGTCTTCAGAACGTTAATACCGCATTGATAAAATCTTCCAAGAATTCCCCTGACCATGGATTCGGTATATATAATATGAAAAGATCGATAAAGAAGTACGGCGGCGAATACAACATGAATTGCAAAGAATCAGGAGGGCTCTTTAAGGTGGAGGTTGAGATAATCCTGCCTCTGACCGATAAGATCAATTAAAATGAAGATCAAAACAAAGACATTGTCGTATCAGGAGGTTATGGACCTCCCCCGTCCCCCGCATAAGAAGCCCTGTAAGCAAAGCCGTTTGCTCGCGTGGGCAGGCAATCTTGCAACAAGAGGAGAACTTAAGAAAGTCGGTTTCTCTTATGAGGAAGTCGATATGGACAAGGCAGGCTCCGGTCCCTGGCTTATTCTTATGAATCACTCGAGTTTCATAGATCTTGAGATTGCTTTCGAGATGCTTAAAGGACGTCCGTTTAATATAGTCTGCACGTCTGACGGCCTGGTCGGCAAAGAATTCCTGATGCGCAAGATAGGATGCATCCCGACATCTAAATTCGTTACAGATATAACGCTTGTCTCGGATATGGATCACGCACTTAAACATAACAACTCAAGTGTACTTCTGTATCCGGAAGCAAGCTACTCATTCGACGGAACTGCAACAAGACTTCCGAGAAGAATGGGTGTCCTGTTTAAAAGGCTTAAGGTTCCGATCGTCATGATCACAACTTACGGTGCTTTCGCAAGAGATCCGCTTTACAACAATCTTCAAAAAAGAGATGTGAAGGTTACCGCTCAGATCAAGTGTCTGTTCTCTGCAGAAGAACTGGCATCAACTAAGATAAAAGATATCAACCAGGCTTTGGATGACGCCTTCTCCTTTGACTACTTTAAATGGCAGGAGGAAAACAAGGTTGAGGTCACGGAAGATTTTCGCGCGGACGGACTTCACCGCATACTGTTCAAGTGCCCCCACTGCTTGAAGGAGGGCAACACTGAAGGCAAAGGAACTTCATTCGTGTGCCATGACTGCGGTGCCACATATGAAATGGATACATTAGGCAGGCTTCATGCCCAAAACGGACTCGAGTCCAAGTTCACACACATTCCGGACTGGTATGCATGGGAGCGCGAGCAGGTGCGAAAAGACCTTCAGGACGGAACTTATTCCCTCGACACCGAGTGCGACATCGGAATTATAGTTGACTTTAAGGCGCTCTACATGGTCGGATCCGGAAGATTAAGGCACTCAGACAAAGGATTCGTTCTTGACGGCTGTGACGGTCAGCTCCACTACGAGCAGGGGCCTCTTGCCTGCTACAGCGTTTACTCCGATTATTACTGGTACGAGATAGGCGATATCGTATGTATAGGAACGAACGACTGCCTGTACTACTGTTTCCCGAAGAAGAAAGACATAGTAGCGAAGACCAGGATAGCGGGAGAGGAACTCTACAAGATAATGAAGGAAAAAGCTGATGACAAAAAGAAAGAACAGGCTGAAACCTAAGATTATCTTATATTGCGTTCTTGCGTTTCTTGTCGTCGGACTATCGGTAACAGGTCTTATGCTGTCCGGTATCATGCCCCATCCGAGGCCGGTCCTTAAGCTTAATGATCAAATGACAGACAGTGTATTTTATAATGATATCTCGTCCGGTGCACATGTATGCTTTATCGGTGACAGTATAACGCACGGTAATGCTAACGGAGGAGTTCCGTGGTATGCACCGATTGAAGATTATATTCCGGGACAGATAGATAATATATCGGGATCCGGGTACTTTGCCCCTCACATAATCGGAGTTCTCGACACGATACCCGATGCAGATGTATATGTAATCGCCATTGGCACTAACGACTGCAGGGATCCCAATATCACAACAGATTACTATGTAAAGTGTCTGGAGATAATTCACGGGAGTTTAAGTTCCCGCTGTCCTGATGCACATTTCTATTACATAGCGCCATGGACTTTCTGCAACGCGGATCAAGACACCGCGGAGCACTGTGATTCATTTGCCGCTGCTCTTGAATCATTCTGCAATAACACGGGCTCAGGATTTATCAACTCAACTCCATATATTCTCGATAAGCTCAAACCGTTTCCATTTTTCTGCATGACAGACAATCTCCATCCGGATTCTTACCGGGGTGTTATGCTTTACAGCGAAGCTGTATTAATGACCGCTCAGTAACAGTTCGTGTTATAATCACCCACATGGAAGATCAGCACATAAAGTTCATGAAAGCCGCGCTCAAGGAAGCGCAGAAAGCATACGATAAGAAAGAATGTCCGATAGGCTGCGTCATTGTAAAAGACGGTAAGGTTTTTGTACGTGCTCATAATCTGAAGCTTACAAAGTCCAACGCACTGATGCACGCTGAGGTCATTGCAATCGATAAAGCATGTAAGAAATTAGGCGACTGGCGCCTCAATGATATGGATATGTATGTCACGCTTGAACCCTGCACAATGTGTTCAGGTGCGATAGTCCAGTCCAGGATCAGGAAAGTCTACTTTGGCGCATACGAACCCAAGTCAGGAGCGGTCTGCTCATGTAATGATATCTTCAACGTCGAACACGGCCATAACCACAAGGTTGAATTCGAAGGCGGCGTCATGGAGAAAGAATGCAGCGAGATGATGATGGAGTTCTTTAAGGAAATGCGCGACAGGAACAGACTCAGAAATCAGGAACGCGACGAGTCATAAAGACTCATGGTGGCGGGATCCTTCTTCACGAGTCCAAAGAACTGGCCCTTCTTATACTCTTCCTCGTAGATAATGACAAGCTCGTCGCCCTTATTGATTGGGAAATAGTTGCCGCATCCGACATAACCGAACCACTGCTCATTGCCATCCTCATCGTAATATCCGCCTTCACCCTTCTCGACAACCATCCAGTCCACAACGAACAGCTTCATCTTTAGTTTGGAAGGAAGTAGTTCTTTAAGCTGATCCTTATAGTGACTCGCCTTTGCTTTATTAAGTTTCCTGTCATCCGTCTTAATATAGATCAACGGAACGGCCGCAATGGAGATGAAGAACAGGATCATGGAAACTGCGACAGTAAGATTACCATGTGCTTCGGCAAACTGCGGAAACATCAGAATAAAAGCGACTATAAGGAGCAATGACAGTGCAGCCGGGATGAGAGCCTGAAGCAACGAGAACTTATGAGTCTTCACCGCCTTCCAATAATCGAACATTACACACTCAGGATGATCCAGCAGAATCTGAATCTCTTCGGAAGTAAGTTCTCTTCTTATAACCCGTCCTGACTCAAGCAAAAGTTATACCTCTATAGCCATATTCTTTCTTAACAAGTATACATATCTTGCCTTAACAGGTATACCTGATGACTCAACAGCCGCTGCATAGAGCTCAAGCTGTTCAGCATGGCGGTCCTTTACAGTCTTTATAATCTCATTCTTATCATCGGTCTTAATGTAATCAGTCTTGTAATCGATGATCACTGCTTTGCCGTCGTCATCTATGTACATCGCATCGAGTGTTCCCTGCACCAGCTTATAGTCATCGCGGTCAGGATTAATACGTATCGAACAGATCAGCTCACGTTCTCTGTCAGCGCGGCCCGCTTCATCAGCCTTAACAAAGCTCTTGCAAATATCGCTTAAAGCGAAGGCCTCGATATTCTTCTCAAACTTCCCAACGGCCGTTCTCTCGGTCTCGTTAAGGATTCCTTCAGATACAAGAGCATCCAACTCGCTTGATGCACTAACTCCTGATGAGAGACTGGCAAGATCGATAAACCTCATCGTCTTGTGAACCGCAGTACCGAGTGCCGTGCCGGACAGTCCCCCATGTTCACCAACATAGTGATCGGTATCAGGCACCAGAAGATTGATCGCTGTCTTAAGATCCTTATCAGCAGAATCATCTTCCTTCGAAAGCAGTGAATCCAGATCTCTCTTCATTGCAGATACAGATGTCTTAGCTGGAGCATTCATCGCATCCTCATACCGGTATGCTTCAAACTTAGGCATACCCGCTTCATCAGTACCCACACATCCGAATATCTTCTGTCTTCTAAGATCAGCCTCGGTCTTCTTATATTCTTTCACCTCATAATCGGTGTTCTCGATGTTCTCTTCAGGCTCATCATCCGAAGACCGATCCATAGCATCAGTGGCAGTCTTCACCGTGACCTTCACCCCATCAAAGTCAGAGTTATAAGAGAATGTCATATCCCCAATCCCGCAGATATCCTTAAGATCAGATGAATCTTCAGAAAGCTTCATACGGAGAAGCGCAGTAAGCATCATCTTATCTATACCCGATATATTTGTATAAAAATCAGACGAGAGCTTTCTTCCCTCTGAAGCAAGAGGCGTAAAGACAGACGGAGCGAGCTTATCGCTGGACAGATCGATACGTCTTATAAAGCAAAGATTCTCCTCGGCTCTTGTAAGTGCAACATACAAAAGTCTCATCGCCTCAGCGTTCTCTTCGAGTCTGTTCTCTTCCTTTACCACAGCCTTCTCGAGAGATGTACCCGCGACAGAAGTCTCATCGTCGTAATCATCAACGATAAATCTCGGTCCCTTGGGGTCTTCGGGCGACAACACATTACCTGACTTAAAGCTGATATAAGGATTAGTATCCTTCTCATTCGAGCCATCAACGTCAACGACGATTACGCACTTATTCTCAAGTCCTTTACTCTTGTGATAACTCATGCAGCGGACCAGATCCTCACCACCGAGGTCAAATTCGATCGCCGCATCATCATCGAGTCTGCTCTGCATCTGATCGATCGCACCGGCCACCTCAGTTAAGTCACTGCCGCGCATAAGGAAGTTGCCGCACAGCCAGTTCTTAAACAGATCGAGTTTATTAACTTCATAAGGAGCTTCCTCCATGAGCGTCGCCTTGATACCGGACCTTACATATATCAGTTCAGTAAGCTCACTGATATCGCGGATGACACTTTCAGAACGCAGATCGTCAATAGCATCAAGGAAGACCTTACACTTATTCTTAACAGCCTCGACAGGGCCATTATCAGCATAATGGCGGACCTTGATTATCAGATTCATCTTCTTAAACTCAGAAGGAGCAAAACCTATGATCTCAGCAAGCTCATCAAGAATGAAGTTAGAGAATCTATATGCAGACAACATTACTCCTGCAAGACATTCATCGCGGTATTCATTCGCAAGAACCTTAATGAGATTGCAGATACCGATTATCTCGTTATCAGAGAACAGAGGCTTCTTATCAAGACATCTTGCAGGTATTCCGCCCGCTCTAAGATAAGCCGCCGCTTCCTTGGCCGCGTTATTGGTCCTCGTAAGAACAAAGATATCCTTTCTGTCATATCCCGAATCAAGATACTCCTGCACCTTGCTTCTGATCTGGGATACAAGCATCTCTATCTGCTTAACATCTTCCTCGATAAGGCCCTCTTCACTTTCAGTAGCAGCCTTATCTTTCATCTTCGCATTGATAAATATGACTTCAGGAACCGGACCGTCCTTCGCGCCTTCAGGCGCATTAAGCTCATGTCCGCCGCCCTCATAATCAATCTCAGCGGCATCTCCGCTCATCAGCTGACCGAAGATCTCATTAACAAACTTAAGCACCTGCGGAGTACTTCTGAAGTTGCAGTTAAGCCCCATGAGTCTGCCCTTCGAAGGATCCTTCACATACTCTTCGGATTTCCTAATAAACATCGCAGGATTAGCATTACGGAATTTATAGATACTCTGCTTAACATCACCAACACAGAATACGTTCCCGTCAGCTATCTTCTCCACTACAGCATCCTGCAGCGAGGTATTATCCTGATACTCATCTATGTAGATTTCTTTGAACTTATTCCTGTAAAGATCGCTTGCTTCTTTCTGCTTCAGAATGCGTAGACACATGTGCTCCTGGTCACCGTAGTCGATACCACGCAGGTCTCTTTTGTACTTGCTGTATCTTGCATCCATATCTTTAAGGAGCATCGCGAAAGCCCTCGCGCACGATGTCCTTCTAAGCTGTCTTTTAAGAAGCACTGAAGTATCGATATCTCCTCCTGCAAACAGGTCGCCATTAACCAGACACTTATCAGCTGAAGCAGTCCAGCCCCAGCCGGCATTCTTCAGCTTCACGCCATTGCTCTTATGTCTGTCACGGATCATCGCAAACACCTTGGCAACAGGTGCGAAGTCAGAAAGGAACTTCTCATCCTTGATCTTGTTTCTCTCATATAGGCCAGGACTCATCTCAGGGTCAAGCGAAGCAAACAGGCGATCGTAGAAACCTGTGATAGCGTTAAGTTTCTCATCAACGGATACTGCCGCCGGGAAAGCTTCGTTATATTCCGACAAAGCAGCCTCGTAACTGCTTATAATTGTCTTCAAAGAAGCTTTGGATTCAGCCTTAATATCAAGAGAATCAACTGCATCAGCCGCATGCCTTACTGCCGCCTCCACCTTTCTGATAAAAGCACCGCTGTAATCAACAAGACGGTCCTGCCCGATCAGCTCACCTTCGGCATCCGCGCTTTCCCGGGCTCTTATTATGCCATCGATAATATCGACATAATCCGGCAGACTTCTTAGCTTGCCGTAAGCCTTATCCATCGCATCAGCCAAAGGTGCTTCAGACTTGCCGTTGCCCATCGAGAACAAAAGGTTAAGGAAGTCCTCTCTCTCCTGCTCGCTAATAGCATCCTGTGCGATCCTGTCGTAAACAGCCATGATAGAATCATTCGCCGCCTGCTTTCTGATCATATCGAGCGTCGTAGCTTCAAGCACCATGCTTCCCGGCGCCGCCGCCTCGTCGTCCTCAAACATATATCCCGCTTCACTTACGACACGGTTGCAGAAACTGTTCATCGTCTGTATATACGAGACTGATATCTTATCTATCTGTTCCTTGATATATGCCCTGTCAGCACCCTCTTCATACATCGCCTTGCGAAGACTGTCTTCGATCTTCTCACGCATATGCGAAGCTGCATCCTTCGTAAAGGTAACTACAAGAAGTTCATCTATACCAAATTCCTTCTTTATAATCTTCGCGGTTATCCTCGCGGCAAGCACAGTGGTCTTACCTGAACCTGCAGCTGCGGATACAAGAATATTCGATCTGCCGGCGTCGATTATCGCCTGCTGTTCATCGGAAAACTTCACCATCTTACTTCCCCTTCTTCCATGAATCTGCTATAGCCGCAGCCTCGGCCTTACCCGGGTTATCTTTGCTGTTCATAAGCCGTCCGCACGATCCTTTAAAGTTGCAGAACGTGCACGCCTTATCGAACTCCGTACCCGTAAGCTTCGCCGTACCCTTACCTTGTGCGATATTGTCACATGTATCCTTAAGCTTCTGTCCCGCATAATCGATTACAGCATCGAGGTCATACTTCTTATCTGCACTCTTATACTCGAAAAGCTTAGGAGGCTTATTCTTCTCAGGCTTCTTAGTAGGAAGGTAGATACCGATATATCCCACGTTATCCACCTCATTCCCCGGCTGCAGCTTAAGCCCATACGCATAAGCGAAAAGCTGTATCTGCACACCATCAGCAGCCTTCTTAAAATCGATATCCTTGGCATAGGACTTGTAGTCAACGACTCTTAAAAGGCCATCCTCATTCTTATCAACTCTGTCGATCGAGCCCCTGAATTTAAACTCGAATTCGATTCCGTCTGAAGTGGTCTTGATGTCGATCTTGTGATCGAAGTCCTCGACCTTTACTTCGAAAGCTTCAGGTCTGTATCCTGACTCCTTATAGTAGTCAAGCATCGCAGGATAAGCCTTACTGAATATTCTCTTAACCTTAAGTCCGGGATATACAGCATATCTGTTCGAGAATTTATCCGGATTCTTTATCTGCTCATCTTCAACAGCTCTTCTGAAATAATCATCAGCAAGCTTACCGATCTTCTCCGGGACCGCCTCAGCGATCAGCTGGTCGATAGTCTTTGTCTCAAGTTCCTTCTTAACATCGCTCATAGCAAATTCGAACATAGAGTGACTTAAGCTTCCAAACTCGTTACCCTCGATCTTGGTGCCGTCTGTTCTGACCTTGATCCTTAATGCGTGATCGAGCATATACTGCAAAGGACAGCTGTTATATTTCTCGATAGAAGATACACTGCAGACATTCCTTCATGCGAGCAGTTCGTGCATATGGGCAGAAGTGATATAACA
>JAEEGL016000813.1_pt1 | contig 23192 bp, 17 predicted proteins | sample 9134231 | NCBI WGS metagenome assembly JAEEGL01 (sample SAMN16246548, study PRJNA631951) | gut metagenome | biome: gut microbiome; feature: rumen; material: fiber-attached | host: Bos | place: Iran: Karaj | collected 2018-10
ACTTCGGTCCGTACAGCTCTGTCCTCCATGCCCGCAGCCTGCTCGAAATGTTCAGGGACATCTATCCCCTCAGGACATGCAACCTCAAGATTGACTCCAAGGCCATTCTCCACGGAAAATACCGTCCATGCCTGGAGTTCCATATAGGCCGGTGCAAGGGCTGTTGCGTGGGAGCCATCTCCAGGAATGAATACAACGGCTACATCGAAGAGATAGTCTCCATGCTGAAGGGAGGAGGCCGCGAAGCCATCCGCCATTACAAGGCCTTGATGGAAGAAGCCGCCGCCAACCTCGATTTCGAGAAGGCAGAGACCTACAAATACAAGATGCAGTCCCTGGAGAAACACTACTCCAAGTCCATAATCACCAGCTCAGTGGACAGCGACCTGGATGTGTTCTCGCTCGTATGCGACGAGGCCGAGGCATTCGGCAATTTCCTCAGGATAAGGGGCGGGGCTGTCGTGCAGTCTCTCAACCTGGGCTTCAGGATGAACATAGAAGAAGAGCCTGCATCCGTGCTCAGCACATTCATAGCCGAGATCGAGTCCAAGTTCGGGGAGCTCTCAAAAGAGGCCCTGGTGCCGTTCCTGCCTGACGTGGAAATCGAAGGCGTGGACTTCCGCATCCCTGTCAAGGGTGACAAGCTGGCCTTGCTCGAGCTCAGCACGAGGAATGCCAAGGAAATGCGTTTCAACGCCCTTAAGCAGAGGGAACATACAGACCCGGACAACTTCCACCGCAAGGTGCTCGAAGAGCTCCAGAAAGCCATCGGAATGCCTGTCCTGCCTGTCCATATGGAATGCTTCGATAACTCTAACATCCAGGGCACCAATCCTGTCGCGTCCTGCGTCGTATTCCGCGACGGAGTCCCTTCAAAGAAGGATTACCGCAAGTTCAAGATAAAGACCGTCATCGGAGCCAATGACTATGCCTCCATGAAGGAAGTGGTCAACCGCCGCTATTCCAGAATGCTCGAAGAGGCCCCGGACGACCTGCCTCAGCTGGTGGTCATCGACGGTGGCAAAGGCCAGCTCGATTTTGCTTATCAGGCTCTTGCGGAGCTTGGACTGACCGAGAAACTTACGGTGATAGGCCTCGCGAAGAGGCTGGAAGAGGTAATCCGCGTCGGGGATCCATATCCCCTTTTCATAGACCGTAATTCGCAGGCCCTCAAATTGTTGCAGCAGATAAGGGACGAGGCGCACCGCTTCGGCATCACCTTCCACCGCAACCTTCGCAGCAAGGCCCAGCTCGATTCCGCCCTCAGGGAGATCAAGGGAGTCGGCGAGAAGACCGAGCAGCGTCTCATCATGCACTATGGCAGCGTGGCCCGTATCGCTGCCGCTCCTCTCCAGGACCTGGAGGACTTCCTCGGCAACGCCTCTCTGGCTGCCAGGATCAAGGAGCATCTCTCCTAAAAAAAGATGAAGAATTTTGAGGAAGTGGGGAAAATTTGTTTATATTCGCATATTGAAACGTTTTAGTAACCATAAAATAGCACTATTAACCAAAACGCTATGGAGTCAATATTCTTCTATTTAGTGCCCGCCGCCTCGCTAGTGGCGTTGTTTTTTGCCGCGTTCTTTTTCAGGCAGATGATGAGGGAGAGCGAAGGCACCGTAACTATGAAAGAAATCGCGCAATATGTACGGGAAGGAGCGATGGCTTACCTGAGACAGCAGTATAAGGTCGTCACCATAGTCTTCATCGTACTCGCCATATTCTTCGCCATCCTGGCCTATGGATTCGGCATCCAGAACCCTTGGGTACCGTTCGCCTTCCTGACCGGAGGATTCTTCTCCGGACTGGCCGGCTTCGTCGGGATGAAGACCGCTACTTATGCCTCGGCGCGCACTGCCAACGCAGTCAGCCACTCCCTCGACAAGGGACTTAAACTCGCTTTCCGCAGCGGCGCGGTGATGGGTCTGACAGTGGTAGGCCTTGGCCTTCTGGACATTTCCATCTGGTGGCTGGTGCTCAACGCCTTCGTGTCGGAGCCTGATTCCAGCCAGAAACTGATAGTCATCACCACCACTATGCTTACCTTCGGCATGGGTGCATCTACCCAGGCCCTGTTTGCCCGTGTCGGCGGCGGCATCTACACCAAGGCCGCGGACGTGGGCGCTGACATCGTCGGAAAGGTGGAGCAGGACATCCCTGAGGACGATCCCCGCAACCCTGCGACGATAGCAGACAATGTCGGTGACAACGTGGGCGACGTGGCCGGAATGGGCGCAGACCTCTATGAGTCCTACTGCGGCTCGATTCTCGCCACAATGGCCCTCGGAGCATCAGCATTCTTCGGAGACGTGGGCATGCAGACCAGAGCCATCATGGCTCCGATGATGATCGCCGCAATCGGCGTCGTGCTCTCTATTCTGGGAATCTATGCCGTCCGTACCAAGGAAGGGGCCGGCCTGCAGCAGCTCCTGGGCTCGCTCAGCCGCGGGACCAACTTGAGCGCAGTGCTGATCGCAGCATGTACGTTCGGCATCTTCCGCATACTGCGGTTCGACAACTGGTGGCAGCTGTCACTTTCGGTGGTGGTCGGCCTTCTCGCCGGCGTCATCATCGGCAAAGCCACGGAATTTTATACCTCTCATTCATATAAACCTACTCGTAAACTTGCCGAGAGTGCCCAGACCGGCTCCGCTACCGTTATTATCAATGGAGTCGGTCTCGGCATGATCTCAACCGCCATTCCTGTCGTTACCATAGGCGTAGCTATCCTGCTCTCCTATTGCTTTGCGACGGGATTCTCTCTCGATACGGCCCTTCTTTCAAAGGGGCTCTACGGTATCAGCATTGCTGCTGTCGGTATGCTTTCGACCCTGGGCATCACTCTCGCAACTGACGCATACGGCCCTATCGCCGACAACGCCGGAGGAAACGCCCAGATGTCAGGCCTCGACCCGTCTGTCCGTCAGAAGACCGACATGCTCGACGCGCTTGGCAACACGACCGCCGCTACCGGCAAGGGCTTTGCAATCGGCTCCGCCGCATTGACAGCCCTGGCATTGCTGGCATCGTACATCGAGGAGATCAAGATCGCCCTGCCGGAGATGGCCCATTCAACTATCCCGCAGATCGTCGACCATTATAACATAACCATCATGAATCCGATAGTCCTCGCCGGCATATTCATCGGCTCGATGATGGCCTTCCTTTTCTGCGGGCTGACGATGAATGCTGTCGGCCGGGCAGCCCAGAAGATGGTAATGGAAGTTCGCCGCCAGTTCCGGGAGATCGCCGGAATCCTGGAGGGAAAGCAGCGTCCGGACTATACCAGCTGTGTGCGCATTTCCACGAAGGCCGCCCAGCATGAGATGGTGTTCCCGTCGCTGCTGGCCATAATCGTCCCTGTGCTCGTCGGCATGATTCTCGGTCCTGCCGGAGTCCTCGGCCTTCTCGGCGGAGGTCTCGGTGCCGGCTTCGTGCTTGCCATATTCCTGGCCAATTCGGGAGGCGCATGGGACAATGCCAAGAAATACGTGGAGGAAGGCAACTTCGGAGGCAAGAATTCCGCTTCGCATAAGGCCACTATCGTCGGCGATACCGTCGGCGACCCGTTCAAGGATACTTCCGGGCCGTCGCTCAACATACTTATCAAGCTGATGAGCATGGTATCTATCGTAATGGCCGGTCTGACCGTGTTCCTGCACCCGTAGAAACGTTAAATACCAACGACTTTATCCCTAACGCAACTCCAACCCTCAAGAAGTAATATTCCTTCTATATTAAACAGTTCGCCCCGACAGCTTCCTGGCCGCCGGGGCGATGTGGATTCTGCTGCAGCCGGACAGGGGTGTTCGCAAAATGAATATGATTTTTTCGCAAAATGACGGTCGGTGAATGTAAAAATAAGCTAAGTTGGCACCGGGTTTTTAATCCAATAGCTTAACTAACAACTTATTAAAATGTACAAACTTAGTTTATTTGCAATGTCCATCTGCGCAGCGATGACATTGTCGTGCCAGCAGGAAAAAGCCTGTCTGGACAACGAGAGTTCCAACAACCAGGAACAGACCTTCACTTTCACTATTGCCCAGGACGAAGACACGAAAGCCAGCTATGACTCTAACGATAGACTTGTCTGGAAAAGCGGCGACAAAATTCTCGTCCATGGAGAAGGTTCAGGCTCAAGCTACAGGCAGGTAGTCACTCTTTCTTCATCCAACATCTCCTCAGACGGCCTTACGGCTACCGTGAAAGTTCCGTCAGGACTCAAGGCTTATGACCGTTCCGACAAGGGTTATGTCAGCAAATACTACGCTCAGTATCCTGCAGACGCAGCTCCGGACGGCAAGCTCTACTACTTCTCCGTATTCAACAGCACCAACAAGATCATGCGTGCCGGTTGCGACGACGGCAACAAGAATTTCACTTTCTATGACGTCAGCGCGACGGTTGCTTTCAAGGTCAGCGGAGATTATGACGAATACGCATTCTACGGAAATGACAGCGAAACCATCGGGTACAAGCACTACATGGCCAGATATGTCAAGACCAACAACGGCTATGTGACCGAGTTCCCTTACACTGGCGATGACCTCGGCGGTACCGGAGAGGGCATCAAGAAGATCTACAATGACTACCTGACCTGCGACGGCACTACCCAGAATTATGTCCATATTCCTAATACAATTGACTTCAACAAGGGTATCACCATCGACTTCTACAAGAACGGAAGCGTAGTTGCAACATATAAGAGGACTTCTCCGATCTCTATCACTCGCGGCAAAATCAGGCATATCGGCGACCTTACCGCTGAACTTAATGGCGGACAGGGCGGCCACGATGACCCTCCTGCACAGGATGGCAACCTCTGCACCAACATCGGTACTACTCCGATGGTAATGGCATACTATACTTATTATACCGAAGAGCTTCCGGAAGTGAGCAGGCTGACCCATATCAACTACTCTTTCGGAAAGATTGCCGATCCTAAGACGGGGTCAGGCGGAATTACGATCAAGGATACCGACAGACTTAAGAAAGTCGTAGCCCTGAAGTCGAAGAACAGCTCCCTCAAGGTGCTTCTCGCAGTCGGCGGCGACGGAGCCGGCGGCTTCTCCCTGATGGCCCGCAGCGACAGCAAGAGAAGAGATTTCGTGCAGTCAGCGTACGATATCATCAGGGATTACAAACTCGACGGAATCGATCTCGACTGGGAGTTCCCGACGAAGGATAACGGTCTTGATTATTCGAGCGAAGACACTGATAACTTCAATAAGCTCGTCAAGGAGTTGCGCGCGAAGCTCGGCACCAGCAAGATCATTTCTGTCGCTGCCAACTCAAGCCCTAAGTACTACGATTTCAAATATATCATGCAATACGTTGACTATCTCAATGTCATGACATACGACATGGGACGTGCTCCGGACGGTTTCAACTCTCCGCTCCACACTCCTGATCTTTTCGACCAGACCAGCGTTGAGAAAGCCATGAAGAAATATGTCGATGAAAAGAATATCTCCAAGAAGCGTCTTAACGTAGGAGTTCCATTCTACGGCAAGGCAAAGAAGGGAAGCGACATCTATAATGCCTCTGACAGCTATACCGTCAACTTCAATGAGATGGAGTCTATCCTCGAGGATAACTGGTATGAAAGAGGAAACAAGAGCGTCAAGGGCTACAACATTGAAAAATGGGATGAAGGCGCCAAGTCTCCATACCTGGTTGACAAGAACGGCAAGATGGTCCTCAACTTCGAGAACGCCAAGTCTGTTTATTACAAGGGACGTTTCGTCTATGAGCAGGGTTATCTCGGCGCAATGTTCTGGGAGTACAGGGCTGACGACTCCAACCAGACTCTTCTCAAGGCCCTCTACAAAGGCGTCCATAATCAGTCATTGTAATCATTTCCCGGCTTAGTCCGGAGCATAACTCGCATAGAGGCTGTCTTACAATCCGTTCCACGGAAAGACAGCCTCTTTTTTTGCTTTCCCTTATTAGGAAACATCATCTTTTTTTGACTAATTCAAAAAGAATTTCTAAATTGCGAGTTGTATTATGCGGTACTAGTATCGCGATTAAACGTTTTAGGAAAATGAAGAGAATCACAATCAGAGATGTCGCAAGAGAAGCCAATGTTTCGGTTACTCTTGTGTCGTTCGTAATGAACGCAAAACGCGACAAAGATGGTAATCTTGACTGTCCTGTCAATCCCGAGACGGCCAAGAGAGTTCTCGAGGTAGCCCAGAGACTCGGCTACCAGAGGAATTTCGCCGCTGCTTCCCTCAGAAGCGGCCGCTCCAACACTATTGCCGTGATTCCGAATGATATATCTAACAAGTTTTTTGCTGGAATATCCAGATGCATCGAGGATCGCGCCCAGTCCTTTGGATATACGGTCTTTTTCGCCAGCTCGGATGAGCAGCCTCAGAAGCTTTCAGAGGTTATCGACTCGTTCATGGCCCACAATATTGACGGAATAATCGTAGCTCCGTGCACCGGTGGCGAAGAAGCTATCGAAAAAGCGATCAACGCCAAGGTTCCGGTCGTCCTTCTGGACAGGGATATCGAGCGTCTCGACAATGTCGGCAAGGTGCTCCTTGACGATATCGAGGCAGGCAAGATGGCGACCGAAGAGCTCATAAAGAAAGGTTACAAGAAGATAGAGATGATTTCCTACACCCTCGGCATTTCCAGTCTCTCGCTCAGGGAGTCCGGTTACCGCAAGGCCATGATGGACAATGATCTCTATGACAATGCCAAGATCCATTATACGACCTACGGCGATGCGGAGAAAGATACCGAGAGGATTATCAAGGATGCCGTGAACAGAGGCGTGGATGCAATATTCACTCCTACCTACTCGCTTTCAGCCCTGGTGCTGTCCGAGATGAAGAGGCTCGGGCTCAAGACTCCTGGCGACCTCGCCCTCGTCGGTTTTGACGAGAGTGACATCTACAGCCTCTATGAGACTACCGTGACCCATATCGTACAGCCGCTCAAGGAGCTCGGCGAGAAATCAGTGGAAGTGCTCGTCAACATGATCGGCGGCAAACCTGCAGAAAAAATTGTCCTCAAGCCTGCCATAAAGCTTGGAGGATCTACCGATAAACTTAAATAAGATGAAACTCGACGGAAGACGCGAAAGTACCCATGTGGATGACCGCAGGGGTATGAGCGGCGGAACCAAGGCTGGGCTCGGGGGGATAGGAGGCCTTCTTATCGCCGGACTGATTTACCTGCTCACGGGGCAGGCCATAGATCCAAGCCAATTGACCGGTCCGATGGACACGGGTCAGGTTACTACCGAATTTACTCAGGAAGAACAGGAGCTCGCGTCCTTCGCCAAAAAGATTCTTGCGGGGACGGAAGACGTCTGGACTGCATATTTCTCCCAGCACGGATATGGCTCATACGTAAGCCCGACCATGGTGCTTTATACTGGTGCGACGCAGTCAGGCTGCGGTACCGGAAAGGCCTCCATGGGACCGTTCTATTGTTCTGCGGACCAGAGCCTTTATATCGACCTCTCGTTCTTCACTTCGATGAAGAGCCAGCTCGGCGCCGACGGGGATTTCGCTTATGCCTATGTGATCGCCCATGAGGTCGGACATCATGTCCAGAACCTTCTCGGCACTCTCGGAAAGGCCCATCAGCAGATGGCCAAGATGAATGCGGCCGATGCCAACAGGGTCAGCGTGCGTATTGAGCTGCAGGCGGACTTCTATGCGGGAGTTTGGGCTCATCATGACAATGCGCTGTTCGGCTCTCTGGAGAAGGGGGATGTCGAGGAAGCTGTCAGGTGCGCTTCCGTGATTGGAGATGATTATCTCCAGAAGAAGGCCCAGGGATATGCCGTCGAAGAAAGCTTTACCCATGGTACGGCGAAGCAGCGTGTGAAATGGCTTTCTCTCGGTATCCAGACCGGAGATCTCTCGTATGGGAATACTTTTTCCCTGTCCGACTCTCAACTCTGACGACCTAAAGTGTTAATTATTAATAAGTTGCAGGAAATCTAACGCGGGGGTATTTTTCTCAGCTTCGCAATTCTCTGATTATTAATATTTTACAAAGCCCGCTTCGGGCGCGTTAGATTTGAATTCTATCAGCTTTTAAAAATCGGCCTTCCAGCTATCTGGGAGGCCGATTTTGTTGCACGCCAATGTAAGGATTTTCTCAGGGAGTCATATGCACTTTCCCGTTGCTAATGCGTATTTTTGTCATCGATGAATTCACTGTTTATAAATACTGAGTAATTTATAACTGATAAACAACCATGATTGCACCTATGATACCCCGAAACCGCCGGTGATTTCGGGGTATAATTCATTTGCATAGTCCCTCAGTCTTTTTATATTTGCAACATATAATAACTAAATACTAATGATATGAACCTGTTTTCAAAAAATCTCGTCTGGAAACTTCCTGTAATGGTCGTTCTTATCTCATTGCTATTTCTGGGATGTAAGAAAGAGGAATCTGACAAAGTCGTCGTGATGACCATTTCTCCAGAGTTAGTCTGGGGTGGCGTCAGGCCACCCGGAAATCCTGAAGACCTTGTACGGGTAATGGAATGTAAGATCGACAATACTGGCGAGATCTTGCATTTGTGGATGGGCGAGATTGAGGGCTTTGACTATGTCGAAGGTTTTACTTACAAGTTAAAGGTCAAGATCGTGAAAATAAGTAATCCTCCTGCAGATGCCAGTTCCGTAAAATATGTCCTGGTTGAAGTCCTGTCAAAGGTATGATAATCCTGCAAATGTTTTATTTTTGAAAGTGTAACTATTTGACAATCAGTATTGTAACTTTCTTCTTGCACTTTGGTTAAAACGGTCGTCGCGATAAGTGGTTAATAATCAGCAAGTTGCGACAAATGTATCATATGTTGCAAATTTAGGATTCTTACAAATTGTAATAAATCGCCCTTCCAGGCTGCTGGGAGGGCGATTTGTCGATATGGATGCGTTAGGTTTTTGCGGGGTTCTTTTGCCCTGCTACACTTTTATTTACGGTAACTTTGCATCTGAAATAAACTTAACTTAACAAGATGTAATTATGGTTAAAAAATTCGTCTATTCGATTGTAGCCATTCTTATGGTTGCCACGGGATGCCAGAAAGAAGTTTCTGACGTCAAAGGTCCGGAGGTTCTCCCTCAGAAGGAGATCGTTCCAAGCACACGTATCGTCAGCCCTGCACAGGCTGCCGAATTCGGATCTCTTGCCATCGGCGCTATCGAGAAACAGGAAGATGTCACCTTGACAAAAGCTGTTTCCAGCCGTGTGGTAGAAGATGTCCTCCCTATTTATAATGACGAAGGCGTCGCTGTAATGTACGCCATCAACTATGCCGACAACGGTGGTTTCATGCTCATTTCCGCAGATAAGGAGTCATCTTCTTTCCTTATCGCCTACAATGACAGAGGCCGTCTTGATCCTCAGACCATCGATCCTAAGTCCCCGTTTGGAATGATGATCGACCAGCACAAGGCCAGCATCTCTGCTGAAATCGAGTCAGGCATCCATTCCGAGAATGAAAAATATCAGATCTGGGACGCCCTTGATTCAGAGGAAGGCTATACCGTAAGCATCGAGCTTGTCAATGCCGCAGCCGTTCCTGGAACAAAGGGTACTCACAGAAACTCATACGGATACGACGATGTTGACGTGAGCTCAGTAGTCTACAACTATCTCTGGGGCCAAGGCCGCGGCTATAACGCTGACGCTCCTCATCCTGGAGTTGACCTTACAGGCTGCCCTTCTGTCGCCATAGGACTTCTCTGCCTCCACCATCGTTATCCGTCACAGTTTGACTACAATAACATGACTACTACCGTTACCACAAGGTCGTCCAACGCTGTTTCCCGCATGATGAGGACCATCGGTAACAATATCCCTGGATATGAGTGGTCTGCTGACGGAAGCGGAGCCCTCGCTGAAGACATCGTGACCGGACTCAAGCGTCTCGGCTACAAGAGCGCCCGTCTTGCAAACTACAGCTTCAGCCGCGCTTACAACGAGATCGCAGCAGGACGTCCTGTACTTCTTGGTGGATTCTCTTATCAGGGCGGTCATATCTGGATCGGCGACGGATACTGGGAGCAGATCTGGAAGGTATCAAGAGGATACTACGGCTCAAACAACTACTACTATGTATACCAGGATAACATCTACATGAACTGGGGATGGGACGGTGAAGACAATGGCTGGATCGATCAGGCTAGCTGGCCATACTTCGGCAGCAGCAGACAGATCTGGTATAACCTTTATCCTGGAAACTAACTGACCAGCGAAACACGCTTCAAATAAATAACCCACCGGCACCCTTGCAGCAATGCTTCGGGTGCCGTTTTTTTAGTCATTATTGATTAATTAAAGTTTCTGGAAACGAAGGGGAGGGAGAGACGCAGGGCGAGGTGCCAGTATTCCCAGTTGTGGACGCCGTCGCGCACGCGGAGCTCGCTATGGACTCCGGCGGCACGCATTCTCATGTGCATGTCCATGGATTGCTGCAGCAGAAAGTCGTCGTCGCCGCAGTCGAAGAACCATGCTACCGTGCGCAGTCTGGCGAGAGTCTCCTCATCGGCCTGCTCGACGAAAGCGATGGCCGAATGAGCCTTGACAGCTTCGCTTACGAGCATGAACTTGTCCTGCTGGGGATTGTCGCCGCCGACCTCTCCGGACTGATTGTCCAGCCATGGGCTCATGGCGTAGCAGCTGGAAAACATTTCGGGATGTCTCTGGCAATAGACGGTGCTGCCGCCTCCGCCCATGGAAAGGCCCATCATGGCCCTCATCCCTTTCGATCCGCCGCAGTTGTACTTCTTTTCGACCTCCGGGACAAGTTCCCCGAAGAAGAAATCCTCGTAGTTCCTGCCCGGCATGTTGAAATAGCCGTTCCATGTATTATGGATGTCCGGACCTCCGGCGTTCGGCATGATTACTACCATCTCCCTTGCCTCTCCGGAACGGATCAGTTCGTCGATGACAGTCTGCATCCCGCCCTTGATGTCCCAGGCGCGATAGTCGTCGCTGAGCCCATGGAGAAGATAGACCACTGGGTAGGCTCTGTCTTCAGTGCCGAAACTGTCCGGGAGATAGACGTTATATGCTACCGTCTCCCCGAGGATGTTGCTTGGGATTGAGTCCGTGATTATTCTTCCAGCCTTCATAGGCAGGGCTGCCAGGGCCATGACGGCCAGGAATGCGATTCTTTTCATGTATAAAATCTTGTGGTGCGAGAACAAATATAGCAATAAATACATAGCCGTAAGACGTTTTTTATTAAATTTGTAGAATAACCAAACATTAACATTTACATGAGACATTTTTTCGGATATGCGATGCTGCTGCTCGCATTATGTTCGTGCGGACCTAAATCCGACGATTATGGATACACTATCAAGAATAACCAGATAATCTACAATACTCCTCCCCGTCCGGCCGACCAGCAGTCCATGCTGGGCTTTGCCTGCGATCCGATCGAGCATGTGCGTATCGGTCTGATCGGACTTGGAGACCGCGGAAGCGGAGTCCTCAGGCGTATGCCTTACATAGAGGATGCCACCATCGTGGCTCTTTGCGATCTGCTTCCGGAGAGGGTGGAGGCCGCCCAGAAGGAACTGGAAAAGAGAGGAGCCCCGAAAGCGATTGCAGAATATAGCGGCGAGGACGGCTGGATGCAGCTCTGCGAAAGGGATGACATCGACCTCATATACCTTGTCGTGCCATGGAACCTCCATACCAAGATGGCCGTTTATGCCATGGAGCATGGCAAGCATGTCGCAGTAGAAGTCCCTGCCGCTACGAGCATCGAAGAATGCTGGGCCCTCGTGAATACTTCCGAGCGCACCCGCAGGCACTGCATGATGCTCGAGAACTGCTGCTATGACTATTTCGAACTGACCTGCCTGAACATGGCCCAGAAGGGTCTCTTCGGAGAAATCGTCCATGTAGAAGGCTCATATTGCCATAATCTCGATCCTTGGTGGGACCAGTACCAGGGTGACTGGCGCATGAAATACAACAGGGATCATCACGGCGACGTCTATCCGACCCATGGCATCGGCCCTGTCTGCCAGGCCCTGAACATTCACCGTGGCGACAAGATGGATGTGCTCGTGTCCCTGGACACTCGCGCGTTCCGAGGCCAGGAGATTTGCGATAAACGCTATGGCACCGGAATGTATGACTATGCCAACGGAGACTATACATGTACGCTCATCGGCACCCGCAAAGGCAAGTCCATCCTAGTGGAGCACTGCGTGACCAATCCTCGTCCATACAGCCGTATGTACCAGCTGTCCGGAACAAAGGGCTTCGCGAACAAGTATCCTAACGAGGGCCTGGCTCTGGGCGGAGAGGACATCCAGGTAAGCAGTTCCGAGGATCTCGATGCTGAGAGCTACCTGTCAGATGAGGTCAGGGATTCCCTCATGACGGTTTACCAGCACCCGATTACCATTGATGGCGGTCTTGCCGGGAGAGCCCGCGAGGTCGGCGGTCATGGTGGAATGGATTTCATCATGGATTACAGGCTCATCTACTGTCTGCACCACGGTCTTCCTCTGGACCAGGACGTGTATGACGCAGCCGAGTGGAGCTCTCTCGTGGAGCTTACCGAGGTATCCATCAACCACGGCAACATGCCTGTAGTGATGCCTGACTTTACACGAGGCGACTGGGACAAGCTCGACGGCCTCTCCCTCAAGATGGCCGACTCCAAGTAGGATTACGCGTGAAACAGGCCGGCCGTCGGCCTCGCAAAAAGAAAAAGGCATCGCAGTAAAGCGATGCCTTTTCTTGTGCCCGGGACCGGGATCGAACCGGTACGTCTTTAAGGGACACTGGATTTTGAGTCCAGCGCGTCTACCAATTCCGCCACTCGGGCAGCGTTTTGGAATTGCAAAGATAATACGAAAATGTTATCTTTGCAAGTTGATGCTTAATGTTTGGTATCACGAACTTTAAACGGATGGAAGAAATCAGAATAATATCGGATGGCAAGGTCCTGAGCAATGTCTATTCAGGCACCGGACTTGCCGGTGTCGTCAAGTATCTCTCAGGGTACAGAAAAGTATTCATCATATGCGACGCGGCCGTGGTGCGCTACGGCTCGCTGATCCAGGATGCCGCCAAGGAAGCCGGCATCAACGTCGTCGACCTTCAGTCCGTCACCATCTCCGAAACCGACAAGAGCATCTACACCGTCCTCGGCATCTGCGAATGGCTGATGGAACATAATGCCGACAGGAACGACATGCTTCTCTCCGTCGGAGGCGGAATCACCACCGACATGGGAGGCTTCGCCGCCTGCATATTCAAGAGAGGAATTCACTTCGCCTACGTGCCTACGACCCTGCTCTCGCAGGTGGACGCGGCCATCGGAGGCAAGACAGGAGTCAACTTCGGAGACTACAAGAACATGCTCGGAATCATCCGGCAGCCTGACTTTACATATGAGTGCCAGGAAGTCCTGACGACCCTCCCGAGACGAGACTTCAATTCCGGAGCGGCCGAGATGCTGAAGGCGTTCATAATCGAAGACAACGGCTGGTACGAGAAAGCAGTCACCCTGCTGTCCTCCCTGAACAATGCTACCAAGCGCCAGGATCTGCTGAAATCCCTCAAGGATGAAGTCCAGGAACTGATTGCCGCCGCCGCATACGTGAAGGCAGGAGTAGTTTCCAGAGACCAGTTCGAATCAGGTGAACGCCGCAAGCTCAACCTGGGCCACACATTCGCCCATGCAATCGAGTCGGAAGCGTTCAAGAGAGAGATGGACATAACTCACGGCGAGGCAGTCGCCATGGGCATAATCATGGCCGCTCAGCTCTCCGAGAAGCTCGGCCTGGCCAAAGACCTTTCAGACAGGATGACCGAAGAATTCATAGCCTGCGGACTGCCGACTGCAGCGCCATTCGCCCTTACCGACCTTGCCGAGGCCATGGGCAAAGACAAGAAAGCCGAAGGCGAAGTGGTCCATTTCATTCTTCCGGTCAAGGTCGGCGAAGTCGTAGAGAAAGACCTCAAGGTTGAGGAAGTCGTTGAATTGTTAAAAGATGTAAGATGATCTGCGTATCTATACAGAACAGGGATATAGACGGAATCTTCGAGATATTGGAGAGTCCCGCCACCGAAATGGCCGAAATCAGGATGGACCTGTGCAGCCTGACCCCGGAAGACATCGATGAGCTTTTCTCGTCGACAGACGTTCCGCTGGTCGCCACATGCCGCATCTCCGACAAGATGAGCGCATCTGAAGCCGAAGCCAGGCTGACCAGGGCGATACGTGCCGGAGCCAATTATGTGGATCTGGAGATCGAGGCTCCTGCGATGATGTCCAAGAGAGTGCGTCGCGAGGCCAGGGAGTATGGCACCGTCCTCATCCGTTCATACCATGACTTCGAAGGGACTGATTCCCTGCCGGCCCTCCAGGCCCTGGTAGAGAAATGCCAGCATCTCGGCGCAGAAGTCGTCAAAGTCGTTACGACAGCTGAATCCGAGGCCGATGTCGAAAGAGTCATGGCCCTGTACGACAATTTCGATCCTGCAGGCCTGATAGCCTTCTGCATGGGCGAAGCCGGAAAAGAGTCCAGGCTGGAATGCCTTCGCAGAGGAGCCCCGTACACATACGCGGCAGTCAGCCACAAAGAAGCGACAGCTCCGGGACAATGGCCGGCCAGCGTAATGCTTGACGCAGTATATGGAGACATGCCGGAGATGTCCGGAGAAGTGCTCCCGATGCCGGCTTCGAAGAGCTTTGCCCAGAGAGCCATCATCGCTGCCGCCCTGGCCGAGGGAACATCCACCCTCAGGGGATATTCTCCGTGCGGCGACAACGAATCCGCCGTCGCAGTCGCCAAGGCCCTCGGCGCGTCAGTCTCGAAGAAAGGCGATGTGCTCACCATCACCGGTACCGGCGCCAAGACCTTTACTAAAGATCAGCTGCATACCGGAGAATCGGGTTTCCTTACCAGGATGATGATCCCGATCCTCTCCCTCATATCTTCCGGCCCTGTAAACGTGACTGGCGAGAAGACCCTGCTGAAGCGTCCTCTCACCGGCGCCAGGGACATGATGTCCGCATTCGGAGTCGCCCTTGAGGGCGGAAGCCCGGAGGCCATGGTTCCGCTGACTGTCCGCGGCCGTCTCGCTACCGGCGAAGTGGAAATCTCAGGCAAGAACGGCTCACAGCTGATTTCCGGCCTGCTTTCCGCGCTGCCGCTCGCTGACGGAGACACTGAAATCCATCTTGTGGAACCGAAGAGCATCCCTTACATCTTCATCACCCTCGACGTGCTCAAGCGTTTCGGAATACGCATCGAGAACGAGATGGAAGGCGGCCAGGAGTTCATCGACACTCAGGACTGGTCTCTCTGCGAGGGCATGACCTTCCGCATCCGCGGCGGCCAGAAATACAAGGCGACTGACATCGACATCGAAGGAGACTGGAGCTCCGCCGCCGCGTTCATGGTAGCCGGAGCCGTGTTCGGAAAAGTCTCTCTCGGCGGTCTCGACACCCACTCCCTGCAGGCCGACCTGAGCATCATAGACATCCTCGTCGAAGCGGGCGCAAGCCTCTCGGTAGAGGAAGAAACAGGTATCATCCATGTCCAGAAAGCTCCTCTGAAGGCCTTCGAAGTGGATGCCAGCAACTGTCCGGACCTCTTCCCGGTAATCTCAGTGCTTGCAGCTTTCTGCCAGGGTACCAGCAAGATATCCGGAGTCGGCCGTCTCGCAAACAAGGAGAGCGACCGCGGCAAGGCCATCGTGGACATGCTCACGGCGATGGGGGTCAAGGCCTGGATCAAAGGCGACAGACTGTGCATCGAGGGCCATTCGCTGGCGCAGCGCCGTCTCTCCGGACGGATGCTCCACGGCGGCGACTACACATCATCGAAGGATCATCGCATGGTAATGGCCATAAAGACTGCGTCTCTCGGAATGGACAGTCCGTTCACCATCGACGATACCACCTGCGTAAGCAAATCATTCCCGACATTCTTTGAAATATTTGAAAAGCTATGAACTCATTCGGACGTAAATTCAGAGTCTCCATTTTCGGAGAATCCCATGGCGAGGCGATAGGCATCGTCATCGACGGCGTTCAGCCGGGCATTCCTCTCACGGAGGAAGATTTCCGCCCTGACATCCTCCGCCGCAAGAGCGGCCCGAAAGGGACTACTCCGCGCATAGAGACTGACGAGCCGAAGATTCTCAGCGGTGTCTATAACGGATGCACCACAGGCGCTCCGCTTACCGTGATATTCCACAACAGGAATACCCGCTCCACCGACTACAAGCTTTTCAACGACATGCCTCGTCCGGGTCACGCCGATTATACGGCAAGCATAAAGTGGCTTGATTTCAACGATCCTCGCGGCGGCGGCCATTTTTCAGGAAGGATTACCCTGCCGATCGTGGCTGCAGGCGTTGTAGCCAAGAAGATGATATCGGCCTCCGTCAATGCAGAGCTGATCGAAGTCGGCGGAGTGTCTCGTGCCGACGCTCTTGCTTCCCGTGCCGAGGAAGCGTTGCCTGACGGCGGTATCGAAGAGAAGGACGAGCTTACCCCTTCGGAGATATGGAAGGATGTCCTTGATGCTGCGATGGCTGACCTGGATTCGGTCGGAGGCATCGTGGAATGTCGTGCGACCGGTCTGCCGGCAGGTCTCGGAGAGCCGTTCTTCGATTCTGTCGAGGCTCTTCTGTCTCATGCGATCTTCTCGATTCCGGGAGTCAGGGGAATCGAGTTCGGAGACGGTTTCGCTTCGGCCAGGATGAGAGGCTCGGAGCACAATGACCCGTATGACGCTCCGTCAGACGGCAATCTCCGCCTCCATATCAACGTCCGTCCGTCCAAGAACGGGGCCGGCGGAGTCAACGGCGGTATTTCCAACGGAAATCCTGTCGTATTCAGGGTAGCTTTCAAGCCTACCTCAAGCATCGGCAAGGGCCAGCAGACCTTCAACTTTGCGAAGGGAGCAGTGGATACCTTGCATATTCCCGGCAGACATGACGTCTGCTTTGCATTAAGGACACCGGTAATCGTGGAGGCGATGACAGCCATCGTGCTGGCAGACCTCACCCGTCTGGTGTAAGCTGATTTTTTATGGACATACAGGAAGAAAACAAAATAATAAAGGATTTTACCTCCCAGGAGTATAAGGAAGGATTCGTGACCGACGTCGAGCAGGTGTTCGTGCCGAAAGGACTCAACGAGGACATAATCCGGACGATCTCCCGGCTGAAGGAGGAGCCACAGTGGCTGCTGGACTTCCGTCTGGACGCCTTCCGGCGCTGGCAGAAGATGCCTATGCCGACCTGGGGCCATCTGGACATGCCCGAGATCGACTTCCAGGACATAATCTACTATGCCGCTCCGAAGAAGGACAAGGATCGTCCGAAGGAGATAGACCCGGAGCTCGAGAAGACTTTCGAGAAGCTGGGAATACCAATCAGGGAAAGGGAGGCTCTGGCCGGCGTGGTAGCCGTGGATGCTGTCTTTGACTCGGTGTCAGTCGCCACGACGTTCCGCAAGACGCTTGCAGAGAAAGGCATCATTTTCTGTCCGTTCTCCGAAGCCGTGCGTGAGCATGGGGACCTTGTGCGCAAGTATCTCGCATCCGTTGTCCCTGTAGGCGATAATTTCTATGCCGCGCTCAACTCCGCCGTGTTCAGCGACGGTTCGTTCTGCTATATACCTAGAGGCGTGAAATGCCCTATGGACCTTTCCAGCTACTTCAGGATCAATGCTTCCGGGACCGGACAGTTCGAGAGGACTCTGATCGTTGCGGAAGAGGGCTCGTCTCTCAGCTACATGGAAGGCTGCACCGCCCCTATGAGGGACGAGAACCAGCTCCATGCCGCCGTGGTGGAGATCGTCGTGGAGAAAGACGCGGATGTGCGCTACAGCACGGTGCAGAACTGGTATCCGGGAGATGCCATGGGCCGTGGCGGTATCCTCAATCTCGTAACGAAGCGAGGCATCTGCAAGGGAGAAGGCGCCCATCTCAGCTGGACTCAGGTAGAGACCGGATCGGCCATCACATGGAAATATCCTTCGACCATACTTAAGGGAGATTATTCATCATCTGAATTCTATTCGGTCGCTGTCACCAACAACTACCAGCAGGCAGATACGGGTACAAAGATGATTCATATAGGCCGCGGCACACGCAGCCGCATCGTAAGCAAGGGTATCTCCGCAGGCCACAGCCAGAACAGTTACCGAGGCCTGGTCAAGATGCTTCCGGGAGCGACCGGGGCCAGGAATTTCTCCCAGTGCGACAGCTTGCTGATAGGCTCCGACTGCGGGGCCCATACCTTCCCGGATATCCAGAGCGCAAATCCTGACGCTGTGGTCGAGCATGAGGCTACGACCTCCAAGATCAGCGAGGACCAGCTCTTCTATTGCAACCAGAGGGGCATCGACCCGGAGGATGCAGTGGGACTTATTGTTAACGGATACGCAAAGGAGGTCCTTTCCCGTCTCCCTATGGAGTTTGCGGTCGAGGCCCAGAAACTCCTCCAGGTATCGCTTGAAGGATCTGTAGGATAATGGACAAGTATTTCATAATTGACATAGTAACTTCAATACTCGGTCTGGCCTGCGTATTTCTCGCCGGCCGCAATTCGAAGTACAACTTCTGGGTCGGGTATCTCTATACTGCAGCCTTGTTCCTGATGTTCTGGAACAAGAATCTCTATGCAAGCCTGCTTCTCCAGCCGGTTTCGCTTGCGATCAACATCGCCGGGCATTACCGCTGGACCCATCCCCGCGAGGACGAGAAGAGCGCCAGCGATTCCAAGAAACTGAAAGTCTCCATGCTTGACTGGCAGGAAAGGATACTGGCCATAGCCTCCGTGTTCATAGTCGCAGGTCTCTGGGGCTGGCTCCTGGACACGCTGTTCTCTGCGGATCCGCATCCATATCTGGATTCATGCGTGACTGTGCTCATCCTCATGGCCCAGCTGCTTTCGGCAATGAAGAAATGGGACTGCTGGATTGCATGGCTGCTCGTAAACGTATCGCAGATAATACTGCATCTCTCCGTCGGCCATATATTCATGCCTATTGTATGTGGCCTGTATCTTATTAACGGTCTCTGGTCGCTTAGGACCTGGTTGAAACTTTACAGGAATAACAGTTGATATGAGCGAAATATTATTGAAGATAAACGGTCTCCATGCTTCTATCGGAGACAAAGAAATATTGAAAGGCATCGATCTCGAGATCCGCAAGGGCGAGATCCATGCGGTGATGGGCCCGAACGGCGCCGGAAAGAGTACCCTCAGCTCCGTCCTTACGGGAAAGCCGCAGTATGAGGTGACCGCCGGTTCGATCGAGTTCGATGGCCGCGACCTTCTGGCCATGAGTCCGGAGGAACGGTCATGGGCCGGCATTTTCATGTCGTTCCAGTATCCGGTGGAGATTCCTGGAGTGTCCATCACCAATTTCATGAAGACTGCGGTCAATTCCCGTCGCAAGGCTGAAGGCCTGGAGCCGATGAAAGGCGCCGAGTTCCTGAAACTGCTCCGCGAAAAGATGGCCTTCGTCAAGATGAAGCCGGAGTTTGCAAAGAGAGAAGTCAACGTAGGCTTCTCCGGAGGCGAGAAGAAGCGCAACGAGATATTCCAGATGGCCATGCTGGACCCGACCCTGTCCATACTCGACGAGACGGACAGCGGCCTTGACGTGGATGCTCTCAAGATTGTAGCAGATGGAGTGAACTCGCTGAAATCCCCTGACAAGGCTTCGATCATCATAACTCACTACCATAAGCTGCTCGAGTATGTGGCTCCTGACGTTGTCCATGTGCTCAAGGATGGCCGCATTGTGCAGACTGGCGGCAGGGAGCTCATAGACGTGATCGAGTCTCAGGGCTTTGACAAGTTTTAGGCTATGAAGGAGTATAGACGTATCTATGTAGTGGACTCGCCTGAGTCTCTGCCGGAGGACCATATCGTCCTCGGAGCGGGGGAGAAGGCGTCTGTCACGTTCCTGGTCTTCCCGGGAGTGAGCGTGGATATTCCTGTGGCCGTGGATTTTACCGGAGAAGGCGCGGAAGTCTCCCTTCGCGGAATCTATGTCTGCAAGGGCGGCGAGAAGGTGAACATCCGCACGGATGTCAGGCATAATGTACCCGGGTGCGTGTCCGACCAGCTGGTCAACGGTATCGCCGCCGGGGATGCCCATGTGACATTCAACGGAAAGATTGTGGTTGCCCATGGCGCCCAGAAGACACAGGCTTACCAGTCGAACCACAATGTGGTGCTTTCCGCTTCGGCCAAGGTCGATACGAAGCCTCAGCTGGAGATCTACGCTGACGATGTCAAGTGCTCTCACGGAGCCACGGTAGGAAGCCTAAACGAGGACGAGCAGTTCTACATGAGGTCCAGGGGCATCCCTGAGGCCGAAGCCAAGGTGCTCCAGATGATCTCGTTCCTCGCCCCCGTACTTGATGACATCGAGGACGCTTCCCGCAAGGAGGAGCTGTCCGCAAAGGTTGAAGAAGCTATACGCAGCATATTATGATCGCCAATCCTCATGTCAAAGTAAATCTCGGTCTGAGCGTTCTCCGTAAACGTCCGGACGGGTATCATGACCTTGAGACCCTGTTCGTCCCGTACAAGGAAATCCATGATGTGCTGGAGATAGTCGCCGGGGATGACTACAGCCATACTTCGGCGTCTCTATTTGCCCGTTACGGGGAAGGGGAGATAGCCCAGGCCATCTCGGAGGACGGCAAGCTGATGATTACAATCGCCCGCAAGGAGGGTGTGGACTGGGATCCGCTCAAGGACCTTACCGCCCGCGCATATTTCCTGCTGGCGGCCAATTTCGACCTGCCTCCGGTCAAGATATTCCTGGAGAAGCTTTCTCCCGTCGGAGCCGGGCTGGGCGGAGGCTCGTCAGATGCCGCTTTTGCGCTCATGATGATAAATGACATGTTCTCTCTCGGTCTGGACAAGCCTGCCCTGGCCCGTTATGCGGCCGAATTGGGCAGCGACTGCGCGTTTTTCGTGTTCGATGGTCCAATGTTCGGAGAAGGCCGCGGGGAGATTCTTTCTCCTTACGAAGGAGAGGCTGTCCCTCAGGGGTATGAGCTTAAGGTAATAGTCCCGGAGGATGTGGCCGTCTCGACGGCTGATGCCTATCGGGGGATAGTTCCGATTGAGAATGGACAGCGCCCTGTATCGTTGAGGGAGGCTCTTGCCAGACCTGTCGGGGAGTGGAAGGACGTGCTGTCCAATGATTTCGAAAAGACCGTGTTTGCGAAGCATCCGGAGCTGGCTGCGATCAAGGACTCGTTGTATGAGTCCGGGGCCGTATATGCCGCAATGTCCGGAAGCGGCTCCGCTTTATTTGCTATTTACAAAGTATGAGACACGAGATTACAATAAAGGGGCTCGCCGATATCGACAGGGCCGCCGAAGAATTCCTCCGGGAGATAGGGGATAATCGCCTGATTGCGTTTTTTGCGCCGATGGGTGCAGGCAAGACGACATTCACCTCTGCCATCTGCCGCAAGCTCGGAGTCAGGGAGGATGCCGTCAGTTCGCCGACTTTTGCGATCGTCAACGAGTATCGCACTGCCTCCGGAGAGATGATGTACCATTTTGATTTCTATCGTATTACAAAGACGGCCGAAGCTCTCGACATAGGCTTCTATGACTATGTGGACAGCGGCTGTCTCTGTATCATGGAGTGGCCTGAAAACGTAGAGGAGATACTCCCGGAGGAGACTTTGAGGGTACATATTGTCGTCAATCCTGACAACTCGCGCACCGTTTCCTGGGAGGACTGACGGGCACGGTACCATAATGATAACTTATGGGGTACTGATTGTATCCACCGAAATATTTTTGATAATAAATGAATCATTCCCAACAATTGCGGGAATGATTTTTTTTTACTTTTGAACGTTTTAAAAACAATCCTCTAATTAATAATAATTATGAGAAAACTAATTTCAATCACATTCATCGCTATGCTTAGTGCCGGTGTGGCTGCTTTCGCCGCTTCGCCGGTTTTAAACGGGAGTTCAGGCCCTGCTTCCTCTGAAAACCAGCAGGCTGCATCCTGGATTCTTCACGGAACGGTTGTGGATTCTGAGAATGTGCCAGTGATTGGCGCGGGAGTCATCAACCTTAACACTAAAACTGGTTCAACGACCGACATCAACGGACGATTCGAGATCGCCGTAAAGACTGGAGACCGTCTCGAGGTCTCATGTATCGGATACACCGCAAAGGAAATTGCGGTCACCTCAATGGACAATATCGTGGTTGTCCTCGAAACCGACAGGGAAATGCTCGAAGAGGTTGTTGTCATGGGTTATGGTACCCAGAAGAAGAAACTCGTTACAGGTTCCACTGTCAACGTAACATCTGACAAGATTGCTGCAGTCAATTCTGTGGACGCCCTTGGTTCCCTCCAGAGCCAGGCCGCAGGTCTCAGCATCACCCAGAATTCCGGCCAGCCGGGAGAAAGCTACAAGGTGTTCATACGTGGTCTCGGAACCCTCGGCGCCAGCGAGCCTATCTATGTGATCGACGGTGTCCCTGGCGGCGACATCACGTCGATCGCTCCAAATGATATCGAGTCCATCGACGTGCTCAAGGATGCTGCATCCAGCGCCATCTATGGTGCCCGTGCGGCCAACGGCGTCATCCTCGTTACCACGAAACAGGGAAAGGCCGGAAAGATATCTGTCACATACGACGGATACTATGGCGTGCAGAATGCCAACACCAACGGCTTTACGCCTCTCAACGCCAAGCAGTACATGGAGATTATCAACAAGTCTTACGAGATTGCGGGCAACGGCGAGAACTACTATGATTTCGCCTCCCTCATCCCTAAGCAATATGCAATGATCCAGAACGGAACCTGGAACGGAACCAACTGGTTCAAGGAATCTCTCAACAAGAATGCTCCTGTGACGAACCACTCTGTCAATATCACCGGTGGTAACGAGATATCCCGTTTCGCCCTTGGTTTCACATATTACAGCCAGGAAGGAACCATCGGTCTTCCTGCAAAGCCAAACTATGACAGATATACCGTAAGGTTCAACTCTGACTACAGCCTGCTCCGCAAGAACAACAAGGACATCATCCGCTTCGGAGAGAACGTCACCTTTACTAAGACCGACAAGTCAGGAGTCGCAAACGGCAACAACTACAACAACTCTATCAGGGACCTTATCGTTGCCTGCCCGCTTCTTCCT
>JAEEGL016737092.1_pt1 | contig 23192 bp, 21 predicted proteins | sample 9134231 | NCBI WGS metagenome assembly JAEEGL01 (sample SAMN16246548, study PRJNA631951) | gut metagenome | biome: gut microbiome; feature: rumen; material: fiber-attached | host: Bos | place: Iran: Karaj | collected 2018-10
CATCGCAAAAGGCAGAGGAAAGAAATGCTACGAAATTTGGGGCTTTGGGCCCTTGGGGACGGAGTTGAGCCCTTGGGGACGGGTTTTATGGCTCATTTTCGAATAAAATGAGCCATAAACCCCGTCCCCAAGGGCTCAACTCCGTCCCCAAGGGCTCAAAGCCTCAAACACCAATATCTACGTTTCTACCGGACAGGAGGTCGTTATCGGCTTCCTGTCTGTTTTTCTGATAGGGACTTTTTTCGCTGGGATAGGCGATCTTTTTATGTGTGGTACCGCCGGATACGTAGGTCCGTCCGCATTCCGGACAAACCGCGGTATGGATGGAAACGGAGGCCTGCAGGACCTTACCGCCGGACTCTTTTGCCTTATCATAGGCGTTGGTCACATGCTCCTGTTCATGCCCCCTAACCCTGGCTCCTGCCGCAGCAGGATCGATGTGCTGGGCCGACTTAAAGGAAACCTGTTCATCCGAACCGTCCTGATACTTGCGGTTGGCGCAGGTTTCGCATTCGATGATGCCGGCATGCTTGGCAGCGCGAAGGCTGCTGACGCCGTTGGCCAGAGAAGCAGGTTTTCCGGCAGCTTCCAGGGCTTCGATCACCTCCGCTTTGCCGGGAGAAACCGGTGCGGCAGAGGATGCCTGGGCTGCTTTGGATGCATCCGATATGGGATTGTAAGGACTTAGATCACTGATATGCAGCATGGGAGAGCCTCGCATAATGATTGATCCGGATGGAGCAGTTACTTTCGTGTACCCTGTCCGAAGAGGAAAACTTGATTTCGCAGGTCGGGGCAGGCTGTATGGAAATTATACTACAAAATGATTAAAAATGAAAATAGGTACGACAATATATTGATATATGCATAATAAAACTGTACATTCATGATCGGGAAGGCGGCCAGATCCTGAAAAGAAGGCGGTCCGGAAGGAAGGACGTAAAGGACGTTGCTCAGATCGCTGCAGGTAGCGTATGATGGAATTGTCGTGAGCAGATTGCGATCGGAAGATCCGCCAAATGTCTGCCGGGAACTATACAGATAAAAAGGAGACCCCTCACCATGCGCCTCATCATCGTTCGTCATGGAGAACCGGATTACAAAAACGACTGTCTGACAGAGGAAGGATCAAAACAGGCGAAGAAAGTTGCCAAACGCCTTTTATCTGAGGGCATCGAAGAGATCTGGTCGTCGCCCCTGGGAAGAGCCTATGAAACGGCAAAGGAAACCGCCGATCTTTTAAACCTTCCCATTCAGACCCTGGATTTTATGCGGGAGATCTCCTGGGGAAGTAAGGATGATACGCCCCTTTTTAAAGATGGTCATCCCTGGGATATCGTCGATGAAATGGCAAGACGGGGAGAAAATCTGAATGCAGCCGATTGGCGCAGTCACCCCTTTTTTATAAACAACCGGGTACTGGAATCTGTAGACTGGATCGAGCCTTCCATCGATGAATGGTTAAAACGCTTTTCCTATGAACGGGAAGGACTGTACTACCGCCATACCGCAGAGGAAGAAAAGCACCGTACCATCGCCCTGTTTTGCCATGGAGGCTCTTCTTCCGTAGCCATCGGTCATATCCTGAACCTGCCGTTTCCTTATGTATGCGCCATGCTGCACATGGACTTTACGGCCATTACCACCCTGCGTTTTGACCGCCATAGGGGGCCCTGCACCCTTCCCTGTTTAGAACGGGCCAACGATCAAAACCATATTGACGGATCTGCAGGGGATTGATACACTGAAAGCGACTCAACAAAAATCCAAAGAAAGCGAGGAAGTTATTAATGCGTGCAATGAGAACAGAGATTGTAACAACATATCGCAGGACGACCTCGGCTTTTGATTTTTGATGGGTATCTATAACATTGCAGATTAGCCGTGGCGCATCGTCACGGCTTTTTCTTTGCCCAATTTTGGGTCTCAAAGTCATATCCGGGTCTTTCTGTGAGTAATTGCTATTGTTTATCAGGAACAACAAATGGAGAGACCAATCATGAAGAATCAATTTACAGAAGAAAAAACAGATATCTGCCGCGGAAGGATCGCGCAGGTACAGAAAAATCACTATACCATCCGGTATGAGGAACAGGAGCTGCCCGCCAGACTAAAGGGAAGCTTTTTTGAACAGGAAAGCGAAAATCTGCCGGTGGTAGGGGACTATGTCCTTTTTACCTACAATCCCATGGGAGACAGTATGATCCGCGAGGTATGTCCCCGGACCAGTTTCCTCATGCGGCCGGATCAGTCCAAGACCGGCGTTATGCAGTATATGGTGGCCAACGTGGACTATGTCTTTATCGTGACCAGCTTAAATGAGGACTACAGCTACAACCGGATCGCCAGATACACCGGCGTGGCTCTGCAGGGAGGCGCCATCCCCGTGGCGATCCTGACCAAGAGCGACTTATGCAGTAATCCCGGCCGTTTTGCAACCGAGGTAGAGACCATATCGGAGAAATTAAAGGTCCATACCATTTCCGCCATCTACGGCATCGGCATCGGGGAGCTGAAGGAGTATTTTACACCGGGTAAGACCATCTGCCTCATCGGCTCCTCCGGCGCCGGCAAGTCCACTCTGATCAATGCCATTGCAGGGACGGAGCTTATGAAGACCGGAGCCATCCGGGAATCCGACGATACCGGCCGCCATACCACCACCCACAGGCAGCTGTTTTGTCTGGAAAACGGCGTAAGTATCATCGATACTCCGGGTATGCGGGAAATTGGTATGGCCAATGCAGAAGATGGAATCGATGACACATTTTCTGATATCATGGAACTGGAGGCTTGTTGCCGTTTCAGCGACTGTAAGCATGATACCGAACCGGGCTGCGCCATAAAGCAGGCCATTTTGGATGGGGAGCTGGATCCGGAGAGGTTCATCCTCTATCAAAAGCTCCTTTCGGAAAACACCAGGAACTATGCGAAGAAAAAGCAGATCTCCAAGTGGCACAAGGCCATGAAAAAGGCAAGTAAAAACAACGACATCTTTGGTTAGGAGGGTTACAACATGGAAGAAAAGCAGCTGTTTATCAAAGAATTAAGGGATGGGATTTATCTGCTGGATGAAGCCCATGAATCTACCGGCTATCTGGTGGTAGGCAAGGAGAAAGCCTGCCTCATTGATACCATGTGCGGATATAACGACTTGAAAAAAGCAGTCAGCAACCTGACCGATAAACCGGTGATGGTGATCAACACCCACGGCCATCCCGATCACATTTACGGTAACGTCTACTTTGAGGAAGCCTATATGAACCCCAGGGATAACGAACTGGCAGCCGGATTTGCAAGCGACCCGGAATATGTAGCGGAACTTAAAAAAAGGGGAGGGACATTCCCTCCCTTTATGCCCATTTCCGGCGGAGATAAGGTGGATCTTGGAGGAAGGACCCTGGAGATCTACGATCTGCCGGGCCATACCTTAGGCGGCATATTGCTGCTCCTTAAACAGGAGCGGATCCTGTTTACCGGGGATTCCATCAATCATCATCTGTGGATGCAGTTAGACGGCTGCCTTCCCATGGAGGACTTTGTAAAAGCTCTGGATCAGGTCATGTTCCTGGAAAAGGAGGCCGATGTGATCCTTCACGGTCATACCAGAGACTTTGATGACATCTCCCTGATGCGCTGCGTTCGGAGAGGCGCAGTAGAGATCTGTGAGGGAAAAACGGAAAACGATCCGCCCTATAAGTGGTTTGGAGGCGTAGGAAAGCAGCACCCCTTTACCCTGGAAGAGGGAAAGAGGTACAGTCAGCAAGAGAGCGTGATCTGCTATATGCCGTTTTAACGGACCGTGATATCGATATCGCCGGTGTCGGTTGTGATCTCACAAACGCCGCCGGTGGTGGTCCTGGGGAGGCTTACCTTACCGGTGTCGCTCTGACCGTAGAAGATCTTGTCGGATAAGAGAGTACCCTTAACCTTGCCGGTAGAGGTGGTCACCTTGATATTGGCAGCATCGCATCCGTCAAAGGTTACATCACCGGTGGAACGATCAATGGTCATATCCCCGGATGCGATCACATCCGTCAGATACAGGTCTCCCGTATCACCGCCCGTCATAAGGTCCTTACAGGTTACATCATTCAGTGTGATCTTGCCGGTATCCACCCGAAGGCTCAGATCACCTTCGCAGGCGATGGAATAGAGATTCATGTGACCGGTGGTGGTTTTATAATCGATGCTGCCTGCATGGATGCCGGTGGAAGTGATATCGCCGGTGGTGATATGGATCTTTAAAGAGCTTCTTACATCGGCATTACAGGTCACATCGCTGGTATCGGAGTCAACATCGATGCTTTCAAAGGTAAAATCAGCAGGGATATCGATATCACCGGTATCTTCCTTTACCGTCAGGGCTTCGTAGGTTTTCTCGGGCAGATACACCTTGATATAGGGATCATCCCCAAAGGACAGGAACGTAATATGGTCTACCCACTCCCGGTCATCGACCTGAGTAATGGAGAGGGTATTGCCGGTTACGGTCACGGTATGGGCAAGTTTTTCTGCTTCATAGAGGACCACCTTGCATTTGCCGTCTTCCGAAGGCAGCAGCATGGTATCCGAGGTACTGGTGTTGATAACAATATCCGTAAAATCCTCTGTGATATCGTAGGTATTGGTGACATATTCTGCAGTGCTTAAACGGAACGCGTTACTCTCCCGTTTGCTGTAGGTAAACATAAATAAGATAACGCCGGCGCAGACCAAAAGGGTGGCCAGGCCAAGTAAAGATCTGGTTTTCATTAGCGGTTCTCCTTTCCGAGAAACAGGGTCTTAACCCCCAGTGCGATCTTTTGGGTCAGTATCAGGGCACCTCTGGTGCAGGCCTTACAGCCGAAGAACAGGAAGATGCCAAGGCCGGCAAGGACCAGAGCACCACTGAAAATAGCAAGTGCTGAGAAGAAATCTCCGCGGAACAAAAACAGGAACATTCCTGCTACAAAAGCAAGAGCACATACCGCGAAGGATGCTTCTACGACCCATAAGCTCAGGATCACTGCCCAGATCGCTATGTAAAGGGAAAACAGGACGACGATGAACGTAAGCAGCAGAGAGAGCCAGATGGGGGAACCTAAGACTAAGAGGATAACCTCCCAGATGCGGATCTGCCGCTTGGGCTTTACCCGTTCCGCTACGATCCTGGGTAACGGGATCTCACTGATGATCTGACTGATCACATCTTCTACGGGACCGATGGCAGATACGGCTTCCTCTTCGGACATGCCTTCCTCCATGCGGTCATCGATCATTTCACTGTAAAATGTCAGGCGTTCGTCCAGATCAGTCTGGGGCACGCCCTTTAGTCCTTCCCGAAGGCGGGACAGGAATTCTTGTTTACTCATTTGACGAATCCTCCTTTGTTACAAACTGATAGATAGCCATAAGCTCCTTCCACTCTTCCTTAAAGGCTGCGATACGGTCTAAGCCGATCTGGGTGATGTGGTAGTATTTCCGGAGCCTGCCTTCGTGCTCTGCACTGCGGACTGTCAGCATACCGGCATTTTCCAGCCTCTTTAAGATCGTATACAAAGTAGATTCCGACAAAATGACATACGGTTTCATATCCTTGATGATCTTGTAGCCGTAGGAGTCTTCGTCTTTGATGGCGGCGAGGACACATACGTCTAAAAGACCTCGCTTTAACTGATTATCCATTTATACCTCCCTTCATAAGATACAACATGTTGCGAGATACATCTCTTAACGAGATACATCGTAACGCGAGGTATACAATCTGTCAACAACCTTTTTGCGTTTTTTTAAAAATGAGCAAACAAATGGCGGTTTTACGCTGTTTTTTATATCGAAGGAGCATATGAAATGAACGAAAGACTGGAAAAAACGAGCTGAAAAAAAGAACTGAAAAAACAGACGGGTGTCCGTAAATCTCTGGATAATGTTCCGGTTATATGGGACAATAGAAATACAGTACCAATAAAACAGCGGGCGAGACCGCAGAAAATGAGGAAAGTTATATGCAGAAAAAAGAAGTGAAGTACACATCATCGATTTTCTTCAAGATCATCATGATCGCTGTAATGAGCGTATGCGTGGCAAGTACCATTACCTGCCTGTGCATGGCAAAATCCTTTGACAGCACCGGCGCGCTGGTTTTAAAGATCGTACAGGGAGCACTGATCTCCGGAGCCGTTAATGCGATCTTTGTATCCTTTTTCGGACGGAAGATGGTAAAACCCTTACGTCAGCTTACCGATAACATCAATCTCATGTCGACCCTGGATCTGCGCAAGGCACCTACCCAGGACATGTTAAATGCCAGAGAAGATGAAGTGGGCCTGATCAGCCAGGGCGTGGATGAACTGCGGATCAACCTGCTGGATATCATCCGCCGGTTGGATGAAGTCTCCGGCAATATGAAAAGCAGTGCCAATGAGATCAATTCCCGTACGGATCAGGTGGCGGATTCCACCACGAAGAGCGCTCATACAGCAGAGCAGTTAGTCGGAAGCATGCAGGAAACCTCCTCCACGATCCACATGGCATTAGAGAAGATTACCGGTATGAATGCAGATATGGAAAGTATCTATCAGAAAGCGGTGGATGGAAAAGAGCTTGCGGCACAGATCAGTGGAAAGTCGAATGCCATTGCTACTCAGACCAGAGAAAATTCTGATGAGACCACCCGGATCTATCGCAAGGTTAAGGACGCTGCAGACGAAGCCATCACCAAGTCCCGTTCGGTGGATGAGATCAATAACCTGACCCAGGCCATCAACGATATCGCATCCCAGACCAATCTGCTCTCCTTAAATGCTTCCATTGAAGCAGCCAGAGCAGGAGAAGCGGGAAGAGGCTTTGCGGTTGTAGCAGAGGAGATCGGACAGTTAGCCAACCAGTCTCAGGCTTCCGTAGCACGGATCTCCGATGCGGTCCAGCTGGTAAAAGATTCGGTGGGAGATCTTCAGAACTGCCTGATGGAAGTGCTCACCTTTGTAGACGAAAAGGTAGTAAGCGATTATCAGACCTTCCTGCAGGCCTGCAATGATTACGAAGCCCAGGCAGATCAGATGAATGTAACCATGGACAGTGTTGCAAAGTCCATCGACGGTTTTAAGACGGTTTCTTCGCAGCTGAATGCTGCCATGGGATCCATCAATGACGTGGCACAGCAATCTGCGGATGATGTCAGCGCCATTGCCAGCAAGAGTACCGGAACGGTAGGAGCCCTGGAGGAAGCCAGAAAGAAGATCCATCAGAATGTTTCCGATGCGGACTCACTGGAAAGCATCGTACAGAAATTTACGATCTAAGATACGGATCCATCTGTTTTACGGAGAAGGGATCAGAGGAATGGACAGTTCCACGATGGTCCCGGAGGGATGATTGTGTTTTACCGTCAGGTAATACTCCTCCCCGTAGAACAGGTGGATTCTTTTTACGATATTGATGAGCGCGATGCTGCTTTGGATCTCCGGATTGGGATTCTGGAAGCTTTCATTTAACCTTTCCAGAGCGTCCGGGCTCATACCGGTTCCGTCATCCTTTACTTCGATGAGGAGGGTATGATCCGAAGACAGCGTCAGGCTTATATCGATCTGACATTTCCGGTCCAGGTCCTCCATACCGTGAACGATGGCATTTTCGACCAGAGGCTGCAGGAGCAGAGGCAGGATCTGATACCGGGACGGGTCCAGAACATCGGGAATGTTGATGCTGTAATCAAAACGCTCGTCAAAGCGCATCTTCTGGATCTTCAGATAGTTGCGGATATGGTCCAGTTCCTGGGCGATGGTGGCCTTGGTGGAGATGGTGTTTTCCAGCACGTAGTGCAGGCACTTGCCCAGCATGCTGACGGTATCGGAAACGCTGCGGTCCTGATTGGCCAGGGCCATCATGCGGATCATTTCCAGCGTATTGTAGATAAAGTGGGGATTGATCTGGCTGGTTAAGAGCTTAAACTCCATTTCCCGCTGGGTATTTTCGTATTTTTCCTTACGTAGCTGCTCTTCGTATACCTTTGCTTCCGTTTCCTGTACATTGCGGATCATCTGCTTGATGTCCAGGAAGGTATCCGATAATTCATCCCGCCCCTTAAAGGTATCCATGATGTTATAATCCCCCAGACTGGCCTGATGGGTAGCCATCTTCAGGATGGCGATACGCTTGGCTAACGCCTTGGTATAGACGATGATCCCGCCCATGCCCACCAGGAAGGAAAAGATGATGATCAGGCTGCTTAAGAACAGGAGCTTTAAAAGCGCCGGCAGCAGGGAAAAATCCAGGGTTTCGATGTAGAGGATATCATCGGTCTTGGGAAGGTTCAGGTAATTGATGCAGCCAAACACCTTTTGGCTGTTATAGGCATAGAGGCCCTGCTGAGAGTAGGACAGACTGCTGTCACAGGCAGGGACACTTAAGTCTTTTCCCTGATCCGAACGGGTCGTGGAAAAGAAAATGGCAGACTGGTTTAAGGACAGTGCCGTATACAGGTCGTTGTTGCGGATCCGGTTTTTCAGGTAATTGTTGCTGATGGAAATGAGGAGATAGGCCTTGGTATCGGTACGGACCAGAGGAATGGGCCGGATCATGGTAAGCTCCCCGTTATCCGGGTCCTCGCACCAGACGATATCCGCCGGATATTCCAGCAGGGAAACAAAATTCTCATTTACCGCATCGGTGCAGCGCTTGATAAAACGGGCATCGGTGATGGTGGGATTATCGGTGTAGACTTCGATCTCCGAGATAAAGGTCTTGGTATCGTGATAATTGCGGATCCGGGCATAGGAGTTAAGTTCAAAGGGGATATTTTCCGAGGAGGAGAAATCCTTTGCCAGAAGCTGCTGCAGAGCCTGATCGGAAGTAAGATCATCGGCGATGCTGTTGATATCTAACAGGCAGTCTAACAGCAAGCTTCGTACCCGGAGATTATCGGACCACATCTGATCCTGAGAATGGCGCAGGGTATTTTTTAAGAGGATCCCGGACAAAATGGCACCAATGGTAAGAGTGGGCACTAACAGCGCCACCCCGACGATCAGCATCATCTGTTTGCGTATTCCGTTTCGAAACAGCCATTCATAAAACCGATTGATCAGTTTACTTATCATTGCGAACACTCTTTTTATATTCCGCAGGGGACATTCCGGTCTGTCTGCGGAATTTTTCATGGAGGGAATCTACGTTGCGGTAGCCGACTCTGGCAGCGATCTCATAGACCTTAAGGTCGGTGGTTTTAAGTAGCTGCATGGTCTGAGCGATACGGACCTGATCTAAGTAGGCGTTAAAGTTGATCCCCATCTTGGCGGTAAATACCTTTCCAAGGTAGGAACTGTTATACCCGAATAAGGTAGCTAAGGTCTCTAACTTTAAGTTTTCCATGTAGTTCCGACGGATGTACTCCGCCACCTCATCTACGATACTCTCTCCGCCGGATGCATGGAGGCTTTTGATGATCAGGGAGAGATTTTCCTCATAAAAATCCAGGATCTGGTACAGATAGTAGCGGTTCTGGATAAACTCGATGACCTGGGAGTTACCGGGCAGCTCGATGGTATCCGGATAGAGCTTAAAGGTGATCTGTTCTTTTACACGGATAAACAGATCCGCCAGGAAGATCTTGATATCGGCGATACTCTGGGGCGAATAGAACAGCTCCGTCTCCAGCTTCTTAAGGCACTGTGTAACAGCATCCCGATTGTGACTTAAGGTAGCTCCGGTTAAAATGCTGCAATAATCACTGAGAGCCTGTTCCGACAGGGTATGGATAAGTTCCTCCGGATCCGGCAGATCCAGATAGCTTAAGGTATGCTGATTGACCTTGCAGAAAAAGCGCCGTTCCATCAGCCGCAGGGCTTCCTGATAGGATCTTGAAAGGCTCTGCAGGCTGTTTACCGAATGGCCGCAGGTAAGAAACAGGGAGTCTAAGGGAGAGCCCTTTTGCAGAGACTGCTCCTGATTCATCCGGCGGATGAACTTTTCAAACTGGGACAGGGCAAAGGCGCCCTTTAAGATGATGACTTCATTATTTGCCACCGTAATGGTCTCAAAATCACTGTGATTCTGGTTGCTGACCCGCAGCATGGCAGGAAGGTTGTAGGAGATATCCGCGATGCTGTGGCTGAATTTTTCGTACAGCACCACCTGATAGACTTCGCTGTCAAAATGAAGCAGCTCCAGGTCGGAAGGATCCAGAGGCTCTTCGCCGGTTAAGAGATCGTAGAGGATGTTCTTGCGGATCTTCTCACTGCGCTGCAACAGGGTCTTCTGGGTCTGCTCCTCTTTATCCAGCTGGGACAGGATCTCCTTAAGGTCCTTTTCCAGTTCCGCCTGATCAATGGGCTTGGTGAGATAATACTGCACGCCGTAGCGGATGGCTTCCTGGGCAAAGGAAAAGTCGGAATAGCCGCTTAAGATGATAACTTTGCCGGTATATTCCTCTTCTCTGGCCTTACGGATCACTTCAAGGCCCGACAGATGGGGCATCTTGATATCCAGCAGCACCAGGTCCGGCTGTTTTTCCCGGATCTGGGCAAGGGCGCTTTCACCGTCGGAAGCTTCGCCCACGATCTCGAAACCCGCATCGTTCCAGTCGATGATATAGTGCAGGCCCTGGCGTATGATTTTTTCGTCGTCTGCGATCAGTACAGAATACATGATAATCCTCGCGGTTTAATCGGCTTTGCTGCAGATGATCTCTGCATCGTATCCCTGTAAAACAAAGGAAGAATCGTAAAGATTGCCGGATAAAAGGCCCTTTCCGGCTCTTTTTCCTGTGATGGTCACAGGATCCGGAGTGGTATTCACATAAATGGTATGGCTATCATCCAGAGGGCGCATGACGATCCCGGCAGGAAGCGCTGCAGGGATTTCGATGCCCTTTTCCTTAAGCAGATCCGGCAGGAGCGCTCGGTATAAGGCTTCGGTTCCGGGGACGCCCACGTAGAGCGCCTTACCGCCCAGATAGTTATTACAGCTGATGGCGCAGGGCAGGGGGCTGGATGCGTTCTCGTATGCGGCGATCACCTCAGCGGTATCCAGCTCCATAAATTCGTGATAATTCACCGGAGAAGGGATGGTTCCCTCGTTCATAACTATTGTAACTTCTTTGCGTTGCAAGTCTATGGTCTGTTTTTCCAGTCCTCCGGCATTTACCTGAGGCACATGGGTGCGGGAGCGGTCAAAGCCCCGGATCTTAATGCCGAACTCTTCCGTTAAAAGCCCCGGCAGGGGTGTGGAAAAGGCCCGGTTATGGATATCCACCTTGGCGGAAAAAGCGGTCATGATCACGGTAGCGTGCTCGGAGAGCAGGCGGTCTACGGTTTTCTTACAGGTTTCATCCATAATGGCATGAGCCGGGATGATGACGATATCGTAATGCTCATCTGTCCGGCGCAGGTCGATGAGATTGCAGTCCAGGTTCATATGGAACAGGGTCTTGTAGATCTCCATGACCTGGGAAGTATAGGGCACGGAATAATAATCCCCCATATAGTTCTCCGCCAGATTACACTCATAGGAATGGGCGATGGCAATGCGGGGACGGGGAAGCCTGGGGAAAAGGCCGGTCTGATCTAACCGGACGGATTCCTGTGCGATCTTCTTAAATTCATCCCACTTAAAGCTGCAGGTGCCGTCGTGATCCACCAGACCGAAGACGTACTGTTCCTCGCCGCCTAACATGGTGCGGTAGGTCCAGGCACAGATCACCTGAGCACGGTAGATATAGGACAGATAAGCGTACATCCGCATGGAACCGGGCGGGCAGGAGTAATCCCCAAAGCCGCCGGTCTGGAATTCCAGATCCCAGATGGGTTTATCCATCTCTCCGCAGCGAAAATCACTGCAGAAGCACGCGCCTAAGAAGCCGTCCTCCAGTTCCGGATTGGTACCGGGGTAAAAGCCCTGGCCCGGATAGTCTGCCACCGTGCGGTAGGTTTTCTGATAGTCGTATCCTACGCCGGGATTTTCTGCCCAGTGGTTGCAGGATAAGAGTTTATCCGGTGCGATGTTACGGACGATCTTACTAAGGCCCATCTGATAGGAGAGGATCTCATCGGAGAAAAACCGCTTCATATCCAGATAGCGCTCCGGTGCCCCTTTGGCTACGCCATTTACGGGGAAAGCAATATCTTCAAAGCACAGTTCCTTCCTGGACCAGCGTTTGGCGCTCCAGGCTTCATTCAAAGCTTCGATGGTGCCGTATTTTTCCTTAAGCCAAAGGCAGAACCGCCTCCTTGCCGTTTCGGAATAGGAGTGATGACCGCTTCCTAATTCATTGCAAAGGCCAAAGCCGATGACTGCAGGGTTTTTCGCGTATCTGGTAACCAGCGTGGCTGCCATCCGGTAGGCATAGGCCTGAAAATAGGGGTCTCCCGCATCCTCCATATAACGGCTGTTGGCGCACTGGCGGATGCCGTTTATATCACAGATGTCGATGGAAGGGTATTTTTTATGAAGCCAGGTGGGAGCAGGACGGGTGGGCAGGTCCAAAAACACCTGAATACCCCGCTGTGCGCACAGGCTTATGACTTCGTCCATCCATTCCAAAGTAAAGACATTATCCTCCGATTCAAAACTGTCCCAGCAAAGGTGGCCCAGGCGGATAAAGGTAAAGCCGGCCTCCTGCATCCGGTCCAGGTCCCGGACCCATTCTTCTTTTGTCCAGTCATGGGGATGATAATTGGTCCCGATATACAGCTTTCGTTGCTCGATCATAAGGTCCTCCGAAACAAGTCGTTTTCTGGTATTTTCCTCATCATAACAGGATGAAAAACGAAATAGTGCCGTAAAAATCACAGGAGAATTACCCGGAAAATTCTAGGTCCGGTTCAAAGAACGAAAAAAGCAGGTAATATGGTTCGGATTTGATCGGTTTTTGCCGGAAAATGGCGATGCTAGAATTTAGATGATCCAAAGACGCATAAGAAAGGTCCAAGCTATGAAGAATAAACGTAAACAATCCGGAAAGCGGCCAACCAGGGAAAGCTACTACATGTTCCTTGCGGTATTGCCGTTTATGATCCTGAGTTTTGTCTTTGCCTATCTCCCCCTGTCCGGCTGGATATTCGCATTTTACGATTACCGGGCGCCCCTTAAATTATCCCAGTGCGAATTCGTAGGACTGAAATGGTTTAAGACATTGTTTTCCAATTCGACACAGCTCTCCCAGTTGTGGCAGGTGATGAAGAACACCTTCGCCATGAGCTCTCTGGGGATCCTGACCAGTGTAGTTCCCATGTTTTTCGCGGTATTTCTTAATGAAATGCGAAACCGGAAGTTTAAAAGCGTGGTGCAGACCCTGACAACCATCCCCAATTTCATCAGTTGGGTGTTGGTCTACTCGGTTGCTTTCAGCCTCTTTTCCGAAAGCGGCCTGGTAAATTCCCTCCTTCAGCAGTATGGTCATCTATCTGCACCCGTTAAGTTCCTGGACAGCGACAAACACACCTACCTCGCGATGCTGCTATGGTCACAGTGGAAGGGTGTAGGATGGGGCGCCATTATGTATCTGGCGGCGGTCGCCGGGATCGATCAGGAACTGTATGATGCAGCGAAAGTAGATGGGGCAGGCCGTTTCGGCCTGATGAGACACATCACACTGCCCGCACTGCTCCCCACCTATTTTGTGCTGCTCATGCTGTCCGTGGCCAACTTCTTAAATAACGGCATGGATCAGTACTTCGTATTCCAGAATGCCTTTAACAAGGTGCACATCCAGGTGCTGGATCTGTACGTATATAACATCGGTATCTCCGGCAACAGCATATCCGTGGCAACGGCCATCAGTATGCTAAAGAGTCTGGTCAGCATCACACTTTTGTATGCGGTGAACTTCTTATCCAGAAAGACCCGCGGCGAATCCATCTTCTAGGAAAGGAGAAGAGATATGAAAAAGAAAAGATTAAGCTTCTCCGACCGGGTGTTTGAGATCTGCAATTACGGATTTTTCCTGATCTTCACCCTTTTGTGTGTTTATCCTTTTTATTACATCCTGATCAATACCATCAGCGACAATACCCTGAGCGCCAACGGCCTCATCCGGTTTTATCCGGTGAACATCCACTTTGATAACTACGCCCAGATCATGGGACTTAGCGGTCTGTATCAGGCAGCTCTCGTTTCCCTTGCAAGAACCGTCATCGGAACAGCCTGTACCGTCCTTGCCAGTGCATTTCTGGGCTACATGCTGGGACAGGAAAAAATGTGGCAGCGCAAGTTCTGCTACCGGTTTTTCATTGTGACCATGTACTTTAACGCCGGACTGATCCCGCTGTACCTTACCATGAAGAATCTCCATCTGTTAAATAATTTCCTGGTGTATATCATTCCGGTGATCGTCCAGCCCTTTAACATCATCCTCGTAAAGACCTATATGGAATCCATACCCCCTTCCTTACAGGAAGCGGCAAGGATCGACGGCGCCGGCTTTTTAAAGATCTTTTTTAAGATCATGCTGCCGGTATCCAAGCCCATCCTTGCCACCATCGCCATCTTTTCCGCGGTGGGACAGTGGAACTCCTTCCAGGATACCCTGATCTATGTAACGGATAAGGAGCTGTTTACCTTACAGTATCTGCTCTATACCTATATCAATCAGGCCAACTCCTTAGCTACCATGATCAAGAACAGTAACGGCGGAACGACCCTTAACATGACCTCCCTTGTGCAGCAGCAGACGCCTACGTCCATCCGTATGACGGTTACTGCAGTGGTGGTTATCCCGATCCTTCTGGTATATCCCATGTTCCAGAAATATTTTGTGAAAGGTATCATGATCGGTTCCGTCAAAGGTTAAAATGCAGGATAATATCTAGGTAGAATACAGGTAAAAATCTAGATATCCCATAAAAAACGAATTTACCATGCAAATGTAGTGCGATTCTGGATGTTTTGGCATGCGAAAGGCGATGCTACCATGGATGGTGAAGAAGCGGATATTGCTCGCCCGGGGAGCAGAGGATCCGCATACAACAACACGAAAGGTTTGGTGGGGTAAATTATGAAAAAGAAACTACTAAGCGTACTCCTTTGTCTTGCAATGACCTGCTCCATGTTAGCAGGCTGCGGTAACACTGCCACTCAGGCAGGCGCAGATACACAGGCTTCGCAGACAGATAATGCATCTGCTCAGGCTTCTTCCGCTGAAGAAACTGCCGCAGAGGGTGAAAAGAAATACGAAAAGTTCATTACGGTAGATGTATTTGACCAGCAGGCCAACTATCAGGGCATTCAGTCCGGATGGTTTGCGGAAGTGGTAAAACAGAAATTCAATATGGAATTAAACATCATCGCTCCCAACGTAGCAGGCGGCGGCGATACGCTGTATCAGACCAGAAGTGCCGCAGGCGATCTGGGGGATCTGATCCTTATGACCTGTGCAGGCGGTAAGCTTCAGGATCTGGTAACCGCAGGGCTGGTGATCGACTTAACCGACTACCTGCCCGGACATGAGAATCTCCTTAAGTATCAGGCAGCTTTGGATTACACCAGCGAGACCATGTGCGACCAGGCCGGTATCTGGGCCGTTCCTTCGGAGGTATCCGAAAGAAGCGCAACCACCCCTCTTGGCGGAACACAGCTTAACTCCGGTCACTATATCCGTTGGGACCTGTATAAGGAATTAGGCTATCCCGAGATGAACAACTGGGACGATCTGTTAAATGTCATGAAAGACATGCAGGAGCTTTGCCCCGAAAGCGATTCCGGTAAGAAGACCTATGCCTTCTCCCTGTTTGCTGACTGGGACGGCGATTACATGAGCGCAGCCAACTATATGTCTCATTTCTACGGCGTCGGAACACTGGGCTATTGCATGACCAGAGCCGATAACGCCGGTCCTTCTGTAAGCCTCATCGATGATGAGTCCTATTACATGAAGAACCTGGAGTTCTTATTTAAGGCAAATCAGATGGGACTGCTGGATCCTGAATCCACTTCCCAGAACTACGATACCCTGGCCAACAAGTACAAGGACGGACAGATCCTGTATTCCACCTATCCCTGGCTTGGACAGGCCGCCTACAACACCCAGGATCACTTAGATCAGGGCAAGGGCTTTGAGGTAGCTGCCATGAGCGACAACTGCTTCTACGATTGGGGCTGCTACTCCAAGGGTAATCCTAACAATGCCATCATGATCGGCAACAAGGCAGAAGATCCTGAACGTCTGGTAGACTTTATCGATTGGCTGTATTCTCCCGAAGGTATCTGCTTATCCACCGGCCAGACTTCCGGTTCCTGCGGTTTTGAAGACCTGATGTGGACCATGGAAAACGGCGAGCCTGTACTGACCGATTTCGGTCTGCAGTGCTATACCACCAACGATGCACAGATGCCCGAAGAATTAGGCGGCGGTTCCTTTGCAGACGGTATTTCTCAGCTGAACTACAAGACCGTATCCGACGGCGAAGAAAATCCCAACACCGGATTCCCTTACAACTTCACGCTGTGGGATTCCTATAACAACATGAACGTACCGGAGATCTACAAGGATTGGCAGGAAAAGATGGGGGCCAAGAACCCTCTGGAATATTTCATGAGTCATGACATGGTACTGGTAAGCCCCGGCAGCGGTTACGCAACCCCTTCCGAGCCTACGGAGATCTCCAACATGAGAGCTCAGATCCGTGAGATCATCAAGGACTACTCCTGGAGAGCTGTATTTGCAGCGGACCGTACAGAATACGATCAGATCGTTACAGAGATGAAGGATATTGTAAACGGCCTTGGCTACGACGAAGTATATGAATACGACCTTGGAACGGCTATGGCAGAGAAGGCAGCCAGAGAGGCAGTTACACAGTAAGCGGATCGCATTATCGCTTCCTGTTTTTTAAGAGTTTAGAGGGATGTGCACAGGTGGTGCACATCCCTTTTTTACGCTGCAGGCGGACAATACCTCCTAAATGGGGCTGGAACAAATCCGGAAAACATGGCACAATGAGGGGCATAAGAGAAAAGGAGTCTTTCCATGGAACAAAGAGCAGAAGAAGTAAAACGAAACCGGATCATCATACGTACCAGTATCCTGGGGATTTTGGCCAATGTATTTCTGGCGGCCTTTAAGGCAGTCATCGGCCTGTTATCCCATTCCATCGCCATCGTGCTGGACGCGGTCAACAATCTCTCCGATGCACTGGCGAGCCTGATAACCATCATCGGAACCAGATTAGCCGGTAAGGAGCCGGATCGTAAGCATCCCTTCGGCTACGGCCGGATCGAATACCTAAGTGCCATGACCATCTCTCTGCTGATCCTCTATGCCGGTATCACCTCTCTGGTGGAATCCGTTAAGAAGATCATCCATCCCGATCAGCCGGATTACAGCACTGTGACCCTGGTGATCGTGGCGGTTGCGGTACTTGTTAAGATCCTTCTGGGAAGATATGTTAAGAAGACCGGAGAGAAGGTACATTCCGACTCTCTCATCAATTCCGGCGCCGACGCCACCATGGATGCGGTGATCAGTGCATCTACCCTGGTGGCCGCCCTGCTGTATCTGTGGAAGGGGATCATGCTGGAAGCCTTTTTGGGCGCAGTGATCTCTGCAGTGATCATCAAGGCAGGCGTTGAGATGCTGGGGGACACCTTATCCAAAATACTGGGAGAGCGGGCGACGCCGGAGATGATCGTAACCATTAAACAGGCCGTTGCTTCCTTCCCGGAAGTCATGGGCGCCTATGACCTGGTGCTGCATAACTACGGCCCCGATGCCTATAATGGCTCCATCCATATCGAAGTGCCGGATGTGTACTCTGCCGGCGAACTGGACGACCTGCTGCGGCGGATCACGGCAAAAGTCTACGAGGAGCATAACGTGCTCTTAACCGCCATCGGCGTTTATTCCGTCAATACCAAAGATGAGGAAGCTGTTAGCTTCAGGCGGGATATCAGCAAGATCGTCCTGAACCGTCCCTATGTTCTTCAGATGCACGGCTTTTATGTAAGCTTTGAACGAAAGCTTATCCGTTTCGATGCGGTGATCAGCTTTGATGCGCCAAACAGAAGCGCCGTCTATGAAGGGATCCTTACGGATGTGCGGAAGGCATATCCCGATTACAACGTAGAGATCGCCATGGATACAGATTTTACAGAGTCACAGGATGACAAATAAGGAGTGGACGGATGGCAGAGGAAACCGAAAAGATTTCGCCGTATCTTAAGGAGACGGATCATGGACTGGTCCTTCTTGGGGAGAACATGGAACTTGGATGTGACTTTTCCCTGCTTCTGCCAAGAGTAAGGGAAGATAACCTGCGCAGGGAACTGCTGGTAAAGGCTGCAAAGCGGGGGGATTTTCCGGGGGAGCCCCTGGTAGTGGATGCCACCGCGGGACTGGGAGAGGATTCCTTTCTCCTTGCGGCAGCAGGCTTTCGCGTATGTCTCTTTGAATACAATCCGCTGATCGCGGCACTCCTTGGGGACGGCCTGAAAAGGGGGGCTGCAGATCCTGTCCTTTCGCCCATCGTATCCCGCATGAGCCTTCGGGAGGAAAACAGCCTGGAAGCCATGAAAAGGGGGGACTTAAAGCCGGATGTGGTCCTGTTAGATCCCATGTTTCCAAAGAGAAATACCTCCGGGATCAGTAAGAAAAAGCTGCAGCTGTTTAAGCTTCTGGAAAAGCCCTGCGAAGAGGAAAAGGAAATGCTGGAAGCCGCCATCGGGTTAAAACCCTATAAGGTCATCGTAAAAAGGCCCTTAAAAGGACCCTTCCTTGGCGGGAAAAAGCCGGGATATTCCCTGGAGGGCAAGACCATCCGCTATGACTGCCTGGTATTTCCGGAAAACCGGTAAGGCAGCTTAGCAGATCTCACCTTTATATTCGGCATTGGGGAAGAAGGTACGGATGCGGTCTGCATCCAGATCTTCTCCGATGATGATCAGGACGTTCTGTCCTGCGGAGCATCCCTTCAGGGACTGCTCCTTTTTTGTTGCGTTGATCTCCAGCCAGGCATCTTTTCCGGAGGATGCATCTTCGGCAGGGATAAAGCCCTTGATGCGGATCACATGGCCGCAGGAAGGATCTGCAAACAGGTCCTTTGTGCGGGCTAAGAGCTCCGAAGCCGTAAGAAGCAGATTCATGAAAAACAGGGACTGGAAAGCGTCCCCGTGGGTAATGTGCCGTTTTTCATAGCTGGCGGAGCGGTAGCCGCAGGATAAAAGCTCCTGCAGATCAGAATCCGTAAGGTCCTCCCAGTTACGGATAAAAAAGTCGGCATCGGACAGAGCGCGGTTACAGTGGAAACGGTTAAGCGCTTTTTCGATATGGTCCTGAACGCTCTTTATCCCGGCAGGGTCTGATAACTGCACTTTGGAAAAGATCACTTTTCCCGCGCAGGCGATCTGGGAGCAGAGCATATATTCCGAAGCTTCCGATAAGGTATCCGGCAGGTTGCTGTCCACAATGGCAAACACGTTACCGATCTCATAACGTTCATCAATGGGGGATTCGTAGAGCACATCGAAGAACTCATCCACATCATAGATGCCGGAGGGTTCGATGATCACCCGGTCATAGCCTAACATGGCCATGGAGATCAGCTTGGTCTTATAGCGCCTTTTGTGAGCTTCCGGCTCCGGGCAGCTGACGATCATCTCCACGTCGATGTTGTCTCCTGCAATATCCTGTAATAAGAGACGGTCGATGTTGATGGCGCCGTAGTCGTTTTCAATGATGGCCACCTTCTGTCCCATGGCGGTCAGATGCCGGACATAGTGGCGGATAAAGGTGGTCTTACCGGATCCCAAGAATCCGGTGATCAGATCGATCTGGATCATATATTTCCTTCTTCCTGTAAGGTGATGTCATAGATATCATCAAAGCAGATCCTGGTATTTACGACCTGCAGGATGCGTTCTCCCGGGAGGATCTTGGCGACCATGCCGGTCTTTTCCAGGTACTCTCCCCGGTGATAGTATACAACACGGATGATGCTGCCGGCAGTGATCCGGTGCATTTTTTCATCCAGAGCTGCCAGCTGGTCTTCGGAAAGCTGTACCTGGGGAACCACGACTTTTTCCTGCGCCTGCAGGGCCTCTGTCAGTCCTTTTAAGGCGGCAAAGGGCATAAACTGTTTGGCACGCATCTCCCGGCTCATTTTGGGCCGGCTTGTATGGTAGGATGGATTACTCACCGCTGTGATGCCCTCCGATCTGATGATTGCGCATGGGAGTGGTGGCGCCGGGCAGCAGGTTCATGCCCTTCATGACCGCGTCCTTCCCAAAGCGGTTTTTAAGCTCAATGGCCGCCTGCTGGGCCTTACGGTCCTTCTCCAGCAGGGCGGTATCCATGAACAGGTTATATTGCTGATATTCTTCCGGGATCACGTTGTTACAGGTAACACAGATCCGGCGGATGGCACATGCCGGCGGAACGATGCGGTCGTAGAGCGTGGCGATGGCCGGCAGGATCACCAGAGAGGCATTGGTATCATCCTCCAGGGAGATCGTGCCGTTTACCCCCGGAAGGGCGTCATTGGCAAAGCCGATCATCAGGTTTAAGGATCTGGTCAGGAGATTTTTTTCCACAAGGTCCAGACACAGTAAGTCCGTCATCTCCTTTACCACCAGTTTCCCCTCTTCAAAGCCGTAATCCCGCATCAGTACCTGACCGTTACTTAAGGAACTGTTCCGGGAGTGATAATTGTGGATATCCGCCATGGTGGTAGGCTCTCTCCCCCAGGCGTGATCGATCAGAAGCTCCGCATCCACCCCGAACTCCCGGTAGAGCATATCTTCGTCAGCCTGAGCGATCTGTTCCATGTCAAAGATGCCGTATTTGGCAAGACGCCGCATGATCCCGGGGCCGATCCGCCAGAAATCCGTCAGGGGCTTATGGTGCCAGAGCGTCTTACGGTAGGACTCCTCCGTCAACTCCCCGATAAAATCCGGAGTGTGCTTGGCGGTGATATCCAGGGCGATCTTGGCCAGATACAGGTTGGTGCCGATGCCGCAGGTAGCGCGGATGGACAGCTTCTCCCAGATCTCATCCATGATCTTCTGACCCAGCTGCCGGGCCGTTAAATGATACAGGGGCAGGTAGTCGGTCACATCCAGAAAGGCTTCGTCCACGGAATAGACATGGATGTCCTCTTTGGCCACATACTCCAGATAGATCCGGTAGATCTGAGCGGAGTAGCGGATGTAGAGTCCCATCCGGGGCTTGGCGGTGATGTAGGGGATACTGCGGGGAATCTCCTGCACCCGGCAGCGGTTTTTTACCCCCAGTGCCTTAAGGGAGGGAGAAACCGCCAGACATATGGTATTTTTGCTGCGATCCGGATCCGCTACGACCAGGTTGGTGGTCATGGGGTTTAAGTGCCGTTCGGCACATTCCACCGAGGCGTAGAAGGATTTAAGATCGATGATAATGTACTGTCTGTCCTGCATGAAAAATTTTCCTTTACATCCCGAACCTCTGTTCCTATAATTATATCACACATTTCCTTTTTGTCACGGACAAAGAAAACGGAGCAGGATTATGGGAACCATCGTATCATACACCAATTTTGACTATACCGGAGAGAAGCTGATCCCGGTCATCGCATCCTTTGACACCAGGGGGAACGTGCGCCCTCTGTACGTACGCATGGAGGGAAGCTCCCGGAAGGTGTACAGTTTTTCGGTGCTTTCCCGTTTCCATAATGTTCTGGAATTTCGCTGTATGGTAGAGACGCAGGACGGGAAAGGCAAGGCCCCCTTACAGCTTACCTATTACTTCGAAGACAAGGTGTGGACCATCCCCCGGGGAACCCTCTAAACGGCGGTTTTCGCGGTTTTCACAAAATTATGAATATCCCCAGGAAAAGGTCGATTTATAAAAATATTTCGGTATAATAATAGAGAAGCATGACAACTAGCGAAAGGATATCGCGTGATCGTAATAGCTGTAGATGATGAAAAAATAGCACTGGAAGGCGTTCTGTCTGCTTGTCAGAAAGTGATCCCCGGGCAGCAGGTGCTGGGATTTCGCCTGGCAGAGGAGGCCTATGACTATGTACAGGCAAACGGCTGTGACATCGCATTTTTAGACATTGAAATGCGGGATGAGAACGGCCTGGAGCTTGCAGAGAAGATCCTGGAAGTCAATCCCAAGGCCAATGTGATCTTTACCACCGGCTACGGAGAGTTTGCCGGAGATGCCTTTAAACTCCACGCCAGCGGCTACATCATGAAGCCGGTGACGGAAGAAAAGGTACGGGATGAATTAAAAGCGCTGCGTTTCCCCATTGACTCCAAAGAAGGGAAACTGACGGTGAAGGCCTTCGGTAATTTCGAGGTATTTTCCGGCGGAGAGCCTCTGCGGTTTCAGTATACCAAGAGCAGAGAGCTGCTAGCCTATCTGGTGGACCGTAACGGAGCCTTATCCTCCGTGCAGGAGATCATCGCCATCCTCTGGGAGGATGACGACGAACAGGATCACACCTCCTATCTTAAGAACATCCGGGCAGATTTGGTGCAGACTTTGACGGAAGCCGGTCATGAAGACGTGCTGGTGCGTCAGAGAGGGCGTCTTGGTATCGTCCCCGATAAGATAGACTGTGATTATTACAAGTACCTGTCCGATCCGGAACACTACCGGAACCTGTATCAGGGGGAATACATGGTGCAGTACAGTTGGAGTGAATACACCCATGGCCAGTTCCAGTGATTACATTTTTGCCAGCATAGAGATATGGGGTGCCATCCTTTGCCTGATCGGTGTGATCATCGCACTGATCACCCGCAGGGCCAATGCCAGAGGCAATGCAGCCATGCTGCTGATGCAGCTGGTCAGTGCCATTATGCTCTTTTCCGATGTGGCCGCCTGGTCTTTGTGGGGGAGGCCGGGAGATGTGTATCACCTCATTGAAGAAGTCGCCTATGTGATCGACTTTACGTTTATCTATATTGATTCCCTGCTGTTTATCTGGTATCTCAGCGAGTTTTCCAAACCTGACGATATCGGACTGTTTTTAGGCTGGGGGATCCGCGGGTTATCCCTGATCGCCGTGGGGATCACCTTTATCAACTGTTTCAACGGCATGTATTACTACATCGATGCCAACAACATGTATCACCGCGGTCCGTTGTTTGTGATCTCTCAGATGCTGGGTGGTGTGATCATGTTCTGTCAGATCCTTCTGATCCTGCACAGCCGTAAGGGGATGCGCCCCACGCTGTTCTGGGGGATCCTGGGATATACCGTGTTCCCGTTGACCGCGCTTTTGATCCAGATCATG
>JAEEGL015608378.1_pt1 | contig 23190 bp, 20 predicted proteins | sample 9134231 | NCBI WGS metagenome assembly JAEEGL01 (sample SAMN16246548, study PRJNA631951) | gut metagenome | biome: gut microbiome; feature: rumen; material: fiber-attached | host: Bos | place: Iran: Karaj | collected 2018-10
GAAAAAAAGAAATCATTGGCCCAACACCAATCGATAATGTATTTAACGGCGTAGCAAATCTTTTTTCAAAAAAGAAGAAACGATCACATAAGAAGAATTAATAGTTAGGAAATAAGGATGAAGCAGAAAAACAGGGTGTATGGTTTGGATGGACTTCGTGCCATCGCCATACTCGGAATTGTTTTTTATCATATGGTTCCCAATGTGTTGCCCGGAGGATTTCTGGGTGTAACGGCATTCTTTACCATTATGGGATATTTAATGATTTATTCCAGCCCGGGTGAAGCAGGCCTAAGTTATGCATTGGACTATTATAAGCGAAAAATAAGGCGACTGTATCCGCCTCTTCTTGTGATGCTTATTTTAGGCTTGGTGGCGTTGTTTGTTTTCGTGCCCAATTACAACAAGGGCATGCTGCCGGAAGTTTGCAGTATCATCGGAGGCTATAACAACTGGTGGCAGATTTCACAGAACGCCTCTTATTTTGAGAGAATGCTGAATTCCTCTCCTTTTACCCATCTTTGGTACATGGGACTTACGATTCAGTACTATGTTTTGTGGCCTGTTTTGTTTTGGCTGGCGTATTTGGTTTACAACGCCTGGAGAAAACAGGGACAAAAGAAACTGCGATTTGTATTTATGTTTGCCTTGGGAATGCTGGCGATTTTTTCCGCAGTGGAAATGTCACTGTTGTATGATCCGAAGGTAGATCCTTCCCGTTTATATTACGGAACGGACACCCGTGCTTTTTCCCTGTTTTTGGGAATGTTTATCGGGGTTTTGCCCATGGAAAAGCTGCGAAAGAAGGTATCTCCCGTGGTGGCCAGAGTGATTGCTGCTTTGCTGTTTGCCTCAATCATTGTTTCCTATTTTTTTGTCCACGGAGAATCTGCTGCCAATTATCGATATCTGATGCAGTTGGTTTCTTTGGCCTTCGGAGTATTAATGGCCATGCTTTTACTGGATCAGGAGGGCTTGGCAAAATGGGCGGATGTGCTACCTCTTCGTGTCATCGGAAACTTCTCCTATGACGTGTATTTGGTGATGTATCCCGTGATCTATTTCGTTCAGAAAAAAAGAGGCAATATGTGGCCTGCGGTATATGTACTGCTTAGCATTCTTTTGATTATGCTTTTTGCCATGGTGGTACATTATTCCGGAAAAGGGGTTTCTCTGTTATACAAACGGTTTAGAAATCATGCGATTTTAAGATCCGCAGTTCCTGTTTCCTTATTGGTTTTATGTTTGGTTTTGACCGGTGCGCAAACCGTGATTTCCAGAGAGCACGATACCGGAGATATGGACGTATTAAAGGATGAACTTTCTTCTACGGCCAATAATCTGGCCATGATTAATGACGACCAAATGAAGTCCGAGCTTACGGCTCAGCTTTCCTATATCAACTATATGGTGGAAAAAGAAACTTCCATTATCGGACTTGCTTCCGAAACCAGAGCTTCCTCCGGCGCAGAAGCGGCAACCACACAGTTGCAGTCTTTGCAGCTGGCGGCACAGACGGAGCTAAGCTCCTACGAGCAGACAAAGAATAATGTTTCCGTCACCTGCCTGGGAGATTCGGTAATGCTGGGAGCAACGGGAGCCCTGCAGGAAAAGGTTGCAGGAGCCTATGTCAGCGCGGCAGTCAGCCGTCAGATTGAGGCGGGACCTGAGATTATTAATACCTTGTCTGAGCATGGAATTTTAGGAAATGTTGTGGTGGTTCATTTGGGAACCAACGGCGTATCTTCTCTGCCGAAATATCAGGCCATCGTGGATGCCATCGGACCGGATCGAACCATTTACTGGGTAAACTGCCGGGGTGTTTCCTGGGCGAACGATGTTAACGTAAATATTCAACAAATCGTGGATACCAATGCCAATGTAAATCTTATTAACTGGGTGGACTTTTCGGAAGGTCATCCGGAGTATTTTTACAGTGACGGAATCCACTTAACTCTTGACGGACAGGCAGCATATGCGGATATGATTAAAGCAGCCATTGGACAGTAAGGAGCAAAATGATTTTTTTTGAACGACATAAACCGATAATTACAATTTTAATAGCGATGATTCTTTTGGCCGCTGTGGGTGCTGTGTTTTACATTTTGCATGAGCATGCGGAAAATGAGGATTTGGCAAGTGTCAACCAGGTTACGGAAAGTACGTTAACGGATTTTTCCGATGTCTTAAAGACCGGGGATATGAAGCTTGCAAAAAAGTATTGCTCAAAAGACGGAGCAAATCAGCTGGTGTTAAAGTCTTTGGATACTGCCGCTTTCAAGAAAACCCTTTTGGAAGGCCTTGGCATTACGGAAGAAAACCTGTCCGATGACAGTAAGGCGTATTTGTCTTCTTTGCTGGAGGCATTAAAGTCAAAGGTGGTTACGGATTTTAGTTTTGACATGTCCCAAATGGAAGTGGAAAAGATTACAGAAGAAGGATATGTAGTGAAGGTGCCTGCCACTCTTACGGGAATCGGATCCTTAAATGCCATAGATTATTCTGCGGAGATGTCTTATGCTACGCATACCATGTTGGATTATGCGGTGGGAAATGAGGAAGCTCTTATGAATCATAATGATGCTTACGGCGAGGAGGCCCTGCGGGACGTGCTTCGACAGACGGTATACACCAATCTGTTTTCGGCAATGACCACGAAGGCTCAGGCCTATGAACCATCCGCAAGAAACTACGTGCTGACGCTTCTTGTGACAAAAGATGAGACGGGAAACTATTCTTCTGCCGAAATCATCGGGGCAGAAGAAGTTTTAGATTGATTATTCGGAAATTGATACAAGTGTGACTTCCCGCCCGGCGGTGATGTGACTTTTTACGGAGTTGCACTTTGGGCAGCGGTAGTCGTTTTCTTTTGAAGGATGGTAGGTTGCCCCACATTGGTCGCAGACAGCGGTGACGGGCACCGGTTTAATAATTAATTTGGATTCAGACAGAAGCGTATTCGGAATACATTCCGCATACGCTTTTTCTAATAGTTCCGGAAGTGCTCCTGTCATTTCACCCACTTCGATTTCCACAGTGCTTACTTTATCTATTCTGTTTTCCTCCGCTGACTCCAACGCCAGCCGGATAATTTTATTAATATAACTTAATTCATGCATGCGTATAGTTTACCATATTTTGAGAAGACACAGAACCGTCCCCTGTCTTCTCAAGATTATCCCCTGGTGGGGCATAACTATTTCTTTAATTTTCAATACTTGAGGAGTATAATAACAATGATTGTGAACAATTTCACAAAATAGAAATGGAGGAGTAATTATGCAAGTAATACCATTTTTAATTATCTTCCCATTTGTGGTAGCAATGGTAATGTATGTGACTCGTGTAAATAAAGTAAGAAACTTTATTGCTTACGTGAGCGCTGTCATTATTATGATTGCTACCGGAGTGCTTTTTGCACAATGGGGTATGGGAGGATTCAAAGAAATTCTGGTGTATGAGGAGACGGCCCTGGCGGACCATGTAATTTTGGGCGCCGAGTGGGTGTTGATGTTCCTTGTAATCATTCTTTCCTTTAAATATAAAAAGTATTGGGTAAGTTTATTGTCCATTTGTCCGACGCTTCTTCTTACCTGGTTCGAGATGTCAGGCGTGACCTTAAACGAGGGGGCCGGTCATATTCGTGTGGATCACTTGTCCATGTTGATGTGCTTGATCGTAGGCGTTATCGGCGGATTAATTGTAGTTTATGCCGTTGGATACATGCACGGTTATCATCACCATCATACGGATATTCCGGATCGCAGATACTATTTCTTTACACTGCTGTTCGTTTTCTTGGGTGCAATGTACGGATTCGTTTTGTCCGAGAATTTGCTTTGGATTGATTTTTTCTGGGAGCTTACCAGTATCTGTTCTTTCCTTTTGATTGGATATACCAAAGAGCCTGTCGCTATAACAAACAGCTTCCGGGCTTTGTGGATGAACTTACTTGGCGGATGTGCACTTGCTATCGGCATTGTATATCTTGGACTTACTTCCGGAGAAGTTACCATGACAGCATTGGTGGACATGGGCGTGGCCGGAAAAACCCTTGCGGTAATTCCGGTTGCCTTAATTGCTTTTGCGGCGCTTACCAAAGCAGCGCAGCTTCCCTTTAGTACCTGGTTAATCGGAGCTATGGTGGCACCGACGCCGTCATCAGCGTTACTGCATTCCGCAACCATGGTAAAAGCCGGAATCTACGTATTGTTCCGTTTGTCTCCTGCCATGAGAGGAACCACTACAGGCAGCATGATTGCCTTGGTTGGTGGTTTTACTTTCCTTGTGACATCCGTTATGGCAATTGCCCAGAGTGATGGTAAAAAGGTACTTGCATTTTCAACAATTTCAAACCTTGGTCTTATGGTTGCCTGTGCCGGTGTTGGTACGGAAGAAACCATTTGGGCAGGCGTATTTTTGATGCTGTTCCATGCGATTTCAAAATCCTTGTTGTTCCAGGATGTGGGAGCTACGGAAAATGCCCTTCACTCCAGAGATATTGAGGATATGCACGGACTGTTGTACATCTTACCAAGACTTGCAATCTTTATGTTTATTGGTATTGCAGGAATGTTTTTGGCACCATTCGGAATGTTAATTTCCAAGTGGGCAGCCTTAAAGGCATCTGTGGATGAGGGTAACATTTTACTTGTAATCTTTATCTGCTTCGGTTCCGCAACCACTTCTTTCTATTGGACCAAGTGGATGGGAAAATTGATTTCCGCAAGCCACTTAAGAGAGAAAACATTTAAAGATATTACAAAGAAGAACGAAGTCATTTCCCTTGGAATTCATGCGGTACTTATGGTTGCGCTTTGCGTACTGTTCCCGCTGTTATCCAAGATTTATGTGACTCCGCTCATTAACGAAATGTTTGGAACCGGTGAAAACGTTTTGACTGACGCAGTTTTATACATGCTTGTCATTGTCATCGTAATCGTTTTTGCGGTACCGGGAATCTCATATCTCTACAGTAAGAGCATGAGAGTAAACACAAAGATTTCTTACATGAACGGTGTAAATACCGGCGACAACCGAAAGTTTGTGGACTCCATGGGAGAGGAAAAGACCCTTTGGCTTTCCAACTTCTATTTTCATAAAGTAATCGGTCAGAGAAAGCTGATGATTCCGTCACAGATTTTCTCCCTCGCCGTGATTCTTATCATGATGTGTATGATCATAGGAGGTGTATTGGCATGATTTATAAAGGAATAATTTTTGCAATCGCCTATATTTTGCTGGCACCTTTTGTGGGAGGTTTTTTGGAAGGTGTGGATCGAAAGATTTCCGCCCGTATGCAACGACGTGTTGGGCCTCCGGTGTTACAGCCTTTCTATGATGTACGAAAGCTTTTAAATAAGCAGACCATTTCCGTTATGACGGCACAGACCTTTTTGCTTTTGACTTATATGGTCATGATGATCTTAACGGGAACCATGTTCTACTACGGAACGGACATTTTGATGTGCTTTTTCGTAATGTCCACCGGCGCAATCTTTTTGTACTTTGCAGCTGTGGTTACCTCCTCTCCTTACTCCTCCATCGGAGCACAAAGAGAGTTGATTCAGATGATGGCTTACGAGCCGGCAGTACTTTTAAGCTGTGTGGGATTTTACTTGGCAGCCGGAACCTTTCAGGTATCCGAGATTGCGGGAAGCGAGCATTTAAGTTATTTTCTGCAGTTGCCCGGATTCTTCGTAGCGTTTGTGTTTATTCTTACCATCAAGATGAGAAAGTCGCCTTTTGATATCAGTACTTCTCATCACGCACATCAGGAGTTGATCAAAGGTTTGACCACAGAGATGGGATCAAAGAACTTAGCCATCTTCCAGATTACGGAATGGTATGAAAATGTATTTTTGATGGGTGTCATCGGACTCTTTTTCATCAATGCAAATGTGTATTCCATCATCGCAGCCGTTGTTGCAATCTTGTTGGTATACTTTTTGGAAATTTTAATCGACAACACTTCCGCACGTATGAAGTGGGACGATATGTTGAAACTTTCCTGGGTAGTGACTTTGTTTTCTGCCGGGGTTAACTTAATTATTTTAATGGTGATTCGATAGGAGGTGAAGGAAATGGCAAATATTAAAAAATCTCCATGGATCCTTCACTATGACGGATCTTCATGTAACGGATGCGATATTGAGGTGTTGGCTTGTCTGACACCGGTTTATGATGCGGAGCGACTTGGTATTATCAATACCGGGGATCCCATGCAAGCAGATATTTTCTTGATTACCGGTGGTATCAATTCTCAGAATGAGGAAACGGTAAAGCAGTTATACGATCAGATGCCTCGTCCGAAGGTAGTTGTGGCAGTTGGAGTTTGCGCCTGCACCGGCGGTGTGTTTAAGGATTGCTACAACATCAAAGGTGGCGTGGATACCGTAATCCCGGTAGACGTATATGTTCCCGGATGTGCGGCTCGCCCGCAGGCCATCATCGATGGAATTGCTCAGGGTATTGAGGTTTTCCAGAAGAAATTAGATGAGCACGAAGCTCAAAAGAAAAATAAAGGGGAGGTGTCCAAATGAGTGAGATGATCTCCACAAATGATATTATCGAACCAATCGATAAAAATATTTTATTGGACCGTTCCATGGCGCTTAAGAAACAGGGATATCGTTTTTCTCAGGCCCATGCGGTTTTATCCGAAGGTAAATTTGAACTTTCATATTCATTTTCAGACTATGAGAATTTGCAGTTGCATACCCTTCGTGTGGTTGTAGACCCGGAGGAGGAAGTCATGTCCATTACGGAAATAATTCCGGCAGCCGTGTTCTATGAGAATGAAATGAAGGAACTTTTCGGAGTAAAGATTCAGTTGATTTCCGCTGACCTTCAGAACAAGTTGTATCGAATTAATGTAGAGACACCTTTAGGACCAAAGAAAGAAAACAAGGAGGAAGCATAAATGGGAAAAAGAAGTGTGATTCCATATGGACCGCAGCACCCGGTGCTTCCGGAACCGGTTCATTTGGATTTGGTAATTGAAGATGAGCGCATCATCGAAGCCATTCCGTCCATCGGATTTATTCACCGTGGATTGGAGTCTTTGGTGGATCGTCGTGATTTTAATCAGATGACTTACGTCATTGAACGTACTTGCGGTATCTGTAGTTTCGGTCACGGAATGGGATATTGCGAAACCATTGAAAAAATCTTTGGATGTGAGATTCCGGATCGTGCAAAGTTTATTCGTACGACGTTGTTTGAAATGAGTCGTATTCATTCCCATCTTTTGTGGTTGGGACTTCTTGCCGACGGATTTGGATTTGAAAATCTGTTTTATCAGTGCTGGAGAATCCGTGAAAAGATTTTGGATGTTTTGGAAATGGTTACCGGCGGACGCGTAATCTTTTCTATTAATACCGTAGGAGGTGTGCTGAAGGATTTAACTGACGAGCACACAAAAGCAATTTTAACCGCGTTGGATGAAATCGAAGCAGAGCTTAAGGTAATTCAGAAGACCTTCTTTGAAGACTACAGCGTATTGTCCCGCTTGAAGGGTGTAGGCGTAATGACCAAAGAGCAGATTCATACTTTGGGATCTGTGGGACCTTTTGCAAGAGCTTCAGGCGTTAAGGCCGATATGCGTATGCTTGGCTATGCGGCTTACTCTCAGATTGATTTTGAGCCCATTACCTCAGAGGATGGGGATAGTTATGCGAGATGTTATGTACGTATGATGGAGTTGTATCAGTCTATCGATATTATTCGCCAGTGCATCGCAAAGATGCCGAAGGAAAATGAACTGGTTACTCCTGTAAAGGGCAACCCGACCGGCGAAGCTTTTGTACGCTTGGAGCAGCCCCGTGGTGAAGCATTCTATTATGCAAAAGCAAACGGTACTCCGAACTTGGAGCGTATGAGAGTCCGCACACCTACCTTTGCAAACGTGCCGGGACTTTGCGAGATGTTGAAAAATACAGAACTTTCTGATGTGGGTCTTTTGATTTTGACCATTGATCCTTGCATCAGCTGTACGGAACGATAGGAGGTGGAAAGATGGGAATTTTAAAATTTGCGCCTGAAGCGTTAAAGAATTTATTTAAACCACCGGTAACCACCAGCTATCCATTCAAGCCGGCAGAGTACAAAGAGCGTACCCGCGGTCATATCGAGATTAGTATTGATGATTGTATCGGATGCGGTATGTGTGTTCGTGCATGTCCTTGTGGAACTTTGTCTGTAGATAAGGTAAAAGGTACCTGGTCCATCAATCGATTTGATTGTATTGCCTGCGGATTCTGTGTGGAAAAATGTCCGAAGAAGTGCCTGACCATGGTGGCAGGTTATCAGACTCCGGATGCAGCAAAATCCGACGTTACCTATACCAAGTCTCCTGAGCAGTTGGAAAAAGAGCGCATCGCTCGTGAAGAAGCTGCAAAGAAAGCAGCTGCAGCAAAGGCAGCCATGGAGGCAAAGAAGGCAGCAGAAGCGGCTGCCGCAAAAGAAGAGTAATAATAAATGTGACAGTGTGACAGGGGGTGCGGGTGTCCGGTGGACACCTCTGCGAAGCAGAAGCACCGACCGAGCCGGGAGGCGAGACCGGTTCTCGGTTATTAATCTGAAAGATTATGGTGTGATGAAAAAGAAGTTAACAGTTTATGGTTTGGTGCAGGGGGTCGGATTCCGTCCTTTTGTAGCGGAGCTTTGTGAGAAACTTAAAATAACAGGAACCGTTCGCAATTCCGGCGGAATTGTAATTATAGAGGCAAGCGGCGAGGATTCGTCGCTTGTTTTGTTGCGTGAAAAACTGGAATCACTTGGTGGCAAGAACTCGGAACTTCCGGGGGCGCGGGTGGATTTGATTGAAGAAGAGGTGTTGGACGAATCCTCCTTGGGTGGTGCGATGGGTTCGGCTGACGACCGGCCCGACTTAGGTGGCATGCGCATTTTGTCCAGTGATGAGTTTACGGAGGAAGTGCGTTTTTTGCCTCCTGATATTGCCACATGTCCGCGATGTGAGAAGGAGCTTTTAGATCCTGCGAATCGACGCTATCGCTATCCTTTTATTAGTTGTTTTTCTTGCGGCCCACGTTACACCATCATGGATGCGGTTCCCTATGACAGAGAACATACCACCATGAAGGCGTTTCCTTTGTGCGGGGATTGTCAGTCGGATTTTGAGGAGTTTGGAAATGTGCGTCATTACGCCCAGACCATCGCCTGCGCTGACTGTGGACCAAGATTGATTGCTTATGAACGGGATCAATTTCCTGAGACGGTTCACGGTGAGACGAGCGCAGGTAAAACCCTTGATTGTAATGTGAAAAGTTCAGGTGAGGGTGATGCAGCATTTGCGCGCGCTGTGGAAGTGTTAAAGACCGGTGGCGTAGTTGCCGTAAAAGATATCGGTGGATATCATCTTGCATTTGATCCTTATAATGAAAAGACAGCGCAGCGTCTGCGTGCCTTTAAACACCGTGAGAGAAAACCATTTGCTGTCATGTTTTCGGATGTGGATAGCATTCGAGAAATGTGCGAAGTCAGTGGAAAAGAAGAGGAATTTTTGTTAAGCGATGCACGTCCAATTGTGTTGCTACGACGCCGGCCCATCCTAGCCTCCGACACTCGCGAGTTCGCTCCCGGTGTGTGTGGAGCCTCCGATAATATTGGTGCCATGCTCCCTTGCAATCCGCTTCAGATTCTTTTGATGAAAGAGTGTGGACCGTTGGTAATGACCAGCGCCAATCGTGGCGGGGAACCCATGATTATCGACGATGAAAAGATGCGTGAGTTTCTGAAGCCTACCGAGGTGGTGTTGAGCGAGGGATCTCGTGGAATGATTGCCGGCGTGGACCTGGTTCTGGCGAATGACAGAGAGATTCTTACGGGCCTGGATGACTCCGTTTGCCAAGTCTTTCGTGATAAAGTGCAATTCATCCGTCGTGCCAGAGGCTATGTGCCGACGCCTGTAATTATGAAAAAAGAACTGCCTGCAGAAACCTTTGCGGCAGGCGGTGATTTGAAATCCGTTTTTGCATTTGGGAAGAAACGGTTTGCTTATCTCAGTGGTCACTACGGAGATTTGGAAGAGTATAGTGCATATCTTGCTATGCAGGATGGAGTAAAACATTTTAAGGATTTGTTTGGCTTTCGAGAGCAGCGGGTAGTGTGCGATTTGCATCCCGCATATGTATCTTCAAAGTATGGAAAAGATGTTTCGGAAGGCCTGGATTTTGATGCATATATGGTTCAGCATCACCATGCCCATGTGGCGTCGGTAATCGCAGAACATGGAGTGGAAGGAAAAGTCTTAGGCGTTGCCTTTGATGGTACCGGCTATGGCACGGATGGTACGATTTGGGGCGGAGAGTTCCTGCTTTGTGATACGGAGAATGGCGCATTTGAGCGCATTGCCCATTTAAAGTCTGTGGAAATGACCGGTGGGGATCAGATGGCAAAAAATGCGGACATCCCTGCGACTTGTTACTTGTATGATGCGGGAGTAAAGACCGAGGATTCTATAATCCTTGCTTCATTGGAGAATCATATTAATACAGTGAAGAATTCATCTGCAGGACGACTCTTTGATGCGGTGGCAGCGGTCCTTGATTTGTGCCACGAGAATTCTTACGAAGGCGAATGCCCGAATGTATTACAGCGTGCGGCGGAACGTTATGCAGAATCTCATCTGTCACCGACTATTTCGTTGCGACTCAATACTTATGAGACAGATGGTCAGATTATATTAGATACATCAAAACTGGTAGCAGATATCGCAGTTGCAGTGCAGTCTACTCAAAGCGACACTGCCGTATCCGTAGAGCAGCTCGCCTACGAGTTTCATGTTGCCTTGGCAGAAGCCGTTGCCACCACTGTGGAGAGTCTCTGCGAGAAGCACGGCGTAACGCAAGTGGCCTTCTCTGGTGGAACATTTTATAATCGATTGCTCCTTGAGGAAGTCTTTAATCGACTAGAAAAACCAGACTTAAAACTATATATAAATGAACAGGTCCCAGGCGGTGACGGCGGTCTTGCCCTCGGCCAGCTATTCTTGACTTTATAGACACGGATGCTATAATTGAGTTAGAAAAGGTGCTACCGATGACGGTTAGCCCGATGAATAATTAGTTATTTTGAAAATAGCCGCTTACTTTGTCGGGTGAGGCGGCTATTTTCTTTTGCCAATCTGATAAAACAGACAAGCTAATGCAACAATTAGTATCAGAAGCTGAATTAAGTCAGTCCATGTAACCAACGGCATCGCCCCCTTTCTAAGGATTGAGGGCAAAGACGCCCTCGTGAGAGGGCCAACCGCCACCGTTAGGGTAGCACCAAATATATTATAGCAAACAAATGTTCGAACATCAAGAGGTAGAGAAAGAAATGTGCGTTGCATTACCCGGTGTAATTAAAGAAATAAATGGTGATATGGCAGTGGTGGATTTTAGCGGAAATACCGTAAATGCCGCTACCGGATTAGTAGATGTGGAAGTGGGTGACCGTGTCCTGGTTCATGCCGGCTGCATCATTCAAAAAGTTCAAAAAGAAGAGGCAGAGGAATTGGAAGAGTTATTCGACCTTTTAACTGCACCGGAAAAGTAGGTGCGGCATGCCTGATATCAAAGACTATATTTCCTATTTAAAAGAATATGACGGCGAGGATGTCACTTTTATGGAGGTGTGCGGAAGCCATACGGCAGCTATCGGAAAGTCAGGAATTACCAACGTAATCTCCCCGAAGATTCATTTGGTAAGCGGTCCCGGTTGCCCGGTTTGTGTCAGCCCCTCCGGTTACGTGGATCGTCTAATCGAGCTTTCTTTGACACCCAATACCACGGTAGCCACCTTCGGGGATCTCCTTCGTATTCCCGGTTCCAAAGAGAGCCTAAACGAAGCCAAGGGCCGTGGCGCTTCTGTGGAGATGGTATATTCTCCCATGGACGTGATTGAACTGGCAAAGAAAAATCCGGACAGGACCTATGTGTTTGGAGCGGTGGGATTTGAAACCACGGTGCCGGTGTATACGGTTCTTTTGGATAAAGTAATCGAGGAAAAAATAGATAATATCAAACTCCTTACAGCATTAAAGGTCATGTCCCCGGCAGTGAAATTCCTATGCGAGAACGGAGCAAAAATCGACGGATTTATCGCACCGGGCCACGTAAGTGTCATTACAGGAAGCCATGGATTTGATGAGTTATCAAAAGCTTATCAGGTGCCTTTTGCGGTCACGGGGTTTTCTCCAAAGGAGCTTGTGATGGGAATCTATGGATTGCTGAAACTCTGGGAGAACCGAGAAGAGCTGACACAAAAAGGTGAATCTCTTTGCGGCAACTTCTATACTTCGGTAGTCACCGAAGAAGGCAACGCAAAGGCAAAAGAAAACATCGAAAAATACTTTGAACCAAAGGCAGCGGTTTGGCGCGGTATGGGTGAACTGCCGGACTCCGGACTTTACCTACGTAAGGAATACGCGGTTTATGATGCCGGAAGTTTTGGCTTGGATGAAGATCAAAAAATCAACAAGGCCTGCCGATGCAGTGAAGTGTTAATGGGAAAGATTTCTTCCTATGACTGCCCACTGTTTGGAAAGGTGTGCACTCCCTTAAACCCACAGGGCGCCTGTATGGTTTCTTCCGAAGGCAGCTGCCATCAAAAATTTGTAACAAGGTGACAGGGGGACGGTTCTCTGTCACATTTGAAAGAAGGATAACATGATTATTACTATGGCTCACGGAAGCGGCGGCGCTTCCACTTCAGAATTAATTGATGAGATTTTTATAAAAGAATTCGGCACCCCGGACCACAAAAAGGCTCTGGAAGACGCAGCCGTTGTGGAAGGTGCAGGACGCCTTGCCATGACTACCGATAGTTTCGTGGTAACGCCACTGGAGTATCCCGGTGGCGATATTGGTCGCTTGGCAGTTTGCGGTACTGTTAACGATCTTTTGATGCGTGGGGCAACACCGAAATATTTGACTTGTGGATACATTTTAGAAGAGGGATTGGATAGTGAACTCTTAGAGCGAGTGGTGCATTCCATGGCAGAAACCGCTCGCGAAGCAGGAGTTACTATCGTCGCCGGTGACACCAAAGTTACCGAAGGAAACGGTGGACTTATTATCAACACCGCCGGAGTGGGATTCGTACCTGAAGATGTGGAGATTTCTTCTACAAGAATTATGCCGGGGGATGCGGTTATCGTATCCGGAAATCTGGGCGATCATCATGCTACCATTTTGTCACAGCGTATGAATATTAAAAACGGAATCGAAAGCGATAATGCACCGTTGACAGATATTGTGAAGAATTTAATTCAACCGAACGACGCCAAAACAACAGGTGTGAGCACAACGACACCAAATCCATTCGACGTCCACTGCCTACGTGATGTAACCCGCGGCGGCCTTGCCACGGTCTTAAAAGAGTTGGCGGAAAGTTCCAACGTCCGCATTACGTTAAAAGAAGAAGACCTTCCGGTCTCTGATGAAGTTAAAGATTTTTACGGTCTCTTAGGCCTGGATCCCTTATACATGGGTAATGAAGGAAAACTGGTATGCTTCGTTCCGAAGGAACATGCAGAAGAAGTGCTTCGTGTTATGCGTCAAAGTACCTACGGCGAGAACGCAACCGTCATAGGCTTTGTAGATAATGAAGCCCCCGGTGAAGTCTTCGTGGAAACCTCCATCGGCGGTCTCCGCCGCCTGGACGTCCTTCAAGGCGAAGGCCTCCCCCGAATTTGCTAATAAAAAAGCCCCGCGTGAGCGGGGCTTATATTTTTTAAGACAGAGAACCGTTCCCTGTCTTTTTTTTTAAATTTCAAAGATCTTTGCGAACTCAGCAAGTGCGCCGTCGGTCTCGTGCGCCAGAACCTTCTTTGCAAGCACCTTTCCGAGCTGAACGCCTTCCTGATCGAAGGAGTTTAAGTTCCATACAAATCCCTGGAACATTACCTTGTTCTCAAAGTGAGCAAGGAGTGCACCAAGTGACTTCGGTGTAAGCTTTTCTCCAATGATGATGGAAGAAGGACGGTTTCCGTCGAATTCTTTGTTCTTGTTATCATCTTTCTTTCCGCAAGCGAAAGCTACGATTTGTGCAACTACGTTTGCGTTTAACTTCTTCTGAGAAGTGCTTCCCTCGATAATTACATCATTTTCATACTGGCTGTTTTTGAAAGCCACGAACTGAAGCGGGATGATGTCGGTTCCCTGATGTAATAACTGGTAGAAGGAATGCTGTCCGTTGGTTCCCGGCTCACCGAAGATGACAGGTCCGGTTAAGTAGTTAACAGGCTCGCCGAATCGGTTAACGCTCTTTCCGTTTGATTCCATATCCATCTGCTGTAAGTGTGCAGGGAAACGGGAGAGAGCCTGTGAGTAGGGAAGAACCGCAGTGGACGGATATCCAAGCATGTTTCTTTCATATACTCCGATTAAAGCGTCAATTAACGCCGGGTTTTTCTTAATGTCAGGATTTTTTGCCAAGGCATCTTCTTCCGCAGCGCCGTCCAAGAATTCTGCGAATACTTCCGGTCCGAAAGCAAGAGATAAAACAGCTCCGCCAACGCCTGAAGTAGAAGAGTAACGTCCGCCGATGTAGTCGTCCATAAAGAATGCTTCCAGGTAATCATCGCTTTTTGCAAGAGGAGAGGTTTCGGATGTAACTGCGATCATGTGCTTTGCAGGATCCAAACCTTCTTTTTTCAAAGCATCCATAACGAAGGACTGGTTTGTTAATGTCTCAAGAGTGGTTCCTGATTTGGAAACCAAAATAAATAATGAGTGTGCAAGGTCAACTTTCTTTAAAACAGCTGAAGCATCGTCCGGATCCACGTTGGAAATAAACTGTGCTTCCATCTTAAACTTACCGTTGGTCTTTGCCCAACCTTCCAAAGCAAGGTACATAGCGCGAGGACCAAGGTCGCTTCCGCCGATACCGATCTGAACTACGGTAGTAAATTTCTCACCTGCACCGTTTGCGATTTCTCCTGCGTGAACCTTGTTTGCAAAATCAGCGATGCGCTTCTGCTCGTTGATGTAGAACTCACGCTTGTTTACGCCGTCAGCCATGACGTCTTTTCCAAGCTGACCACGGGTAAGCTGGTGAAGTACCAGACGATTCTCGCCGGTGTTAATTACTGCGCCGTTATATAATTCTTCGTACTTGCCAATGCATTCTGCTTCGTCTGCCAATCCCTGAAGTAAGTCCAAAATCTCATCGTTTACTTCCTTTGCGGCAAAGTTAAACTGCATGCCGGCTGCCATGGGAACGGTATAGTTCTTTACACGCTGGGCGCCTTCTGCACCGGCCATTACGGAAGCAAGTTCCACACATTCGCAGTCCTGAAGTTTTTTGTAAGAGTCTAAACTGTCAAAATTTTTCCAATTTGCCATAAAAAATCCTCCTGACATCTATATATAAATTTAATTTTAAGTCTACCCGTCACATTATAAATGTTTTTTGGGGGTTTGTCATTGTAAAATGGCGAAATTTCTTTGATTTTTCCAAACTTTATAGTAAAATGGTCATACACAAATGCACTTGGGAAAAGGGTGGATTTGTAAGGGAGAAGATTACACGAAACGAGGAGAGTATGAAAAAAGTATTACCAAAGGTGGCTGTTTGCCTTTTGTTTACCGTTTTGGTTTCATTAGGCGCGTTTTTGAAAGTGGATATTCCCATGTCCCGATATACCATGCACTTTACGTTGCAGTGGTTTTTTGTTTTGGGAGCCGCATTTTTATTGGGAGCAAAATGGGGGACTTTGAGTGTGGCCCTTTATCTGGCCATTGGTTTGATTGGTGTGCCGATTTTCGCTACCGGCGGAGGATGGGATTATGTACTTCGCCCAAGCTTTGGATTCTTACTTGGATTTTTAGTAGCTGTACTTGCGTGTGGCTTTACCGTGGAAAAAGCCCACTTCGAGCAGGGGTATGAGTTGTTTTTGGTATCCCTAATCGGTATGGTGTTCTACTATGGATTGGGTGCCTTGTATTTTTACTTCATGAAAAACGGGTACTACAAAGAAGACATTCCCATGAAAACGGTTTGGATGGAGTATTGCCTGGTGACACTGACACCGGATTTGGTGTTGTGTGCGGTGGCCTCCGCATTATCCTATCAGTTTAAGCCACAGTTCGATAAACTGTTTGAGCGTACAGCAGTAAGCAAATAGCAAAAATGAAATAGCATAGACATAAGATGCCCGGTTTCTTTTTCAGAGACCGGGTTTTCATCGGTAGAGAAAATGGCGATTTTGAATTTAAATCTCAATGACCCGTTGATGAAGGCCATTAAGGCTGTAAATTCCATCGGCGGAAAATCCCTGACAGAAGAAGATTTGCGCAGGCAGCGAAGTTCCATGGAACTGGCGGGACGTTTGGCGGCCCCTTCCGAGGATGTGACGGTGACCCCTTTTTCCATTGGAGGAAAAAGAGATGTCCTTCCCTGCGAGTGGGTGCAGCCGGATATGGCACACAATCCCACCTATGTGATTTTGTATGCCCACGGAGGCGGTTATACCTGTGGGGGACTGGATTATGCCAGAATACTTGCGGCCAAGCTGGCCATTGCCACCGGGTTTTCCGTGGTAAGTTTTGAATATCGCTTGGCGCCGGAGCATACCTACCCGGCGCAGCTTACAGACTGTGAGCGGGTTTGGAATTATTTAAGGGAAAACGGAAGGGAAGCAAACCGGATTCTTTTGGCGGGAGATTCCGCAGGAGGAAATCTGGTGCTTTGTTTTGCGCAAAAGCTTTTGCATGAGAAAAAAGAAATGCCACGGATGCTTTTGCTTTTTAGCCCCTGGACGGATATGACCGCCACGGCGAAGTCCTATGTGACTTACGAAGGAAAAGATCCGGTGCTGACAAAGGATTATATCTTGGGAGTTCGAGATGCCTTTGTGGGAAAAAAATCGGAGAACAACGAGGGCGAAGGGGAAGAAGAGTTTGATTTTTCTGCTTCGCAGTACAGCCCGCTATACGGTGAGTTTGCCGGATTCCCCACCACTTACATCCAAGTCGGAAAAAACGAAGTGCTTCACGACGACAGCACATCCCTTTATAAAAAAATGAAAAAAGCCGGAGTCAAGGCGGAACTGGATGTGGAAAAAGACGGCTGGCATGTGTATCAACAGATGCCGCTACCGGTGGCAAATCGCGCCATGAAGCGCCTGGCAGCGTATGTATCACACGAGATTTATACATAATAGATGAGATTCCCTCCCCTGCGGGAGGAGGGCAGTCTATAAAAAAAATAGGAGAATAACATGGGAAGAGAAAACTGGTATCAGGTAGATAACGTCGCAAAGGTCTTTTTGGCCACCGCCGCAAAGCGGGACACAAGAACCTTGCGTGTTAGCTGTTACTTAAAAGAAGATGTTGTGCCGGAGCTTTTGCAGGAGGCTGTGGAAAGCGCCATTCAGGAGCGCCCTCAGTTTCAGGTGCGGATTCGCCGCGGTATTTTTTGGCACTACATGGAGGATACGGACATTCGCCCGATTGTTTCGGAAGAGCATGACAGGGTTTGCCCCATTTTGTATGTACCGGGAAGAGCCATGCTTCATTACCGGGTGACCTACTTTGGCAATCGTATCAACTTAGATTTGTTCCATGCCATTTCCGACGGAACCGGAGCGCTTGAATTTTTAAATATCATTGTTTCCGAATATCTGCAATTAAAATATCCCAACGAGTCGGAGGAATTTATGATTCACTCCGGTGCCAGTGTGGATGAATTGAATCAGGACAGTTACAAGCAGTTTTTCGGCAGTATGGGATTGAAAGGAAGCGGCTTAAAAAAGTCCTATCATCCCGGCGGATTAAAGCTGCCCTACGACCAGTTGCAGTTTTTTGAAGTGCATGTAAAAACAGAGGAACTTTTGCCTAAGGCAAAGGAGCTGGGCGTGTCTTTAACCAGTTACATCGGAGCCCGCTACATGCTGGCCATTAAGGATGATATGCCTCCGAGAAAAGCAAAGACGCCCATTACCGTGTCCTTGCCTGTAAACTTGCGAAACTACTACCCCTCCCAGACTTCCAGAAATTTCTTTAATAACGTAAATGTAAGCCATACCTTTACGGAGGAGATTTCTTTAGAGGATCTGGCAAAGGAATTTGACGAGCAGTTAAAGACCAATCTAAACGAAGAAAACATCAAAAAGCAGATGGACAATTTTGAAACCATGGAGTATGTGGCCCCTGTGCGGGCGGTGCCACTTGCCATTAAGCAGCTGGTTGTTCGCTACGGCTCCAAGAAAAACGACGAAAAAGTTTCTTTGGTTTTGTCCAATTTGGGCGTGCAGAAGCCTCCTGCAGAGATGGCAAAACACATTGAAAACTACAGTGCCTTTTGCTCCTCTGCCAATTTATTTTCCACCATGTCCAGCTACGGTGGGGAACTTATCTTAGGCATCACGTCTCCATATGCCAACACCCGTGTGGTAAAAACCTTTGTCCGAGAGCTTACGGCAGAAGGCATGAAGGTCAGAGTGGATGCAACGGAGGTGATTCGATAATGAAAAAATGTCCTTATTGCAAAATCGAAGTAGGGGGAAATTTAAAAAAATGCCCTCTTTGTCAAAGTAAATTAACCGGCGAAGGTGAGCGGGAGACTTTTCCCACTCAAACTACATTAAAGATTCAGTCCTTCTTTTATAAGTTACAGTCCTTTATCGTTTGGACGCTTATGATTGTGGCACTGGGATTGGACTTTTTGTTTCATATTTATCCCTTCCCGGGATTCCACTTCCACTGGAGTCTTGTGCTTTTAATGTGGATGCTGGCTTTTGAGTTTGGAATCATGCGACTCTTTAAAAAAGGATTTTCTTCTTCGCGAATCCTTACCATATTTGTGCTCATTGTTTTAATCATGCTTTGTATCACTGCTTATTACTTTGGCATGCTGCCTTATGTGTTGGAGTGGGTAGTGCCCATTGTGCTAATGGGAACCATGATTGCAAATTTTGTGCTTGCAATGATTGATAAAAGCGGTAATTCTATGGTATATTTGCTATCGAACCTTTTGGTGGGAGTGCTTCCCTATATCAGCCTGTATCTTTTGGGCAGAGATTGTCCCATGGCTTGGGTGGTGGCACTTCTTGTCAGCGTGATCCTTTTCGTGGGTGCCATTATATTTAAGGGCCGGGAAGTGGTCAGCGAGATTCAGCGAAGATTGAATATGTAGAGGAAGAAAAGTGAAAAAATGGATCATCGGCGTATGTGCCGTAGTACTGGTATTGGCAGTTGGGACCGTAGGATTGTCCCTTCATGCAAAGAACAATTTTAAAGTTTTGATTTCCGTGGACGGAGAGGACTACAGCGACAAATCCGAAGAGGGTTTGAAAAAGGCGTTAAAGGAAAAATATCCTTGGGACCTTTCCATTGTAAAAGACGGAGATGTATACGAAGTAGAGGATTTGATTACGCCGGAAATTGAAAGTACGGTGGATCAGGTATTTGATTCCGTGGAAGAAGCTCGTAAGGATTGGGATAGCCAGCCCTTTTTAAAGAAGCTGATGCCGGATGAGGATGCCGAGACGTTTGCTTCTGTAGATGTTAATTTGGAAATCAGCGATGCCTCCGAAAAGGCAGCAGAAGTGGTGGCAAACCTTCCTTCCGATTGGAGCGATGCACCGGAGGATGTGCTTATCACCGGTTTTGATTCCGCAACGCGCAGTTTTACCCTTTCCGAGGGAAAAGACGGCTACGAAGTGGATACGGAAAAAATGCAAAAGGTGTTGGAAGATTTATTTGCCGCAAAGGATTTTGCAAAGCAGATTCCGGTGGAAATGAAAGCGGAGTCTACCGGTGTGGGAAAGGATGATTATAAAGTCATCGGTACCTTTGTTACCCATACCACCGCAAGTGCACCGAGAAATACCAACGTGCGCCTGGCTTGTGAGGCCATTGACGGAACCATCCTTCAGCCGGGAGAGCAGTTTTCTTATAATGGTGTGGTTGGAAAGCGTACACCGGAAAAGGGTTATCAGGAAGCTCCTGCCTATAATGCGGGAGAAACCGTTATGGAATACGGCGGCGGTGTGTGCCAGGTATCTACCACTTTGTACAATGCCTGCGTAGCTGCCAACTTTGATTATGATGATCGTACGGGACATACCTTTAAGCCCACCTATGTAACACCGGGTCAGGATGCCACCGTAAGTTATGACCGACCGGACTTTAAGTTTACCAATAATACGGACAAGCCCATCGGCATCAAGATGCATTATGAGAATCGTACCGTTACTGCAGAGATTTACGGCGTGCCCACCTTGGAGGAAGGGGTCACCCGTTATTTGCGTTCTACTTGTGTGGAGACACTTTTGCCACCGGAGCCTCAGTATGTGGAAGACCCGGCGATTGGCGTGGGCGAGCAGGTAATGGTAGATGAAGGAACTTCCGGAAGCGTTTGGTATACCTATGTGGTATTGGAAAAGGATGGCCAGGTCATCTCCGATGAGTTCTTGCACAAGACCAAGTATCGTGGCCACACTCCGGTGATTCACGTAAACTCAGGTGTCGTGACGGAAGCCGTTCCGGGAATATAAATATAAAAAGTATTAAGACGCCGCACCCCCTGCGGGAGGCGGATATAAGGATAAAGTAAAATGTATATGTTGGTTGGCTTGGGAAACCCGGGCCTAAAGTACCGCCACACCCGGCATAACGCAGGCTTTGACTGCCTGGATGTGATTGCCAAAAAGTATGGCGTTAGTATAAAGAAAAAAGAAAAAAGCGGCATCACAGGAACCGGCGTTATTGCAGGTCAAAAGGTGCTTTTCGTAAAGCCTCAGACTTTTATGAATAACTCCGGAGAATGTGTAGGTGCATTGGCAAGCTTTTATAAGATTGCCCCGGAAAACATTATCGTGATTTCCGATGATATGGAGTTAGACTGCGGTCGTATTCGCATTCGCAGAAAAGGCTCTGCCGGTGGGCATAACGGATTAAAAAGTTTAATCGCCCACTTGCATAGCGAGAACTTCCTTCGCCTTCGTGTAGGCGTGGGACGCCCGGCTCCCGGCGATGATGTCATCACCCATGTGCTTGGCCGCCCGGTAAAATCCGACCGCTTGAAAATGGAGTCTGCATTTGAGAATGCGGCAAATGCTGCGGAGTGTATGATTTCAGGGAATATAGACAAAGCTATGAATCTATATAATTAATAAATAACAATTTATCAGTATAGACTGAATTCCCGCCGCGAGCAGGGGAGGGACCATGCCCCGAGGGTAAGCGGTTTAAGCGGCCGAGGGAGCATGTGGGGTGCCCTGCGGGAGGCGGGCAGATTATTATGAAAACATTTTTAGACCCTTTGAATTCTTTATCTGAAATAGAGAGTTTAAAAGAAGGATTAAAGAAAAAAAAGAAATTATACGGCCTTACGGGCTGCATTGAGGCAGGCATCTCCCACCTCATCTTCGGCATCGGCGAGGACTACCCCTGGAAACTGGTGGTATGTTCCGATGACGCAAGAGCAAAGGAACTGTGGGAGGAGTATGCCTTTTTTTGTGATAACGGCGTTTATTATCCTGCCAAGGATTTGCTGTTTTACCAGTCCGACATCCACGGCAATGCTCTGGAAAAAGACCGTATTTTGGCGCTGACAAAAATCGTTACCGAGGACAGTTGCACCATTTTTACCACCATGGATGCTCTGATGAACCGCCAGCCTTCCATGACAGCATTTTTGGAAAACATCATTCATTTAAAAGTCGGTGCTGAACTGAATTTAAAATGGATGGAAAAAAAGCTGACGGAGCTTGGCTTTGAGCATGTGACCCAGGTGGAAGGGCCGGGAGAATTTTCCGTTCGTGGCGGAATCTTAGATGTGTATTCCATGCAGGAGGAAAACCCTCTCCGAGTGGAGCTTTGGGGAGACGAGATTGATTCGCTTCGTTTTTTTGATGTGGTAAGTCAGAAGTCTTTGGAGGCGGTGGAAGAGGCGGTTGTTTATCCTGCCACGGAACTGATCGTTTCTGAAGAGGAAATTGACGAGGGCTTAGAGCGCGTACAAAAGGAATTTAAAGCTACATATAAGGCACTCCGAGACGATATGAAAACCGAAGAGTCCTTTGCCTTAAAGACGCATGTGGAAGCTTTAAACGACGCTCGGGATACGGAGCTTTTTTTGCAGGAGATGGAAACCCATCTGCCCTATTTTGTAAAAGATACCTTTAGTTTGATTGAGGAACTTCCCGAGGAGACTTTGGTTTTTGTGGAGGAGCCTGCTCATGTGGAGGCTCGCGGCAAAGAAGTTTATGAAGAATTTATTTCCGGTATGGAGCGACGGATTGCATCCGGTCAGGCCTTATCCCGTCAAAAGGATATGCTGATTTCTCCCGAGGAAGTGCGAAAGATGATTTCTGCCCATGCAGGGGTTTTGTTTAGCGCTTTGGATGCGCCAAAGTCCGGATTTAAACCTGCCACACATTTTTATTTGCATACCACTTCCATTACCGCATATCAAAATAACTTTGCTTTGCTGGTAAAGGAGTTAAAGAACTATAAAAAACAAAACTACGCGGTAGTCTTAATGTCCGCAAGCCGCACCCGTGCGAAGCGCCTGGCCGGCGAACTTATGGAAGAGGATATCAACGCCTTTTATTCGGAGAATTACAGTGAGCCTCTGCCGAAGAAAATGGTGCTTTGTACCGTGGGTCCGTTGCAGCACGGATTCGAGTATAGCGAGTGCCAGTTTGCCATTATTGCGGAAAACGATATCTTCGGCGCCCAGCGTAAGAAGCGCCGCAGAAAAAAATATAAGGGCGATATCGCTATCAGCGGATTTTCGGATTTAAATATAGGGGATTATATTGTTCACGAAAACCATGGCCTTGGAATTTATCAGGGTATGGAAAAAATCGAAGTGGACCATATCCAAAAAGATTATTTGAAAATCGCTTACGCCAAAGGATCGAACCTTTACATCCCTGCCACCCAGCTGGATTTATTGTCCAAGTACGGAACCGTGGGAGACAAAAAGCCAAAGCTTAATACTCTAGGTGGCGTGGAGTGGAAAAACACCAAGGCCAAAGTAAAGACTGCCGTAGGTGCGGTGGCCAAGGACTTGGTGGAACTTTATGCTTTGCGGCAGCAGGACAACGGATTTGTCTATGGCGAGGATACGGTGTGGCAGCAGGAGTTTGAGGAGAGTTTCCCTTATGAGGAAACCGATGGTCAGCTGGAAGCCATTTCTGATGTGAAGCGGGATATGATGTCTGCGAAA
>JAEEGL014098440.1_pt1 | contig 23188 bp, 19 predicted proteins | sample 9134231 | NCBI WGS metagenome assembly JAEEGL01 (sample SAMN16246548, study PRJNA631951) | gut metagenome | biome: gut microbiome; feature: rumen; material: fiber-attached | host: Bos | place: Iran: Karaj | collected 2018-10
CTCATGGTCGTCAAGTACATGAAGTATATGAAAAAGAACGAATTTTAACAGGTAAGGACAAATGACCAGAAAAGAAAGAAAAAGAGCTGAGAGAGATCAGTTCATTGAAGAGAACGGTATCATTTTCCTTGACAATGTAAGCATGAATTACCCCGAGAAAGGTAATCCCGCAGTCAAGAATGTTACTCTCAGAATAGATAAAGGCGAGTTCGTATTCATCGTAGGAGACAGCGGATCCGGTAAATCAACCCTGATCAAGCTTCTCTTAAGAGAGATTCTCCCCACCGGCGGCGACGTGTTCGTAATGGGACAGAATACCAGAAAACTTCGCCATTCTCAGATTCCCAAGTTCAGAAGAAATCTCGGAGTAGTGTTCCAGGATTTCAGACTTCTTAAAGACAGAAACGTATATGAGAACGTTGCATTTGCGCAGCGTATCATTGAGGTCCCTTCAAGAGAAATGAGACGTAATGTGCCCAGCATTCTTTCCATGGTGGGACTTGCAGGTAAGTATAAGGCTAACGTAAGAAAATTATCGGGAGGCGAACAGCAGAGAGTTGCTCTTGCAAGAGCTCTTGTAAATAAGCCTTCCATTCTTCTTGCCGATGAGCCTACCGGAAACCTGGATCCCAATAATTCATGGGATATCATGGACCTTCTTGCCGAGATCAACGAGCAGGGTACAACTGTCATCGTCGTAACCCACAGCCCCACCATCGTCAACTCCATGAAAAAGAGAGTTGTTGCCATGAAGCTCGGCGAAATAATCAGCGATGAGCAGGAAGGGGAGTATGTAAATGAAGATTAGAACCTTTCTGTACACTCTTTGGCAGGGCATCCGTAATATGTTCAAAAACGGATGGTACACCCTTGCATCCGTAGCAACAATAGGCGCATGTCTGTTTTTGCTCGGAATGTTTTACTCCATCGTTTCGAATGCTCAGCACATTCTCTATACGGTTGAAGAGGGAGTTTCCGTCACCGTATTTTTCAATGAGGATGTAACCGATGCTCAGATAGATGCGTTCGGTCAGGAACTTCTTCAGCGTCCCGAGGTAAGGGATGTTGTATTCCATTCGGATGAAGAGATCTGGGCTACTTTCGGTCCCAGCTATTTCGGCGAGGATTACCAGCAGGGATTTCCCGAGAATCCTCTTAAGGGTGAGCACAACTATGAAGTGTTCCTTCGTGCGGTAAGCCTTCAGGATCAGCTTGTGGGATGGCTTCAGACCAAGCCTGAAGTAAGACTTGTCAGATATTCGGAAGTTACTGCATCTACCCTTTCAGGCTTCAACCTGATGCTGGTATATGTATCTGCAGCGATCATCTTGATACTTCTTGCGGTAAGTATATTCCTGATCAGTAACACCGTAAGAGTCGGTATATCCGTAAGAGCCGAGGAAATCGGAATTATGAAGTATATCGGAGCAACGGACTTTTTTGTAAGAGCTCCTTTCGTACTTGAAGGAATCATGATCGGACTTATCGGGGCACTTATTCCCCTGGGACTTATCTATTATCTGTACGATTACGTACTTAATATGCTTACTACCAGATTTGAGATGCTCAGTTCAATGCTCAGCTTCCTGACCGTAGCGGAGATATTTAACGTACTCGTACCTCTTTCAATCGGAATCGCGGTAGGAATGGGATTTCTGGGAAGCTTTATCACGGTACGCAAATACCTCAAGGTTTGATTAAACGGTGATCTGTTTATGATCAAAAAGAAATGCTTCAAAAAAATAGTGTGCGTGTTCTCCGCAGTGGTGCTTGCTTTTTCATGGTATGTCCATACCGAGGAGCAGGTGCCGGTGCAGGGCGCAACCTATACCAATGCTCTTATTCAGGAGAAACAGCGTGAGATTGAGGAAGCCAATGCCCAAAGAGCCGAGCTTGCCGGAAGGGTAACGGACCTCAATGCCAGCCAGAACAGACTTGCATCCTTAAGGAGCGATCTTAATGCTTACGTAACGGAACTGGATGCAGAGCTTGTGACCATGCAGAATAACATCGCTGCACTCAACGAGCAGATAATCGCCAAAGAAAACGAGATCTCTCAGACTGAAGCCGAGCTTGCTTTGGCTGAAGAAACCGAGAGAATTCAGCATGATGCCATGATCGTGAGAATGCGTCTCATGTATGAGCAGGGCGATAAGAGTATGATAGACATGCTCTTTTCCGCAAGGAGTCTCAGAGATCTTCTGAACAGTGCGGATTACATTGAGAAAGTAGTTCAGTACGACAGAAGTCTTTGGGAAGAATATAAGGCTAATGTCGAATACATATCTCTTTGCAAACAGCAGCTGGATCTTCAGAAAGAAATACTTGATGAAGCAAAAGCCGCTGCCGAACTCGAAGAGCAGAATCAGGAAACACTGATCAACGAGAAGAATGCGGAGATCAACAGCTATAATGTCCAGATCAATGCAACTCAGGCAGAGATCGAAGCTTATCAGGCAGAGATAGCGGCACGTGATGCCGAGATTGAAGCTCTTACCAAAGCAATCGAAGAAGAAAGAAGAAGACTTGCCAGCGCCAACGGACTCAAATATGACGGCGGACAGTTTCTCTTCCCTCTTGCTTCTTACAAATATGTATCTTCGGATTACGGCCCCAGAAACGCACCCACCGCTGGAGCAAGTACTTTCCATAAGGGAATCGACTTTGCTGCCGCTTACGGAACAGACATCTATGCGGCATATGACGGTGAGGTTGCTGCGGCATCCTATTCCGGAGCAATGGGCAATTACATAATGATAGATCACGGTGACGGATTGTACACCGTATATGAGCACTGTTCGGCACTGTATGTTCAGAAGGGAGACAGGGTTGTTATGGGTCAGACCATTGCGGCCGTAGGTTCTACCGGAATATCCACCGGAAATCATCTCCACTTCGGAGTAAGAAGAAACGGAGAATACACTTCACCCTGGCCTTATCTGGGCAAGTGATCGGAAGTAAACTATGAGTGATCAGGAAAATATAATCAATACGGAGCAGCCTGCGGGGGAAGCAAGTCCTGCGCAGGAGTCTTTCGCTCCGAAAAAGAAAGAACAGAAGAAGCGTCCATTCCGCCTCGGTTTTTTGACCGGTATGCTGGTGATGCTTCTTTTGTGCGTAGGAACATTTTTTGCACTGCTTATAACAAGGCGTTTATATCTGTCCGGAGGAGCCGGGATAGTGGATGCCGAGGTTATGGCTAAAGCCGAGACCATCTATGCATATCTGGAAGAACATTCCATATATGATTTTGATGAGACTGCACTTCGTGAAGGAATGCTGGACGGACTTTTGGACGGTACGGGCGATAAATATGCGGAGTACTATACCGCAGATGAGATTCAGGAACTCTTTGCCGATTACAACGGGGATTTCTGCGGTATCGGTGTAATCCTCAGGGTGAATGAAGAGGACGAGTATTACATTTCCGGTGTATATGAAGATTCTCCTGCGTTAGAAGCAGGCTTTAAAGAGGGCGATGTTTTAAAAGCGGTAGATGGAGAAAGCTTGAGTGGCGCCGATAAAGTAACGGTCACCGATAAAATTCGCGGTCCGGAAAACACCGAGGTGGTTGTAACAGTATATAGACCGAACAGTGGGGAAACTCTGGATCTGAAGGCTGTAAGGAAAAAACTCAAGAAAATTGATGTCGAATACAGGATGTTAACTGATTCGATAGGATATATTTGGATAAAGGATTTTGATGATGTAACTACAAAACAGTTCGAAGAAGCGTTGAATGAGCTAGAGAACCAGGGGATGGTTGATATGGTTCTTGATTTGAGAACCAACACAGGTGGACTGTTTAGGGTGGCATTAGAGGTTGCTGAAATGCTGATGCCGGAGGGCTTGATCGTTACGATAGAGAATGCCGACGGAACGACTAAGGATTATACATGTGACGGCTCAAGGGAGTTTGAAGGTAATATAGTAATACTGACTGACGGATATACCGCAAGTTCCTCGGAAATCTTAGCCGGAGCACTTATAGACAATGGTAAGGCAATATCAGTCGGAACTACAACCTTTGGAAAGGGACTTGTGCAGGATTTCTTTTACTTAAGCGACGGATCCTGTATAAAACTGACTACAAATCAGTATTACACTCCCAGTGGAATTGCCATAAACGGAGTTGGTATTGCACCCGATATCGAGGTGGAACTTGATGTCAACCTGTTTTATGACCAGGGAATAGATAATCAGATACAGACCGCCATAGATTATCTGGAAAAATAATACTGTCAGATAATCTAAAACCCTCGCCGAATGACACGGCGAGGGTTTTTATGTTCATTAATAAATTTAATTTGGACCGAGAATGTCTTCTTTTGTAAGGGAATAGGGACCAAAGAGGTTGCTGTCCCACTGATGCAGGAGATCCAGGTTCATTCCGCCTCCGTCTCTGAAGTTGGCTGCATGGTGTGAAGCCATGTCCGCGGTGAAGTCTTCGAGAGGATATACACCCTGGATGTAAAGAGGACCCCAGGTCTGGTACTCGACCATGGGAAGTGCTCCGCTGTTATCCAGATCCACTTTAGCTCCGTCCTTATCAACATGGATGGTAACCCATGCCATTCCTTCAAAGCTGGTGTAATTGGGAACCTGACAGTGAATGAAATTTCCAAGTGAGTAGTAGCAAAGTCCCGAATTGCCGTTTTCGGTGGTGATGTATTCCACCGGTTCTACGATGTGGGGGTGAGCTCCGATAATAACATCCGCACCCGCGTCTATCATCTGTCTTGCAAAATCCTTCTGATATGCACAGGGCTCGAAGGAATACTCATATCCCCAGTGAGGACATACGATAACGATGTCACAAACTTCACGAGCCAGTTTTATGTCAGCGAGAACTTCGGGATTGATGGTGTCAAAATCGATCTCTCTGGTGGCGGGATCATAATAACAGAGTCTGTTCAGATATCCGTCCAGTCCGTTTGCCCAAGTAGCCCAGTTGTGGGAGTAGGTGTAGTTGAGGATGGCTATTTTAATGCCGTTTACTTCCCTGATGACGAATGCTGAGGTATTTACCATATCCTCGGGCTCCAGCTGAAGATCGTCGAATCTGGGTCTGTCGTTGGGGCTTACACCGTATTTATCGAGCCAGTAAGAACCTCTGTGGGAAGTTCTGGAATCTTCGTTAAGATTGCTGTGGGTACCTACGACGCTTATCTGAGGGTATTTATAGAAGTAATCGTGGAAGTATATAAGTCCTCCCAGGCCCTGGTCGTAGGTGTGGTTTGTTGCGGTAAGAACCACGTCAAATCCTGCCTTGGCGATGGCGTCAGCCGCCTCGGTGGGAGAGTTGAATGCGGGATACCCGGAAAAACCTCTCTCGTTGCCACCTATGGGGGACTCCTGATTGATTATGGCAATGTCCGCGGCATCAATGTAATCAAGTATGTCCTTGAAAAGGAAATCGTAATTTCTGGTTCCGTCCGCAAGAATGCCCTGATTGACAAGTCCCATGTGGAGAAGGTCGTCTCCTACCATCATCACGTGGATGTCGAACTCTTCGAAAGGCTCTTCCTCCGGTTCCGGGGCAAGTACTTCCTCGGGAATGGCGGTTCCTTCCATGGGATTCTGGGTCTGCGGGGTCTCCTCGGAGGGAGCGGGGGTGTCCGCTGCAGCCGGACCTTCATTAAATATGGGTTTTATCAGAAATACATAACCCAGAGCAAGAAAAATTACGAAAAAAACAAGAAATACGCTGACACGCATCATTCTCTTGCGGCGTTTTTTCTTTAAATATTCATTTATATCGGAAGATCTCATTTTATTCTCCATTTTCGGGCAAAAACAGGCCCTTACAACCTCAAAAATATAACATTTACAAGGGTTAAACGCAACTTGTTACAAATTTGAGAGCCATTTTTTAAGGGATATTTCGAAATTGTTACAAAATTGTTGCATTTTTTAATAATGCAGGTATAATGGTCTTGTTCGACCGTTTACGATATGAATATGAATTTAAAGAAACTTCTTATAACTGCATCAGCTTTTATCGCGGGCACAGCCATTGCTGTGCTTTTTCCAGTTAGTACCGAAGCAGCCACAATGGTTTCCGGCGGAGCTTCCAGAGAACTCGGTACCACATCCCGTACCACTAACGAGACTGCAGCGACACATACTTCCGTTGCACAGATCACCGATCCCGCGGAAGTAATCGAAGAAGAGTATCTTTCACTTTCCATAGCTCTTTTTGAATCAGATCCCAAGTATTGTAATGTACGTTCCGGTCCCGGAACCGAATATTCCATTGTAGGCCGCATGTATGACGGAAGCGTAGGCTCCGTTATCGACGAATTCGATGAGAATATCGCAGGCGATCCCGATCCCGATGAAGATAATGAGGAATGGGTACACGTCAGAAGCGGACAGACCGAAGGTTATGTTTTATCGAATTTTGTAGTAACCGGGGTTGCGGCTTATAACAGACTTGAAGATTACACTCAGTACTATGCTGAGATCCTTGTAAGTCAGCTTAACGTCAGAAAAGAAGCTTCCATAGATTCTGAGTGCCTCACTTATGTAACCAGAGGCGAGAGATACAGAGTCGTAGTGGATGACGGAATGGATCCCCGAGTGTATCTGGCAGCCAAAGAATCCGACGATCCCGATGATGACGGAATGAACTGGATCAAGATCGTTTATTCCGGCGATAAGGTAGGATATGTTTCCGCCGATTACATCACCATCACCGAGGAATATAAGACAGCAAGAACCATCGAAGAGATCAGGGAAGAGGAAGCTGCAGAGCGCGAGAGAAACTTAAGAGCCACCACTTCCAACGGAGGTTCCCAGAACTATACCGCACCTGCCGAGAACCTTACCAGACCCGATCTTACCACCGATTATGCATCTACTTCCGAACTCAGAATGGCAATCGTAAATTACGCTCTTCAGTTTGTCGGAAATCCTTACATCCTCGGAGGACAGAGCCTTGCGGGTACCGACTGCTCAGGATTTGTCTGCTACGTTCTCAGAGATTTCGGAATCAGCGTAGCAAGAACTCCTTCCGGACAGTATTCATCCGCAGGACGCAGCGTATCACTTGCCGAGGCTCAGCCCGGTGACATCATCTGCTACGGATACGGCGGATGCTCACATGTAGCTCTTTACATCGGAAACGGACAGATCGTTCAGGAGTCAAATCCCAGAAGAGGTCTCGAAGTAAACTCCGTATACTTCATGAGTAACATCATAGGCGTTAAGAACGTATTAGACTGATAAAGAAAATGTCCCGCCCAAATGGGCGGGATTTTTTATTTCCGTTTTTTATGGTAATATATTTGCCGTAGCGCATTTGGAAATGGGAGGTAAATATGGATATCGAGAAGATTCTTTCTGCCTGCGATCATACACTTTTACATCAGGATGCAACATTTGATGACATCAAAGCACTCTGTGACGATGCAATCAAATATCACACTGCGTCCGTGTGCATCCCTCCCTGCTATGTTAAGGATGCCAAAGCTTATGTCGGTGACAGGATGAAGATCTGCACCGTTATAGGATTTCCCAACGGAAATATGACCACAACCGTTAAGGTTCTCGAGACCTTTGATGCGATAGACAAGGGTGCCGATGAGATCGACATGGTCATCAATATCGGAAGACTGAAAAGCAAGGACTATGATTACGTTAAGCAGGAGATCAATCTAATCAAGCAGGCTTGCGGAGATCACATCCTTAAAGTAATAATCGAAACCTGCATGCTCACCGAGGAAGAGAAGATCAAAATGTGTGAGCTTGTAACCGAGGCAGGTGCGGATTTCATTAAGACATCTACCGGATTCTCCACTGCGGGAGCCACTTTTGAGGATGTGGAGCTCTTCGCAAAGCACGTGGGAAAAGGAGTCAAAATAAAGGCTGCGGGCGGAATAAGCACGCTTGCTGATGCAGAAAAGTTCCTTGAACTCGGTGCATCCAGACTTGGAACCAGCCGCATTGTGAAGATAGTAAAAGAACAGAGTTAAGAAAAATCGGGTGTCCGTAACGGAACACCCGATTTTTTATTAAGGAGATCTTGGCTAAAGATCTTTGCTTATTTACCCAGAAGCTTAAGGAGATAAGGAATCTCAAGCTCGAAATTAACGGCATAATTAACTCTTTCCGGATCGTTATATGAATTCCTGATACATGCGGTTGTGAATTTTGCGGCAATTACAAGGGAGTCATAGATGCTCTTGCCGTTCGCCAGAGCTCCGGTAAATGCAGATGCATAGACATCTCCTGTTCCATGGGATTTATAAGGAACTTTCTCCTCACCGTGGCTTATGAATTCATCTTTTGCAGAGTCATATCCGATGAATCCGAAGGTTCCGTCTGACAGGGTTACTCCTGTGATGACGGGGAATTTGATTCCGATTCCCGAGAGCTTTTTAAGGATGTCTTTGATGGTATTTTCCGAAGCATCTTCACCGGGATAGTCTATGCCGAGCATTAAAGCGGCTTCGGAGATGTTGGGGAGAGCGATGTCGGACTCTGCGCAAAGAGTTCCCATCTCTTTGGCGAAGGCCTCGTCAAAACCGTAATACAGTTTTCCGTTATCAGCCATTGCCGGATCAACGATCTTTATGGCACCTTCGCTGCCGAATTCTTTGAAATAACTTTTTACGATATCTATCTGGCGGAGGCTTCCAAGATAGCCTGTGTAGAGTGCGTCGAATTTAAAGCCTTCTTTTTTCCAGTGATCCCTGATGGGCTCCATGTCATCGGTAAGGTCTCTGAAAGTAAAACCGGAGAACTGCGTATGTGTGGAAAGGACTGCGGTGGGAACTATGGCGGTCTCTACGCCGGTAGCGGAGATGATGGGAAGTGCTACGGTGAGAGAGCATTTTCCGATGCACGATATGTCCTGGATTGTGGCGATGCGTTTCATTTTTGGTAAGACTCCTTTAATACTTTGTTTATTGTAATTTCGATTTTTACAAAGTATAATCTGAAACTGGCACTATTAGTATACCCATTTTAGATTTTTTTTATAATACCAGTTTAAGATGATATTTAATTTACAGAAAAAAGGCGCAAAGCCCATATACGAATATCTCTACGAAAGCATCCGTGATGAGATCATTTCCGGAAAACTTAAAAGCGGGGATAAGCTTCCGTCCAGAAGACAGATGGCTCTCGATAACGGAATAGCCGAGATAACAGTGGCCAATGCATATGCCCAGCTTGTAACCGAAGGATATATAGAAAGCCGTGAAAAGAGCGGATACTTCGTATCCCGTGACATTGATCTCATTCCGGAAACGGGAGTTAAAAAGCGTAAGGAAGAAACCTGCCCCGTTAAAAGGTTCTTATGTAAAAAGAAAGAACAGGCGGCACGCAAGACGGTCAATCTGTCAAACAGCGGACTTCCCGAGGAGACATTTCCGTTTGATACCTGGTCCAAGCTTGCAAGAAGGATCCTTTCCGAAGACAGAAGTGAGTGCATAAAGGCGCCCGAGGTAAGAGGTCTTCAGAAGCTGAGGGAATCCATCGCGGGATATCTGGAAAGATCCAGAGGATTTTCACCGAATCCGGAGCACATAATAGTCGGACCGGGAACAGAGTATCTATGCAACGTGCTTTTGAGCCTTCTTGATAAGGATGCGGCTGTTGCACTGGAAGATCCCGGATACAGAAATATAGGGCGACTGTTTGAAGGAAGCGGACATAAGTGCTACCACCTTCCCGTGGACGAAAACGGACTTATCACTCCGGAGCTGAAGGACAAGGGAATAAAGCTTTTGCATGTTTCTCCTTCACACCACTTCCCCCTCGGATGTGTTATGAGCGCTCCCAGAAGAGCGTCGCTCATATCCTGGGCTGAGGAAGAATCAGCATGGATAATCGAGGATGACTATGATTCAGAATTCAGATTTGAAGGAAGACCCGTACCTCCCGTCGTATCTTATGAGCAGGACAGAGTCATTTATATGAATACATTTTCAAGAACACTGTCCCCTTCCATCAGGATCGCATACATGGTATTACCTTCGGAGCTCTATGAGCTGTTCATGGAGAAGTTCATGTATCATTCGGGAAGTGTCTCGACTTTGGAACAGCTTACACTTGCGTCATTTATTTCGGAGGGATATTACGAAAGACATCTTAACCGCGTAAGAAATTATTATAAAAAGCGTAAAAAAGCCATATTTGATATAGCCATGGAAGAAACCATCGCCGAAAACTTTGAAATAGAAGGCGACGGAAGCGGCATGACATTTATTCTTAAATGTAATACGGATACGGATGACAGCTATCTGAAACTTCTTGCGAAAAACGGAGTGTTGCTTAATCCGCTGAAGGAGTACCGGTATGAGCCGTCCGATGAATCCGATAACAGATTTGTTGTTAACTTCGGGTACGTAAACGAAGAGCAGTTTAAAAATGCAGCACATATAATGTGTAAGGCGCTGAGGGTGAAAAAATGTCGAAAATAAGTGTTAAAAAGCCGTTTACGGTGCTGGTCATGGTCATTATAATGATCGTGCTCGGTGTAGTAAGCATCCTGAGGATGCAGATGGATCTGCTTCCTCACATCTCCTTGAACTATATTCTTGTCATCACCACATATCCCGGTGAGTCTCCCGAAACGGTGGAGGATGTAATATCCAAACCTCTGGAGCAGTCACTCGGAACAATTTCCGGTGTAAAGAATATATATTCATTCAGCTATGAAAATTACGGAATTATGGAGCTCGAATTTGCTGCGGGCACCGATCTTGATTCCGTAATGGTAAAGGTCTATACCCAGATCGATTCAGTAAGAGCCGGATGGCCGGATGAGGTTGGGATTCCCCAGATCATGGAGCTTTCCACCGATATGATTGCAAACCAGTATCTGGCCGTTTCATATGAGGGTATGGACATTAATGAATTGTCCAAGTTCACCGAGGATGTTATCGTTCCCGCCTTCGAAAGACAGGAAGGTGTAGCCAGCGTAACTCCAAGCGGACTTATCGAGAAAACGGTACAGATCGAGCTTGATCAGGATAAGGTAGATATCCTTAATGAGAAGATCTATGAATATGCCGAGGGGGAGCTGGATGATGCCTATGATGAGATCATGGAGAATCAGGATGATCTCGATGATGCAAGGCAGCAGCTTGTTGACTCTCAGAACGATCTTAACCAGTCCCAGATAGACCTGAACGAAAGCCTTCAGGAACTCACGGATGCGTATGCCGAGCTTATCGATTCTCAGTACGATCTTGTGGATACCATCGAAGAGATAGATGATGCCAGAAGAGAACTGGATGAGAAAAAAGCCGATCTGGAGAAGACCAAGAATGATGTATATAACGGACTAGCCCAGGCAGAAGATGCTCTCAAGAAGCGTGATGAACTGAACTCGCAGCTTCAGGCCGCACAGACCGGACTTGCAACTCTTCAGGCTTCACTTGAGGCAATGAGCCCCGGAGATCCGGGCTATGACTATGTTACTTCACAGATTGCGACTGCAGAGGCAGGGATCGCTCAGCTTCAGGCAGGTATCAGTGCCATAGATTCGGGACTTTCCCAGGGAGGCATTCATTCCTGGGCGGATCTTGAGAGAGCCAAGATGGAAGCGGCCGCTCAATTCGGTTCCGCATCCGCTCAGATCTCCATAGCCCAGTCACAGCTTGAGTCCGCGAGAGACCAGGCAGAAAACGGACAGGACCAGATCAATGATGCTTATGATCAGATCATGGACGGATATGAACAGATCGCCGATGGTCAGGAACAGATAAATGAAGGCCAGCAGCAGATCAACGACGGATGGCAGTCCTATTATGATGCGGTTGAACAGTTCAACGACGGACTTGCACAGTTCGAGGTCCAGAGACAGGAAACTCTCAAGAAGGCAAATTCAGATGAGCTTATCTCTCTTCAGACTTTGGCACAGCTCATCTATGCCCAGAACTTTGATATGCCCGTCGGATATATCGACGATAAGGATGATAATTCCTGGCTCCTTAAGCTGGGTAATGAATTCAACAGCATCGAGGAGATGGAACTTACTCCCCTTGTTGTAATAGACGGTGTGGGCCCCGTTCTTCTCGGAGATGTTGCAAACATCACCCTTATCGATAACTCCGATGTAACATTTACCAAGCTCGGATTAAACGACGGTGTCGTTCTGAGTGTATATAAGAGCAGTGAAGCAGGTGCAAACGATGTTGCAAATGTTTGTATAGACGAACTCCACAGACTTGAGGATAAGTATCCCGGACTTGACATTACTGTCATAATGGACCAGGGTGCTTACATCGAGATGATCATCTCTGTCGTAGTACAGAACATGCTCATCGGCGCGGGCCTTGCAATTCTCATCCTTGCAATATTCCTCAAGGATGTGCTTCCCACACTGGTTGTTGCCATCAGTATCCCCTTAAGCGTACTTACCGCACTCATTGCAATGTACTTCAGCGGCGTATCCATCAACATGATGAGCCTCTTCGGAATGAGCCTCGGTATCGGTATGCTGGTTGATAACTCCATAGTCGTAATGGAGAACATATACAGACTAAGGGGGCGTGGTATAGAGGCGCCGCGTGCTTCGGTACAGGGTGCAAGACAGGTATTCGGTGCGGTTACCGCATCAACCCTTACCACCATATGTGTATTCTTCCCCATGGTTTATACAGAGGGTCTTATCAGAGAACTGATGATGCCCCTTGCACTGACCATTATATATACGCTTTTGTCATCACTGCTTATCTCCATGACCGTTGTTCCTGCGGCTTGTTCTACTTTCCTCAGGAAAACCAAGCCCAAGGAGCATAAGCTGTTTGACAAGATCCTTGACCTCTACGGAAAAGCACTGGCAGTATGCCTCAGAGTAAAGATCCTTCCCCTTGCCCTTGCGGTGGGACTCCTTGTATTCAGCGTCATCATTGCACTCAGATCCGGAATCGTTATGATCCCCGGCGCTTCATCAAGCCAGATCCAGGGAACATACACCATGGAAGAAGGAATAACCAGAGAAGAAGCTTATTCCCGTATGATGGCCATAATCGAAAAGATGGACAAAATCGAGGGAATAGATTCTGTCAGCGTTATGAGCGGATCTTCCGATACCACCCTTATGGTAGGAATGACCGATAACTCCTATGACTCATTCTCCATAATGGTTCTTTGTGAAAATGAAGATGCCGGAGCCGAGGAGGTTGCAAGGATCACCGACGCCATGTATGCGGCAGCAGAAGGATTCGGAGGAGAGTTAAGCGTAACATCCGGAATGGATGCCATGGATCAGATGCTCGGAAGCGGTCTTTCAATATCCATATTCGGTGAAGATATTACGGAGCTGAACAGGATCAGTAACGATATCATGGATATCATCGCAACCGTCCCCGGATATACAGAGATCTCCAACGGTAACGAGGATGCAAAGCAGATCCTTCATATGTATATAGACAGAGATGCTGCGATAAACGACGGACTGACCGTAGCCCAGATATACCAGACAATATACGGCAAGGTAAATAATTCATCCGTTGTATCAAGCGTAACCCTTGCGGGCGAGACTCTTGATGTTGAGATCATCACAGATCTCGATCCCATCGATGCTGATAATATTCTTGATTATACTTTCACCATCGATGATGAGGATGAGGACGGAAATTCCATAACAAGGGATGAACCCCTCAGTGAATATGCTTCGATTGTTACCGAAGACGGTCAGAATGCGATCAACAGATTAAACAGCAGCTACTATGTCACCGTAACTGCAAGCGTTGAGGAAGGCTACAATAACGCACTCCTTACCAGACAGCTGACTCCTCTCCTTGATTCCTATGAGCTTCCTAGCGGATATACCATGGATCTGGGTGGAGAGTCCGAGACTACCAATCAGATGATCCAGCAGATGGCACTGGTACTTGCCCTTGGTCTTGTGCTCGTTTACCTGATAATGGTTGCACAGTTCCAGAGCCTGCTCAGCCCTTTCATCATTCTTTTCACAGTACCTCTTGCGTTCACCGGAGGTTTCCTGGGACTGAAGTTTATGGGTGAGCCCATCTCCATGATGGCTCTTATGGGCTTTCTGGTACTTATGGGTACCGTCGTTAACAACGGTATCGTATACGTAGACTACACTAACCAGCTCAGAATAGGCGGTCTGTCCAGACACGATGCTCTTATCGCGGCCGGCAAGACCAGAATGCGTCCCATCCTGATGACTGCTCTTACCACGATTTTGGCGGAAAGTTCGCTTTGTATAGGCGACTCACTTTCATCCCAGCTCGGTAAAGGCATGGGAATCGTAATCATAGGCGGTCTTGCTTATGCGACCCTTATGACGCTGTTTATAGTTCCCGTGATTTATGATATCTTATTTAAGAAACAGCCCGTAAACATCGATACCGGATCAGAGAGCCTTGATGATATTCCGGATGATGCTGCGGAGTATCTTAAGGAGAAAGAACTTGAGCAAAATCGTAATTCTGAACGGGACGCTGACAGACCCGAAGAGCAGCCTGCAGTCGAAGGCGGATCTGAGGATCAGTGACGGAAGAGTTGAGAAAATAGTACTTAAATCGGAAGGCGGGATCACTCCCCTTGAGGGGGATGAAGTCATAGATGCGGAGGGACTTATAGTCGCTCCCGGACTAGTGGATGTCCATGTGCACTTCAGGGATCCCGGCTTTACGGCTAAAGAAGACATTGAGACAGGTTCCGCTTCTGCAGTAAGAGGCGGATATACCTCGGTCGTTATGATGGGAAATACGGATCCCAGATGTGACAATGTCGAAACACTTAAATACATGCAGGATAAAGCAGCCAAAATGCCCCTGCATATATATGTGACCTGTAATGCAACCGTCGGAATGAAGGGCACGGAAATAGCAGACCTTGAAACTCTTAACAAAGCGGGTGCGGTGGGCATCACCGATGACGGCCTGCCCATTATGGATCACGGAGTTCTTACACAGGTTTTCCTCAAAGCGGCATCACTGGGCATTCCCGTAAGCCTTCACGAGGAAGATCCTTCACTTATCACAAATAACGGCGTAAACAGAGGAAAGGCATCCGACCATTTCGGAATAGGCGGATCCCCCTCCGAAGCCGAATATTCTCTTATCAGACGCGACCTTGAGATTGCTTCCGGCACAGGGGTAAGCGTTGATATCCAGCACATCTCCACGGCAGAGGGAGTTGATGCGGTAAGACAGGCTAAGGCAAAGGGCGTAAATGTCCATGCGGAGGCTACACCTCATCACTTTACCCTGACTGATGAAGCTGTCATCACCCACGGAACACTTGCCAAGATGAATCCTCCCCTCAGAACGGAGAAGGACCGACTGGCAATCATAGAGGGTTTGAAAGACGGAACCATCGATATGATCGCAACAGATCATGCCCCTCATACCAATGAAGAAAAAGCGCTTCCCATAACCAAAGCTCCCAGCGGTATAATCGGTCTCGAGACTGCTTTGGGGCTGGGCATCACCGAGCTTGTAAACAAGGGTCATCTGACCATGATGGAACTGCTTAAGCTCATGACCATCGGTCCTTCCGAGGTTTATAATCTGGATGCGGGTTATATAGCCGAAGGCGGACCTGCGGACATAGTGCTCATAGATCCCGATAAAGAGTGGACAGTCGAGGATAATTTTGCATCCAAGGCTCATAACACACCTTTCATCGGATGGAAATTAAAAGGCCGTGCGGTTATGACTATCGCATCGGGAAAAATTGTGTACAGGGGTTAGTATGAAAAGAAAGAGTATAGGAAAAGTTATATCCCAGAAGAGCCTTGCGCCCGGGATATACGATCTGTTAATAGAAACAGAAATCGCTAAAGATGCCAAGGCAGGTCAGTTTGTTGGCGTATATACGAAGGATGCATCAGCGCTCCTTCCCAGACCTATCAGTATCTGCGGAGTATCCGACGATAAAAAGAGCCTGAGACTCGTATACAGAGTTGCGGGAAAAGGAACCGGAGAGTTTTCAGGGTTTAAGGCAGGCGACGATGTAGAGCTTCTCGGCGTTCTCGGAAACGGATATGACATAGATGAGCTTAAGAAGATAGCGGCAGAGGGTGGAAAAGGAGTACTCCTTCTCGGAGGAGGAATAGGCGTTCCCCCCATGCTTGAGCTTGCAAAAGAGCTTAAGGCAGCAGGCGTAAAGGTTCTATCCGTAATGGGATACCGTGACGACAAGACCTTTTTGCTTGATGAGTTCAAAGAATATTCCGACACTTATGTCGCTTCCGAAGATGGAAGTGTCGGCACTAAGGGAAATGTCCTCGATGCCGTAAGAGAACAGGGACTCGAATTTGATGCGGTTTGTTCCTGCGGACCGCTTCCCATGCTCCGTGCCATCAAGGAATTTGTGGGTGAAAAACCCGCATTTATCTCCCTTGAGGAAAGAATGGCCTGCGGAGTAGGCGCATGCCTCGGCTGCGTGGTTAAGACTAAAGAAGTCGATCATCACTCACATGTAAACAATGCAAGGATCTGCACCGACGGACCCGTTTTTGCTGCTTCGGAGGTGGAGATATGAGAAAAACAGAAGTCACCATAGCCGGTGTAACATTTAAGAACCCCATCATGGAAGGATCCGGAACCTTCGGATCGGGTATGGAGTATTCGGAGTTTGTAGATCTGAACAGACTCGGAGCGGTTGTAACCAAGGGTGTTGCCAATGTGCCCTGGCCCGGCAATCCCACCCCCAGAGTGTGCGAAGTATACGGCGGAATGCTCAATGCGATCGGCCTTCAGAATCCCGGAATCGAAGTTTTCTGTGAAAGAGACCTTCCCTTTCTGGAAAAATATGACACGAAAGTCATAGTTAACGTCTGTGGAAAATCCGTATCCGATTACGTAGAGGTGGCAGAGAGACTCTCCGATGAGAAGAGAGTGGATATGCTTGAGATCAACGTATCCTGTCCCAATGTAAAAGAAGGAGCCATCGCTTTCGGTACGGACAAGGGCGCTCTTGAGAATATTACCAAAGAAATCAAGGCTCATACCAAAAAGCCCGTGATCATGAAGCTTACTCCCAATGTTACCGATATCGCGGAGATGGCACGTGTTGCGGAGAGTGCAGGTGCGGATGCCCTGTCCCTTATCAACACCATAACAGGCATGAAGATAGATATCGAAAGAAGACGCTTTGCCCTTGCCAATAAGACCGGCGGAATGAGCGGACCTGCCATCAAGCCCATAGCCGTAAGAATGGTTTATCAGGCATCACATGCCGTTAAGATCCCCGTTATCGGAATGGGCGGCGTAGCAACCGGAGAAGATGCCATCGAATTTATGATGGCCGGAGCCACCGCCGTTGCAGTCGGAATGATGAATTTCGTAAATCCATACGCTACAACAGAATGTATCGAAGGAATCGAGAGATACATGGACAACCACAAGATAGAGGATATTAACGAAATAATAGGCTGTGTCTAAAAAATAACAATAATTGTTTTTGAATTCTGCGGATGATAAGATTTCCTTAAGGCACTAAACAATCGGAAAATTCATTCCGATATAGTTAATGTAATCACGGAAGATTATGCATAATGTGACCGCGCAAAAACCACGTTATGCCACAGGCGAAAGGAGAGATTTATGAATGTAAACGGAGTTACATCCTCTCAGGCAGCAAGTGCGTATTCGGCTTATACTTCCCAGACAAAGGCAAAAGAAGCCGCAAATACCGCTGATGTTAAAGAAGAGGCTGCGGCAGTATACGAACCTTCGGGCAAGACTGCCGAGACAGATAAGGTTTACAAATCCAATACCGCTATGATCGATAAGCTTAAGGCAGAGGTTGATGCCAAAACCGAGAGCCTCAGATCATTAGTCGAAAAGCTCTTGGGCCAGCAGGCTACCAAGTACGGTGAGGCAACCGATATATGGTCATTCCTAAAGAGTGGCGATTACGAGGTTGATCCCGAGACCAAGGCACAGGCTCAGGCTGATATCGCAGAAGACGGATATTGGGGAGTAGAAAAGACCAGTGACCGTATTGTACAGTTTGCCATGGCTCTTACAGGCGGAGATCCCGACAAGGTAGACAGCATGATCGACGCATTCAAGAAGGGCTACGCTCAGGCAGAAGAAACCTGGGGCGGCAAGCTTCCCGAGATTTCTCAGAAGACCTATGACGCCGTTTTGGACAAATTCGAGAAAATAAAGAGCGGCGAAACAGATCCTGCAACCTATTTAAACAGATAGATCATCCGTGATGACAAAGCAGCCCTCCCTTAACAAAGGGAGGGCGTTTTTATATGTATACGGATATGATAAAATCTGATGTAAAGTAATATCCGGGAGAAAACCATGATAGCAGAACGAGCATATGCCAAGATAAATTTAAGCCTTGATGTGACCGGAAAGCGCCCCGACGGATATCATGAAGTCCGTATGGTGATGCAGACCGTGGACATATTTGATACTCTGACTTTCGAAAAGGCGGAGTCCGGGATCGCAATAGACGTGGGAGGAAGTCATCTTCCCGCAGATGGCGACAATCTTATATATAAAGCCGCAAAGGCTGTAATGGATAAATGTGGGGTAACGGACGGAGTAAGCATATCTCTTGATAAGCATATTCCCATAGCTGCCGGAATGGCGGGTGGAAGCTCCGATGCCGCAGCTGCTCTTCGCGGGGTTAACAGACTCTTTGAATGCGGACTTACAAATGATGAATTAAGGGAGATAGGTGTTAAGATAGGCGCCGATGTTCCTTATTGCGTGGAAGGCGGAACCGTATTGGCAGAAGGAATCGGAGAGAAACTGACATTCCTGTCACCGCTTTCCGAATATGTACTTGCGGTTGCAAAACCTAAGCGGGGTGTATCTACGGGAAATATCTATAAATCCCTGGATGAGATCTTTGATACCGTAACTCATCCCGATGTGGATGCAATGCTTGATGCGTTTAAAAACTCCGGAGATTTTTCTTTTACGAAGTATCTGGGAAATGTGCTGGAATACGTTACCGTTCCCCTGTGCCCGGAAGTGGATGAGATCAAGAAGATATTCGCAGATGAGGGATCCTGCGGAACACTAATGACCGGAAGCGGCCCTACAGTATTTGCATTCTTTGAGAATGAGAATAAAGCGCAGGAAGCCATAGACAAGGTCAGGGAATCCGGAATGTGCCTTGATGAGGAACTCTTTGTAACGACCTTAACATCTCCTAAAAACTCTTAACCTGATTGACACGATTAAGCGGATTGTACTAAAATCAGTACAATCCGTTTGTTTATGTATACAAAGTTATAGGAGAACAATATGCCAAAGGCCAAGGAAGAAGATTTCCTACCCTTAAGAGATTCAGTATATAACAAGCTCAGACAGGCTATCCTTACGGGAGAATACCCTCCCGGGGAGAGACTTATGGAGGTTCATCTGGGAGATAAATTGGGTGTAAGCCGCACTCCCATAAGAGAAGCCATCAGAATGCTGGAGCTTGAAGGTCTTGTCACCATGATTCCCCGGAAAGGAGCCATGGTATCCCAGATCACAGAGAAGAACATGTCAGATGTCCTGGAAGTAAGACGCGCCCTGGATATCCTCTGTGTACAGCTTGCATGTGAGAGGATAACATCCGATGGTCTTGCCGAGCTCAGGAGAGCAAGGGACAATTTCGAAAGAGCCGTTGCGACCAACGACAGCCGGAGGATCGCACAGGCCGATGTGGAGTTCCACAATGTGATAATCAAGGCTACCGGTAATGACAGGCTCATCAGCCTTGAAGATTCCCTTTCCCTTCCCATGTACAGATACAGATATGAGTACATCAAGGATTCGTCGGGTCATGACAATCTGGTGAAGGAACACAGAAAGATAGTAAATGCCATAGAAAAAAGAAACCCCGAGGCTGCAGCTTCGGAGGCGGGCGAGCATATCGACAACCAGCGCAGGTCCATCATGAGACAGATAAGACTCGAGCGCGAGGAAGAGACCATGAACGCACTGTACGGGAAACGTACAATAAGATAGACAAAAAAACCGGTGAGGATTTCCTCACCGGTTTTAATTATTTGATAGGTTTTGCTCCTGCCTTTTCCTGAAGCTTGTCGACCCAGGCTTTGAAGCCCTTCTTGGGAGCAACTTCGGCTGCTTTATTGTTTCCGTGGAGGCCCTTGACCTCAAGCACATATATACCGCTTACCGCTGCTTTAACTTCCTTCTTGACGGGAACTTCGTCGAAGATCTTATCTTCGCAGATCAGGGACATTATCTGAGGTCCTATCTTAGCCTTGATGATCGGCATCTTGGAGCCCCTCAGTGCTTTCGGCGTCTGGTCAATGACCATCTGGGGAAGTCCCGCATCCTTGATCTTCATTCTCTTCTTATCGATGATCAGCATTGTTACATACTGCTTGTTAGCCTGTAACATTGCGTTGTTCTCATCCTGTCTCTTCTGCATCTTCTTTCCGACAAAGTAAAGAACGACGAGAAGCACGATAAATACTACTAAAACTATAATTGCTATTATTGCACCTTTGCCCATAAAACACCTCTTTCAAATGCCCATTGTAGCAAATGGGGGCATTATTATCAATAATTTTGTTTGTGCATAGACACACTAAGTGGTACAATTTCGTGTGATATGCTTTTAATGACATTAATTTAGAAAGAGAAATATTATGAAAAAGAATACACTTAGCATGCTTGCACTTGCTGTTTCCACAGCTATAGCGCTTGGCGGATGTGCAGGCGACGAGAACGTTTTTACCAATCCCGAAGCATTAAACGGACAGTCAAATCCTTCTGCAGGAGCTACCGATCCCGCAGCAACCGGAAATCTTCCTACCATTCTTGATTATGACATCGCTCAGTATGCAACCGTCGGAGATTACCTGAATTTGGATCTCGGATATGAGATGGTTGAGCTTTCCGAGGAGGAGAAGACTTCCGAGTACGTAGGATTCCTTGCAGAGTTTGCAAGCCAGATCGAAGAGCCCGAAGGAATCACCGACAGAGCTGTTGAGTTCGGTGATGTTGTATGTCTTGATTATTGCGGAAAACAGGACGGAGTAGCGTTCGAGGGCGGCACCGGAACAGGATATCTCCTCGGAATCGGCTCCAATACCTTTATTCCCGGATTTGAAGACGGACTTATCGGATGGATGCCCGGTGAGGAGCAGGATCTTCCCATTGCTTTCCCCGAGGAATACCACAATGCCGATCTTGCAGGTCAGGAAGTAGTATTTACCTGCACCGTTCAGTACATCGTATCCCCTGAGGATATTCTTACCGAGGCTAATAACCACCTTGAAGAAGGTCAGGAAGCTTTCGCCGATCTCGATTCATTTGAGACCTACTATTACGGAGAACTTCAGGGCCAGGTAGACGATTACAATAAGGGAAACATTAAGAACGCTTTATATGACAAGCTTCCCACCATTGTAACAGTTACTCAGGATTTCCCTCAGGAGCTTCTTGATTCATACAACACTCAGATCATGAATGCTGTTAATACTCTTGCAAGCAGCTACGGCATCGATGCAGAGACTTATGCAGGATACTTCGGACAGCCTCTCGATGCATTCGTTACGGATTATGCTCAGAATCAGCTTTACTATGATGTAGCTCTTTTCCTCATTGCTCAGGAAAACAATGTAATGCCCACCGATGAGGCATTTAATGAGTGGCTTGACGGCATCAAGGCAGTTTCCGGCGTAAGCGATGAAGTATTTTTCGCAGATGCTTCCTATAATGAATATAAGGTTTATTATTTCGAGGAGCAGATTGCCGATTACGTTGTAGACCAGATATTGGCAAAATAATTGACTCTCCCCCAAGGGGACAGCTTACAGTTTCTAAAAAGAGGTAACGAGTATGGAACTTACAGAGATCAGAGATCTATTCAGGAAAACAGAAGACTATGTCGGCAAAGAAGTTACCGTAGGCGGCTGGATCCGTACAAACAGAGATTCCAAGACCTTCGGCTTTATCGTTCTCAGTGACGGAACCGACTTCAGAACACTCCAGGTAGTTTACGGAGATAAGATCTCCAATTTCGAAGAAGTAGCACATTTCGGAGTAGGAACCGCTGTCATCGCAAAGGGTGAGATCGTAGCAACTCCCGATGCAAAGCAGCCCTTCGAGATGCAGGCTACAGAGGTTATCCTCGAAGGATCATCACCTTCCGATTATCCCCTTCAGCCCAAGCGCCATACTCTCGAGTATCTCCGTACCATGACTCATTTAAGAGCTCGTACCAATACCTTCCAGGCAGTATTCAGAGTAAGAAGCGTCATTGCATTTGCAATCCACAGCTTCTTCCAGGAGAGAGGCTTTGTATACGTACACAGCCCCATTATCACCGGAAGTGACTGCGAAGGCGCCGGCGAGATGTTCCAGGTTACCACTTTAGACCTTAACAATCTTCCGAAAAAAGAGGACGGAACCGTTGATTATTCCAAGGATTTCTTCGGAAAACAGACCAACCTTACCGTTTCCGGACAGCTCGATGTAGAGACCTATGCATTCGCATTCAAGAAGGTTTACACCTTCGGACCTACATTCCGTGCCGAGAATTCCAACACCACCCGCCATGCTGCGGAGTTCTGGATGATCGAGCCCGAGATCGCATTTGCCGAGCTTTCCGATAACATGGAGATCGCTGAGGATATGCTCAAGTATGTCATCAGATATACCCTTGAGCACGCTCCCGAAGAGATGGCATTCTTCAACCAGTTCATTGACAAGGGACTCCTTGAGAGACTCGAGCACGTAGCTAACTCCGAGTTCGGAAGAGTAACCTACACCGAGGCTATTAAGCTCCTTGAAGAGCATAACGATAAATTCGATTACAAGGTAAGCTGGGGCTGCGACCTTCAGACCGAGCATGAGAGATACCTTACCGAGGAAATCTTCAAGCGCCCCGTATTCGTAACCGACTATCCCAAGGAGATCAAAGCTTTCTACATGAAGCAGAACCCTGACGGAAAGACCGTAGCGGCTATGGACTGCCTCGTTCCCGGTATCGGCGAGATCATCGGAGGAAGTGAGAGAGAAGCAGACCTCGGAAAGCTCGAGAAGCGTATGGAAGAGCTGGGACTTAACAAGGAAGATTACGAATTCTACCTTGACCTGCGCAGATACGGCTCTGCACGCCACTCAGGTTTCGGACTCGGATTCGAAAGATGCGTTATGTACCTGACCGGAATGGGCAATATCCGTGACGTGATACCATTCCCGAGAACAGTGAACAACTGTGACCTGTAAATGACCGGGAGGATCCGGACAGCTTC
>JAEEGL015878869.1_pt1 | contig 23188 bp, 13 predicted proteins | sample 9134231 | NCBI WGS metagenome assembly JAEEGL01 (sample SAMN16246548, study PRJNA631951) | gut metagenome | biome: gut microbiome; feature: rumen; material: fiber-attached | host: Bos | place: Iran: Karaj | collected 2018-10
TTTTTTTTTAGATTATTAATTATTTTTGGATTTTTAAATTAATAAATAATAATTTTAAAAATTAAATATTTAAAAATTCTAATCATCTAAATAATAATTAAAAAATTAAATAATAGAAAATAATAAACAACAAAATAAAATAAAAACTTATTAATCAAAGAAAAAAATAAAAAAAAACCGAAAAAAAAAAAAAAATATCATTTAAAAAAATGAACCCCTCCTTCACTCCTTCAAAAGTATACTCCCCAAATCCCAAAACAACACGTTCCTTTGCCTCTCCCTTCATTTCATCTCCAGATGGTAAATGGTTAATGTACTCGATAAAAAAGACAGTAATCCTTAGAAGCTTGGATGACTTGTCATGTGCCAAAGCCTTCACAAAGCATTCAAACATGGTCACTGCAGTCGCCTTCCACCCTATGAACAAGTTAGCAGCCTCAGCTGATGAAAAGGGGATAATCTACATCTGGTACATCGATGACTGTACTGATTCTAAAAAAATAGAAGATGTTTTCAGTGGAAAAATCAATGGATTGGAATTTTCACCTGATGGTGATAAATTACTTATTTATGGTCAAGGAAGTGGAATTTTTGCAAAGTGTATTAATTGGGATATGAAAACTGAATGTGGTGAATTTTTCAATAATTCTAGAAGTGTTCTTTCAGGGAAATTTAATAAGAAAAGACCTTTCAAAGTATTATTAGGTGGAGAAGATATGTTTGTTAATTTATATGTTGGAGTACCATTTAAACAAACTCAAATGGTAAAAAAACATGATAATTTCATTGCTTCTATTTCATTAAGTCCAAATGGTGAAAAATGGATTTCTACTGGTTTTGATAAAAAAATAATAACATATAATACTGATAATGCTGAAGTTATTGATGAATTTGATTCAACCAAAATTGAAAATGGACATAAAATGACAATAATATCATCTTGTTTTTTAGATGATGATAAATTAATAACTGCTTCATTAGATAAAACTGTTAAAATTTGGAGTTTAAGTGAAAAAAAAGTTTTATATACTTTAGTTCCTGAACAAAAATTAGGAGTTCCAAATATGATGTGTGGTGTTGTTACTAATGGAAAAGTTATTGTTGCAGTTACTTTAAATGGAAATATTAATGTTTGGAAATGTGATAATTTATCTGATAATAAATTACCTGATCAAGTTATATTAGGTCATCAAGATTCTATTAATAAAATGATTTATAGTAAAGTAAATAAAGAAATTATTTCAGGAGATTTTACAGGAAAAATAGTTTTATTTAATGAAAATGGAACTCAAAGACAAATTTTAAAACCAGATTTAAATAGGAAAGTTTCTTCATTATCATTATCAAATAAAGAAGATATATTATATGCTTCATATGGAAATGGAATAATTACTTCTTATAATATGAATAATTTAGAAGTTAAATTCGAATTAAAAGATATTTCAGAAGATCCAAAAACAGTATATCCAAGTAAAACAGATGATAATATTATATATGTTCTTTTCTATGATACAATATGTATAATTAATGATGGTAAAGTAGAAAAAAAAAATAAATTAAAAAATTATGAAGGAATGACAATGACAGTAAATGAAGAAGAAAAAGAAATATTAATAGGAGATAAAAAAGGTAAATTACATATATTAGATTATGATTTAAATGAAAAATCAAATAAAGAAATTCACTTTGGTGAATATTCAATAATGAAATTATCACCAGATAATAAATATATAGCTTCAGGAGATAATCAAAGAACTATTTTAGTATATGATGCTAAAACTAAAGAAATAGTTTGTGATAGATTTGGTTTTCATTCTGCTAAAATTTTTGATTTAGATTGGTCAAGTGATTCAAATTTTATTGTTTCTGGAAGTTTAGATGGTGCCGTTATGGTTTGGAATTTAGAAAAAAAAAGTAGATTCAAATATTTCATTAATGTTGATGGAGACCAAATTAATGCTGTTTCATTTACTAATGAAGATAAAGATGTTATATGTGCTGGAGGGGCTTGTGTTATTAATCAAATTAGTCTAAGTTAAATTTTAAAAAAAATATTTAAGAAGAGTTTAATTTTTAAAGTTATTTATTAAAATTATAAGAATTTTCGATTTTTGATTTTTTGTTTTTATTTTTATTTAGAAATTTAAATAACGAAAAATGTAATATTTTTTACTATATCTTATTATAATCTTTTTTCCAATAAAACAATAATAAAATTGTTAAATCAAGAAAAAGATATATTTTTAATTGTAAATAAATAACATTATTATTGATTGTTTTAAATAATGAAACAATTTCATTTTTGAAAAAAATAATACAAACATCAATATCAATGTTGTAAAAAAATAAAATATAAAAATTAACACTAAAATATTTTTTTTCATTTTCAAAAAAAATTAAATTTTAAATCAAAATTTAAATGAATTCCGTTCCTAATTCTAAATCAGCATTAAGAACATATACAACAATAAAACTTCATAAAAGCATTCAATCAAATACTTCATTTTTAAATAATGATATAAATAGATATGAAGATTTAATAAAAAAAGCAAGAGCAACAATAAATAAATTTCAAAATAACAGTAAAAGTATATCAAAAGAAAAACAATTAAACAGATCTCCTTTTTCAAACTTAGAAAGAAAAAGTTCAAATTATAGTTTAATTGTATCTTCTCAAAGAGAAAGCAGAGATGATATTAAAACAGAATATTCAAATTTATCTAATTTTGGGATAGAAAATTATTATAAAAATTTAATTAATCAATTAAAAAGTGATTTAAATATTCAAAATGAAAAAATGAGAAATTTAGAAAGTATAAATAAACAAAATGAAATTAATTTAAGTGATAATGAAAGAGAAAGAGGAAGATTAGAAGATAAAGTTAAAAATTTAGAAAAAAAATTAAATGAAACTAAAATTTTATATGAAGATTTAAAAGAAGAAAAAAAGAATTTAGAAAATAATTATGAACAATTAAGATTTAATTATAAAAATGATTTAAAGAATAAAGAAGAAGAAGAAATATTATCTAAAGAAAATGAAATGATTAAAAGTGAATTAAATAAATTTATTAAAGAAAATATTAATTTAAAAATTTCTGTAAAAAATTTAAAACAAGAAATTGGAAATGATTCTAATGAAGTTATTATTAATTTAAAAAAAGAAATTGAAAAATTAAATTCTCAATTAGAAAGTAAAGTAGAAAAAATTAAAAAATTAGAAAAAGAAAATTTAAAAAAAAAAAGTGATTTAATCAATTTGAGTAATGAAGATATAATGTTATTAGTTAATGAAGAAAAACAAAAATATAAAAAATTAAAAGAAGAATATGATTTATATAAAGAAGAAAATAAATCAAATGAAAATAAATGTTTAACTGATAATAATTTATCAAATAATAATTTAATAGACAAAAATAAATATTATGAATTACAAAAAAATTATTCTAATTTACTTTTGGAAAATCAAGGATTAAAGAAAATTAAAGATGAATATCAAAATTTAATTAATGAAAATAATAAAATTCAAAAATTAAAAAATCAAAAAAATGAAAAAGAAAAAGAAACAATACAAAAATTAAGAAATGAATATGATGATTTATTTAAAGAAAATATATCGTTAAAAGAATATAAAACAAAATATGAAAAAATATTATTAGAAGTAGAAAATTTAAAATTAAAAGAAAAAGAATATGAAGAAATAAAAAAAGAAAATTTAAATTTAAAAGAAATTGAAAAAAAAATAAATATTATTACACAAGAAAAAGAAGAATTAATAAAAATAAATAAAGAAAATGAAAAAGAAAAAAATGAATTAACAGAATTAAAAAATAAATATGCTAATTTAAATGAAAATTATACTCAAGTTCAAAATAGTTTTAATGACTTAATAAAAGTAAATGATAATTTAAAAGAAACTCAAACAAAATTTAATGAAGTTTTAAAAGAAAATCAAAATTTAGAAAAAATAAAAGAAGACTATAATATTATATTAAAAGAAAATGAAGAATTAAAAGAAATAAAATTAAATTATGAAAAATTAATAGAAGAAAATAATAAATTAAAAGAAAATTTTGATAATTATATAAAAGAAAATAATAAAGAAATTTTTGAAAATGAAAATAAAGAAATAAAAAAAAAATTAGAAGAACAAATAAAAGAAAATAAAAAAAAAAATGATAATATATTATCATTACAAAATTCATTAAATCAAATAGAAAAAGAGAAAATAAATATTCAACAAGAAAAAGAAAAATTAATAAAAGATAAAGAAGAATATATGAATTTAAATTCAGAATTAAAAAATCAAAGTTTAAAACAATCAAAAAATTCACAAGAAATGATAAAAAAATGGGAAGAAAATTATTCTAATTTAAATAAAGAAAATGAATATTTAAAATCCAAACAAATAAATTATAATGATTTATTACAACAAGTTGAAAAATTAAAAAATATTGAAAAAGAAAATTTAGAATTAATTAATGAAAAAGAAACTTATCAAAAATTAAGAGATGATTATATTTTATTAACAAAAGAAAAAAATAATTCTAATAAAAATTATATTCAAAAAATAAAAGATTTAAATGATTGTTTAAATAAAGAAAAAATTAAATGTGAACAATATTATAATAATAATAAAGAACTTAATATGGAAAAATTAAAATTAAAAGATATTGAGAATAAATATTTAGAATTAAATAAAGAAAATGAAAAATTAAAAGAATTTCAAAATAAATTTCTTACTTTAAGTTCTGAAAATGATAATTTAAAATTAATTCAAGAAAAATATAATATTTTAAATCTTGATAATGATAATTTGAAGAATCAATTTCAAAAAATAAATAAAGAAAATATTCAATTAAAAGAAAATATTACTTTATTAAATAAGGATAAAACAATTAATGATGATAAAATAAACGAAATAAAAAAAATAAATAATAATCTTTTAAATGAAAATGAAAATTATAAAGAATATGAAAAAAAATATATTAATTTAAATAAAGAATATTTAGTTTTAAAACAAGATTTAGAAAATATAATAAATGAAAAAGTAGAAATTCAAAATAATTTTAATTCTCATTTACAAGAAATAAATATTTTAAAAGACCAAATTAATAGATTAAAATCAGATAATGAAGAATTAAATAAATTAAAAGAAAAATATATTAATTTAATACAAGATTATAATAAATTAAAAGAAATTCAAGGGAAATATAATGCTTTAATAGTAGAAAATAATACAATAAAAGAATATCAAGATAAATTAATTTCTGAAAATAATATTTTAAAAGATATTCAAGAAAAATTTAATAATTTAAATAGTGAAAATAATTCTTTAAAAGCAATTGAAGAACAATATAAAATTTTAATTAAAGAAAATTCTGAATTAAAAGAAAATATTGCTTCAAATATAAAAGAAATAAATAAATATAAAAAGAATTTAGAAATTTATAATCAAAATATAAATAATATAAAAGAAGAAAAAGAAAGTTTAAGTAAAGAAATTATTTTATTAAATGAAAATAAAGATAAATTAATTGAAGAAAATAATGTGTTAAAAAATTCAATTTTGGATTTTCAAAAAGGAGAAAATAAATCAAAGGAAAATATTGAAAAAATAAATCAAGAAAATATAAAATTAAAAGAAAATAATGAACAAATGAAAAATGAAAATTCAAATTTAAAAATTAATATAAATTCTTTAAATCAAGAATTATCATTAATAAAAGAAAAACAAGATATTTTAATAGAAGAAAATTCACATTTAAATGATTATAAAGAAAAATATGAAAAAGAGCAAATATCATTAAAAGAAGAAGAAGAAAAAAATAAATTATTAAATCAACAAATAAATTCCTTAAAAGAAATGAAAGAAAAAACATTATTTTTAGCAAAAGAAAGTAGTGAAAAATATAATTTATGTTTAAAAGATATTGAATCTCTTAAAATATATAGAGGAAAATTTATTGAAATAAGTGCTGAATATAAAGGAATTAACGATAGATATAATAATTTAATTAAAGATAATGAAGAATTATTAGTTAAATATAAAAATTTAGTTAATGAAAATAATATTAATAAAGATAATTATGATATTATTTTTAGAGAATTAGAAAGTGTTAAAAATAATAATAAAAATTTATTATTAGAAAATAATGATTTTAAAGATAAATATAATAAATTAAATGATGATTATTCTAAAATAATTCAAGATTTAAAAAAAATAAAAATTGAAAATGACTTATTTAAGAAAGAAAAAGAAGAATTAAATCAAGATTTAAATAATATAATTGAAAATAATAAAAAATTAAAAGAAAAAAATTTAATATTAGAAAATAATAATAAAGACTTACAAGAACTTATAGAAAATTTAGAATTAGAAAACAAAAAAAATCAAAAAGAAATAAATTTAAATAAAACTCAAAATGAAAAATTAGAAGTTTCAATTAATAAAAATCAAAAAGAAAATATAGAATTACAATCAAAAATAAATAAACAAAATCAATTAATAGATAAATTAAATTTAGATATATTTCAAATAAAAAAAGATTCAGATAAATTAAAAGACACAATAAAAAAACAACAAAGAGAAAATGAAAAGTTAAAGAAAAATTTAGATATTTTAATTGATGAAAAAAATAATGAAATTCAAGAAAAAAATGAAATTCAAAATGAATTATTATTATCAAAAGAATTTATTTCTAATAAAGAAAAAGAAATTGAAGAATTACAGTTTCAAATAAATAATAATGAAAAGGAAATAAGAGATTTAAAAAAATCAACAGATAAATTAAATAAGGAAAAAGAAATAATAAATAATAATTTGACTTTATCAAAAAAAGAAAAAGAAAAATTTCAAAAAAATATTTTATCATTAAGAGAAGAAAAAGCTGATTTATTAAGTAATATAGATAAAATTATTAATGAGAAAAATATTTATTTAGATAAAATAAATTTATTAAATGAGTCAAAACAAGAATTAGAAAATCATATTAAATTACTTAATAGTCAATTATCAAATAATAATAATGATAATAATAAAATTATTGAAGAATATAGTAATAAATATACTAAAATTCAAAGTGAAAATGAATTAATGAAAGAACAAATTTTAAATCATGAAAATGAAAAAGAAAAAATAAAAATAAATTTAGAAAAAATAAAAAAAGAAAATGAAAATAATATTCTTTTACTTAATGAAAAAAAAGAAGAATTAAAAGAAAAAAAAATGAATTTATTACTTAAAGAAAAAGAATTAGAAGAAATTAAAGAAATATTATCTGAAAAAGAAAATGAATTAGATAAAATAAATAATAATTTAATTAAAAAAGAAAAAGAAATAAATCAATTTATAAAAAAAGAAGAAGAATATAAAAATCTTTTAATTGAAAAAGAAAAAGAAAATGAAGAAATTTATGAAAATTTAAAAAAAGAAGGAGAAGAAAATGATGCTTTAGCAGAAGATTTAAATAATGCAAATGATGAAATTAATAAATTAAAAGAAATAATAAATGAATTTGAAGAACAAAATAAAAGAAACATTACTAATAAAAATAATAATTTAATTAAAGAACAAAATATTTATTTTAATGATAATGAAAATCAAGAATTTAAAAACAATAATATTAACTTAAAAAATAAATTTGAAAATAAAGAAAAAGAAAAAACTATAAAATATTCAATAGAAAATAACCAATATATTCAAATTTTCCCAAATAATAAAATTCAAAATCAAAAAATAATAAACCAAATAATTCCAATAGAAAAATTAACAATAATTCAATCAAATAATAATAATAACATTAATAATAATATTGATATAAATTTAGTAAAAAATTTAGAATTAGAATTAGCAAAATTAAAAGAACAAAACGAGGGATATAAAAAACAAATAATAACTTTAAATAATATGGTAAAATCATTTCGTTCAATAAGTGGTTTTTCTGTTGATGAAAATGAAGAAAAATCAAATGATGAAAAATTAAATTCATTAACAAAAGAAATAGAAAAATTAAATATTACTATTAGTGAAGATAAAGAACAGTTTGCAATTTTATTATCTCAAATTAATAATGAAAAATCAAATAGTAATAGATTAAAAGAAGAGAATAATAAATTATTAGAAGAAATAAATATTTTAAAAAATAATAATGAAAGAAAATCTGCTCCAAATGAAGATTATATTTTAAAAAAAACTTTTAATATTTTAAATGAAGAAAATTTAGCTTTAAAAGAGGAATTAGATAAAATTAAATATGAAAGAGAAAGATTAAAAACAGAATCTTCAGAAGATAATAATTATAATCATAACATTTATAATTATAATAATATAATTTTAAATAATGAAAATAATGAAAATTTAAAAAATAAATTAGAAGAAAAAGAGAAAATAATAAAAAAGTTAAATGAAAAAAATAAAAAATGGGAAGAAGATTTTTCTAATCATATTAAAGAAATAAATAATTTACAAAATTATATATCTCAATTAGAAGAAGGAATTGGGTCTATTGAAAAAATGGAAGAATTAAGAAATAATTTAGAAGATAAAGAAGAAATTATAATAAATTTATCTAATCAAATAAATGAATATAAATCAAAATGTGATTTAATTCTAAATAATATATCTAATGAAGATAAAGATAAAAAAATAGAAATTTTAATCAATGAAATTAAAGCTTTAAGAAAACAAATTTTAAGTTTAATTTCTTTTAATGGAAGAATTGAAAATTATAATGAATTTATTAATGTGATTAATTTAATTAAAAATAATTTTAATGAATATATTGAAAATAATGATGAATTAAAAGATGCTTTTCAAAAATTAGATAATTTAATTGATTTATATTCAATTAATGATAATATTGCAAAAATAAAACTTTTAAGAGAAAATTCCAAAGAATAAAAAATTTTCTTATAAGTTTTATTTAAATATTATTATTATTTTTTAAATAAAATTATAATATTTTCAATTTATTTATTAATTTATGAAAATTATTGAAAAAAAAAAAACAAAAAAATGGACCCACAAAAAAAAATAAAAGAAATAAAGGAAAAAGCAAAAAGAATAAGAGATTCAACAATGAATTTAAAAATATCAGATTTACTTCCAAATATAAAAATTCATAAACATTATTTTATGGAATCAGATTTATATATAAAAGAATTAATGAAGAGAAAAAAAGAAGAAAAGACAAAAGAATTAAAAAAAGTTTTAACAAAAAGTGAAAATATAATAACTAAATTAAGAAAATTAAAAGAAAAAGCATTAAAATCAAATGATAATATAACATCACAAGATATAGATTGGATAATATCAAAAATAAATGATCAAAATTTATATGATATAGATACAAATGAATTTAATTTAACAATTAATGATGAAACTAATCATAATGGTTTAGAATATTTAAAATTATATTCTCAAATTGAAAATCAAAATTTAGTTAAAAAAGCTTTTGAAAAAACAAGAAAAAGAAATTTAATTAATGAAACAATTAAAAAGAATATGACAAGAAAAAGTACTTTTGCTCCTTCTTCAATAAAAGTTTTAAATAAATATGATATGAATAATAAAAAAAATATAAATAATGAAAAAATAAATGAAGATAATTTAGTTTCTAATAATTTAATTCATAATCAAATGGCTTTAATTGATAGTATTCAATTTGATATATTTTCTCTTTATGATATGGAAAAAGAAAAAACAACATTTTTAATAGCAAATGAAATTTTATCAAATTTAGAATTAATTAAATTAGGTTTAGTTCCAATTAATATATTAGAAAATTTCATAAGAAAAGTAATTGCAGGATATGATAATAATAATGTAATATATCATAATGATTTTCATGCTGTTGATGTAATGCAAACTTTATATACAATATTAATTAATGGTAAAATTATGGAAAAAATGAAATTAACTTCAATAGATTCTTTTTCAATATTAATAAGTGCTTTATGTCATGATTTACATCATACAGGACAAAATAATACATATCATATAAATGCAAGAACAAAAATTGCAATTAGATATAATGATATTAGTGTTTTAGAAAATTATCATATTTGTTCTTCTTTTAAAATTTTAAGTAAAGATGAAACTAATATATTAGTTAATTTTAAAGATGAAGAATATAGAATTTTTAGAAAAATTATGATTGAAGGTATTTTATCAACTGATATGGCAAATCATCAAAAAATTTTATCAAATGTAAAAGCAAAAATAAGTGAATTTGAAATTAAAAATGGAATGAATTTTAATAAAATATTTATAGATGAAAATAAATTAATTGATAATCAACAAATAATGTTAAATATGTTTTTACATTCTTCAGATATATCTAATCCAGCAAAACCAAATAGAATAAGTGTAATTTGGACTCAAAAAGTTTATGCTGAATTTTTTAAACAAGGAGATTTAGAAAAAGAAAAAGGATTGAATGTATCTTTGTTATGTGATAGAGATACTACTGATATAAATAAAGCTATGATAGGTTTTATAAATTTTATCATTAAACCAACTTTTGAAATTCTTGTAAATATTATTCCTGAATGTAAAGGTTATTTAAATAATATTAAAAATAATTTAATTTTTTATGAAAATTCTTCTTTGAAAAAAGAAGAAAAAAAAAATAATATTATTGAAGATAATTCTAGTGATTTTAGTGATAGTAATGATTCTTCTTTTACTAATCAACAAGATAATGAAGAATAAAAATTTGGGTTTTTATTAGGATTTTAAATTTTAAGTTGAAAATCCTATTTTATTTTTTCTATTTTACTGTTTTATTTATTTTTATTTTATGTTTAATTTTATTTCTTGGAAAACTAAAATTTGATTTATTTTTTATTGAATATTTTTTTTTAATTTCTAAAAAAATAAACCAATAACATTAATTAATATGGAAAATCAAAATGCTCTTTTACCAGAGCAAATTCCAATAAAATCAAATTTATATGAAAAGTTAAAAAAACTAAACAAGAAAAATAATGCATTTGAAGAAATAATAAAACACTATCAAAAATTAATGGAAAAATATAATAATATAAGGCAAATATCAGATAATAAAGGATTTTCAAGAGCATATACGTTCAATAATAAAGGAAATACAGATAATATGAGTCAATCTGATTTAATAAAAAAATTAAGGTTAACCGAAGATGAATTAAAGAAATATAAAGAATCAAATCAATCAAATTTAGAAAATTTAAGTCAAAGATTAAATGAAGTTTTAGAATTAAAAAAAAAAATTGAAATTTATGACAAAGAAATTTCTCAAATAAAACCAAAATGTGAAATTTTAGAAGCTCAAAATGTACAATTAAAAACAGAAAAAAACAATTTAGAAGCATTAGTTATAAAACAAAAAAACCAAATTGTAGAGTTGACTTTAAATCAAAATGATTTTGAAAATGAAAAAAATATATTAAATCAAAAAAATAATTTATTAGAAGAGGAAAATAAGGTATTAAAAGAAAATTTATCAAAATTAAAAGAAGAATTATTATTAAAATTAAATGAATATAATGATTTAATAGAAAGTTCAAAACAAAAAAGAAAAATAGCAGATATATATTTTTCAGAAACATTAAAAGAATATGAAAAAAAAGAAAATAACCAATTATATAATATTGTTGAAAAAATAAAAATTCCAAATAAATTAAAATTTTCATATAAGCCAAATTCCAAAAAAATAACTTCTTTAAATTTTACCAATTCAGGTTCTAATTTTATGATAAGTTCAGATAATTTAATTAAATATTATGATACTTCAAAAAATAATGAAATATCAATTTTTCCTTCTTTCAATAGTGAAATAATAGATTCTTGTTTTGATTATTCTGAAAAATGCATTTTTGCTTGTTCTTCAGATAAAACAGTTAAATTATTTAATATTAAAAATAATAAATTAATATATAATTTTATTGGTCATAATGATGAAATAACTTGTATAAAAAGTTTAATTAATCAAGATAAAGGAATAACAGGGAGTAAAGATAGAACAATTAAAGAATGGGATTTTAAAACTGGTAAATTAACTAATAGTATTAATTGTAAAAATCCTTGTAATTGTATTAATATTATAAATAAAAATAATAATTTTTTAAGTGGTCATTCAAATGGATTAATTCAATTATGGAATATTAATAATAAAAGTCCCGAAAAAAAGTTCGACGGTGATGATATTATTTTAAATATTGAAACTTTTAAAAAAGATAATCAATTTTTAATTATAAATTCTTCATCTGAAATTAAATTATTTGATTTGAGAAAAGAAACTAAACCTGTTTATACTATTGATAATAAGGTTATTAAGGAATTTTGTAATAGCAATATTTCTGTTTCTGATAATATGAAATATTTCACTGTTGGAAGTCAATTAGGAAATATTTTTATATTTAATTTAGATAATGGAGAGATTATTAATTGTATTGAAAATAAAATTAAAAATCCTATTACTAAAATTAAATGGAGACCTCATCATTCATATATTTATACTGGGGATACTGAAGGAAATTTATCTATTTGGGTTGATAATTAAAATTTTAGTTAATTAAATAAATAATATATTTAAATTCATTAAAAATTAAATTCTAATATAAGAATGAATAATTAAAATAATAATATAAAGAAATAAAAATAAAAAAATCTTACAATGAAAATAAATAAAATAAATAATAAAAAGTAAAAATTTTCAAAAAAATAAATTTTTATTTATTTACTTAACAATATTTTGACTGTTTCTAACTTTTCTCAAATAATCTAATAAAGTTAAACATTGATTAGTTTCCATAGTTTGATAGAAATTTAAAGATTTATTTCTACAAGGAGGACAATGTGAAAAATAAGGACCCCAAAATTTAATACTATTTAATCTTTCATTAATTTTAGGATTTGTAATAATTACTTTTTCATTAAATTTAGCAGTTGTTGAATTTAAAAATGGACTTTCAAAACTATTTTCTGTTTTAATTTGATATGGCTTATTTCTAAACATTATATTATCTTTTAATGGTAACATATTATTAAATAATGTTGTCTTAAAAACTTCTTTTTTTTCTTGTTCTGAATTTTTTTTTTTTTTATTTGTTTTTTCACTTTTTAAACTTTCATTTGAAATTGAATTTTTGGTTTCTTGTAATTCTTTTGTATTTGATTTTGAAATTTCAATGTTTTCATTATTATTATTTTTATTTGAATTTTTATTCTCTAAATTTCCAGTAATGAAATTATTATGATGATGTAAAATATCATTTTCATTTTCTTCTTCTTTTTTTTCTTTTTTAATAAATTTTTCTTCTTCTAATAAAAAATCATTTAAACCATGAATTAAAGTTGGTTCTTTTCTTACTATTATTGAAGGTAATAATATTGGATATTTTTTTTCATATTCTTCTAAAATATAATTTACTTCTCCTTTTTCTTTATTTTTATTTACAAAAGCAAGTAAAGGATTAGTTTTTTTTTTACTTTCATTTTTTGAATGTATTTTTCTGAAAGCTTTTACTAAAAAATTTTTATCTTGAAAATCTTCAATATTTTCTAATTTATATTTATTTTTAAAATCATATGATTTTTTTAAAATACTGTTTTTATTATGATAAATATTTTCATTTTCTACTTCATTTCCTTTTCCTAAATAAGAAACAAAAAATTTATCTTTATCCATTGTTTTATATAATTCACTATAATAATTTTCTTTTGTTGTCCAAGTATCAGGAATTTTTATATTTGTATAAACTGATTCTTTAAATGAATTTGATTTTGATTTTTCTAATTTTGATATATCTGCTTTTATTTTATCATGAAACACTAATAATTCATCATAGAAACCTTGATTTATTTTTTCAAAATTTACATTTCTATGTGAATCATTTTCACTTTTTTTTTGATCTATATTAAAAGCATAAAATTTCTCTGCACGTTTTCTTCTTTCAAATATAGTAGCCATAATTGTTTATTTTATAAACTATTAAATATATAATATTTAAGTTATATTAAAAAACATAAAATTAGTAAAAATAAAAACAATAATTAAAAAACAATTTTTTAAAAAATAAATAACAAAAATAAAAATAAAAATAATAAAAAAAATGGGAAATGATGGAGGAAGTATTCCAGGAAGACAAGACTTAGTAAAAGTACATAAAAAGAAGAAAAAAACAATAAGTGATTCTTTAATAAAATCCTCAAAATCAAAATTTTGTAGTTTATCAAAAGATCCTTTAAAAAAGCCAATAGTAGGAGATAAATTAGGTCAATTATATAATAAGAAAAATATAATAGAATGTTTATTAAATAAATCATTTCCAAAAATATTTAATCATATAACATCATTAAAAGATGTAAAAGAATTAAATTGTAATTTAAGTAAAGATGGTAAAATTGAATGTGGAATTTCATTAGAAGAATTTTCTGGTATGAATAAATTTTATTTTTTATGGAGTTGTGGATGTGTTATTTCTAAAAATGCTATTGATAAATTAGGAATGAAAGATAAATGCTTAATTTGTAATTGCCCTTTTAAAAATAAAGATTTAATTAGTTTAAATTATACTAATGAAGAAAAAGAAAAAATTCGATTTGAAATTATTAAAGACAAAAAATTCAAAAATAAAAATAAAGAAAATAAAGAAAATGGAAATTTAGGAAAAAAAAGAATTAGAGATTAAATATTCTTATTATGATTTTATTTTATTGTTAATTTTATAGAAAAATAATTCAATATTTTTTTTAATGTGAATTTATTTTTTTTCTGAAAAATTCGAATTTAATAAAATAAATATTATAAAGTCAATGAAAAAAAATTTTTAATGTTTTTTTTAATTTTATATCATTATTTTTTATGACACAAAAACAATTAAATTATTTAATAATGGGAAATATTATTTGTTCTGATGTAAAACAAAATATTGTAAAAGATAAGGAAAATTTAGTAGATATAACTAAACTTCCTGAGGATGATGATTTAAATTTTTTAAAAGAACAAAAAAAAATTATTTTAATTCAAAGTTTTTTTAGAAAATGTCAAGCAAGAAAAAAATATTTATATTTTATTTTTAATAAATATCCTACTCCCCAAAAAAATGATGAAGATGTATTAAAAGTTAAAAAAAAAGAAGAAGATAATGATAATATTAAAAATAAAGCTAGTTTAAAATCTAATTCTGGATATAAGAAAAAAAAATCAAAAAAAATAAAAAAAGAAAAAAATAAAGAAATAATAAATTTAGAAAATAATAAAGAAAAAGAAAATGAAAAAATAAATGAACAAAAAAAAGAAAAACCTAGTAATGAAGTAATAGAAAAAAAAAATGAAAAAGATGAAAAAAAAGAAAAAAATGAAATAAATGAAAAAATAAAAGAAGAAGAAACACCATTACCTCCTGAAGATAATCAAGATTTAAATATGAAAAATTCAAATTTAGAAAAAATTGAAAAACCAAAAAATGAAGAAGATGAAAAAGATAATTCCAAAAATATAAAAAATGAAAAACAACAAAATCCTGAAAATTCTATTAATGAAAAGAAACAAAAATCAAATCCATTATCCTCCATCTCAAAGAAGGACTTATTCTCTATAAATGACCTATCTTCCTTTCCTACTCCCCAAACATTCTTCGCGCCAGAATCACGTCCTGGAAACATAATAGAAAACTTTGATTCAATTCCTCTTCTTCCAGAAGTTCAAAAAGTAGTTAATTCTTTAGGAGAATTTCTAATAGAAGAAAAAGAATTATTAAAATATATAGAATCATACCCTTATAAATTAAAACATTTTCAAATTGAATATCCAAATTTAGATAAATATAATGGTTACTTTGGTCCTGAATGGACAAGAGAAGGTTTTGGAATATTAATATATTCAAATGGAAATAAATATGAAGGGATGTTTAAAAATAATTTAGCAGAAGGAAGAGGACGTCTAATAACATCAGGAGGAGATTATTATGAAGGTGAATTTCAAAAGGATAAAATAATAGGACATGGGAAATATGTTTGTCAAAGTGAAATATATATTGGTTATTGGGATAATGGTAAATATAATGGACAAGGAGAATTAATTCAAAATGATGGTTGTAGATATATTGGTCATTTTGAAAATGGAATGGAAAATGGATTTGGAAAAACAATTTGGCCTGATACTTCATATTATGAAGGAGATTTTGTTAATAATTATTTTGATGGTTTTGGTGTCTATGTAATGAGAAATGGAAAATGTTATCGGGGACAATGGAAAAATGGGAAAATGGAAGGAATAGGGATTTTTAATTGGCCTGACGGCAAAATTTATAAAGGGAATTTTTCTAAAGATAAAAAAGAAGGGTTTGGAATGTATATTGAAAGAAATAATAAATATGAAGGACAGTTTCTTAAAGGAAAACAATATGGTATTGCTAGAGTTATTAATGCAAAAGGAGTTTGTCAAATTGGATTATATAGAAAAGGAGAGAAAAAAAAATGGCTTAATGAAAAAGACTTTAAAGATGATATTGAAAGAATTGATGAAGAAATGAAAAAGATTGATTTGTTTATCAGAGATAATGAATTTTTTCAAAGGACAAATCATATTGCTGATAAATTGGGAATGAAGGATAAGGAAGAGGAAGTTAATGAAACAGAAAAGGAGAAACATAAGGAAAAGGGAAAAGAGATGGAGAAGGGGACAGAAAAGGAGAAGAAGATTGATGAGAAGAATATGGAGAAGGAGAAGGGAATAGAGAAGGAGAAGGGTACAGAGAAGGAGAAGGGGATAGAGAAGGAGAAGGGGATAGAGAAGGAGAATGATATAGAGAAGGAGAAGGATAAGGGAAAGGAGAAGAATAAGTCAAAGGAAAAAGTAAAGAAAAAAGTAAAGTAGAAAGTTGAGGTAATCTACTGTTTTTGTTTAATATAGTGAATAGATTTTTTAAAATGGGTTTTTTGTATATTTTTTTTATTGTTGTTTTATATATTTTTTTTAATTGTCTATTTTTCTTTTATTTTAAAAAAATAAGATTAAAATTGGCTTTTTTATATTTGAATTTGTTTAAATTTGTTTTTTTATAGATTCGATTTTTTTTTTATTTTAATTATTTAATAGAAATTATCATTTAATAAATATTTTTACTTCAAAAAAAAATAGTTAAAAAACGATTAAAATTAATTTATAAGTTTAATTACCCCTAATTTAAAAATTAAAAAAGAATATAAAAAATAAATATATATATCAAAATAAATTATTTCGTTTCCAAAGCAAATAATTCTTCATCTAAAATAGCAGGAACAATTTTTTTAGAAGATTTTTTACAAAGAGTAATATCTTTATTATGAGGTAAAACTCTTTTTAAATAAGCCATTTGTTTTTGATATCCTTTTTTATGTTCTAAAACGTCTAAAATTTTTTTTGTATCTGATATATCTTTTGACTTTTCAGCACATATATAAAATTGCTTTATGTCATACACTTTTTTCATTTCTTTTTCTACTTTTTGTATGTCATTACATAGTATTAATGATACGATTGTTAAGAAAAGGAAAAATAAGATTTTCGACATTTTTTTTTTAATTTTTTTTAAAGGAAGTTAAATACAATTCTTATTTTTAATTGTTTTTTCAAATCATTTTATTGAAAATTAAATGTTTTTTTATGAATTAAATTTAATATAATTATAAAAATTAAATAGTTTTATAATTCATAAAATAAAATGTCAATTACAAAAGAAAAAAAAAAAATATGAAAAATTTCATTATAATACTTTATCATCAAATGAAAAACCTTCAATATTAAAATATAGAAACTCAAAAGTTCAAAAAAAATCAGAATTTTCAAATTTAAAATCCAAATCAATATCAACAAAAGAAAATACATCAATATTAAAAAAGCCAAAAATTCAAATTCCTAAAATATATATGAATAATTTAACAAAATCACCAGAAATAAGAAGAAATAATAAATTAGAAAATATAAATAATAAGGAAAGATTATTTAAAAGTTTTATTATTCATTCTGATTATATTCCTTTAACAAAAGAAGAAAAAATAGAACAATTTGAATCAATTAAACTTCAAAGTAATAGAAGATTACATCATTACAGTCAAATATTTAAAAAAATAGGAAATGAAATAAATGAAATACATTTAAATTTAAGTAATTATGCAAAAACAACAGAAAATAGATTTAATACCACAAATACTATGATTAAAATTAATAGTCATATTAATGACAATGATAATGATAATGATAATAATAATAATTATATTAATAATATAAGTTCTATTAAAAATGTAAATAGTAGATTTAATAAAAGTGAAAATTCAATTAAATCAAATTTTAATTCTTCTTTTGATTCAAATTCAAATAAAAATAAATCTAATAATAATATTACAATAATTGATAGTATTAATTTAATTGATTCTAAAATTTTAGAACAAGGAGATTCAAATATTAATCCAGAATTAATTGAAGAACATTCTAATAGACAACCTATTTATATTCATAATTGTAATTTTGATAATAATAATTATAAGAATAAATATTATAATTATAATAAAAAAAAATTCAAAGAAATTTTTTTTAAAAAAGATATTTTGAAAATTAAAGATGTTCATGAACAAAATACTTCAAATGATATTATTTATAATACTAGTAAAAGTAATATTGATATTAGTAATAATATTTCTAATTGTTACATTAAATGTTGTAGGAAAGAAAAAGAAGATAAGAATGATCAATGTACTATTATATGATTATATTTTTTTAATTAATATTTTTTTTTTTGATTTAAAATGTTTGAATTTAAAATTCAATTTTTATACTTCATAATTAAAAAATTAAAATAAAAAATAATTAAGTTTATTTTTTTAGTTAATATTAATTTATGTTTGTGAAATAAAATTATATGTCATATACTATTTATTTAAACTATATAATAATAATAAACTTTAAATGTGAGAAATAAATTTAACATAATATTTAAATCAATTAAAAATCTTAAATCCATATCTTTATATATTACTTATTATTTTTCCTAATCATAAAATATAATAAGTAATAAAAATAATTAATAATGAAATTTACAATTTACAAAATATTAAAAAATATTTTTTTAATTTTTATATTTTTCTAAGTAACTTTTCTTAGAAAAAATAAAATTCGGAGTTCTATTTCCTAACTTTTTTAAATTAATAATTTGTTCATTCAAAAATTGAAAATTCAATCTTTTATTATCTTTTATATTTAAAAGAAGATAAAATTGATAAACTAAACAACAAAAAAATTCATTAATAACATTCATAACATTATTCTTTCTATTACAAATATTAATTAAACTTCCATTTTTTAAACAATTCAAAGTAATTTCAGATAAATTTAATAAAGAAAAAAGAAATAAGTATTCAAAATTGTTTTGTTTAAAAAAAAGAAATAAATTTTTAAAAAAAACAGAATAATAATCTTTTAAAAATAAAATTTGAATTAAACAAAACATTTTTAAATCATAATTTAAATTTAATCCGATTTTTAACCAATGATTTCCTTTTTTTGGACAAAAATTTGATTCTGTTAAAAAATTATATATTGTTGTTAAAATGTTATAATGAATATTATTATTTTCATTATATAAAATTTTTGAGAAACAAATAATATTTTCTTTTTCTTTTTTTAAATTTGGATTTAATTTTAACTTTTCTTTTCCACAAATAAAAAAACTAGAACAACAATTTTCTTTTTCTAAATTATCATAACTTAAGAATTTTTTTTTATTAGAATATTTTAAATTTGAAAAATATTCAATCACTTGATTATAATTTACTATTATATTTATTTCATCAATTTCACTTAAATTCATTTCACTATTTTCAAAAGATGAATTATTTGAACTTTCTTTTTTTAAAAAATAAGTTTCTTCTCTTGAAAAAATATTTTGTAAATCACCTTCATTACTTAAATGTTTATTAGGAATTTTATTTTTTTTTAAATTAAGTTTTGAAATAGAATTTGAATCTTCATTCGATTCTTCGTAAATTACATTTGAAATATAATTTCTGTGAGTTTTCATTTTTTATAAAATATAAAAATTAAATTTAAGATTAAAAGAAAAAAAATGTTTTATTTTATTTATAGAATAATTTAATAATATAAATCATTTTTCGATAAAAAATTGACTGTACTTAAACTTCTTAAATTATTTTTTTTTATTAAATCCTTAGAAGAATTAATATAAGGTAAATATTTTTTTGAAGATTCAGTTTTAAAATTAAAAAAACTATTTTTTTTCTTATTTTTAATTTTTGAATGAAAAAAAGAAGTTTGACTTAAAAACATTTTCTTTTTATTTCTTGTTATTAAATCATATTTTTTATCATTTATAAAAGAAGATAAATTATAATCACTATTAAAGTTTCTTTTATTATCAGTTAAATTATTTAATTTTTTTTCAATTAATACTTTTTGATTTAAATCATTATCACTATCATCACTATTAAAATTATTATTTATTTTATTTTTATTATTTCTTTTTTTTTCTAAAATATTTTTAGTAGAATAATTCTTTTGTTCAAAATAATTTTTAACAGGAGAAGTAATTTTTCTTTTATTATTTCTTTTTTTAGGAGAAATAAATTTTAAAATTTTATTATTATGATTTTCATAATTATCAGAATCTTTAAAAATAAAAGCATTAATAAAACCTCCTTTTTTTAATTTAATTATTTGTTTTCTTTGAATAAATTTTTTGATATCTAATTTCCCAATAAATAAATTTATTATATTTTTATTATCTTCTACTTCTATATTATTTTCTTCTTCTAATTCATCATTATTATTATTCTTTTTATTTTCTATTGTTAATTTTTTTTCTAAATGAAAATCTGAATTTCTTTTTCTTATTGTTGAAAATAATTTTTTGTTTGTTCTTTTTTTTGGATCTTCATTTATTTTATCTTGAGAATTTTTTTTTAATTCAATTTTACATAATTTAATATAATATTCAATTAAATATTCTGTTCTTTTTTTTACTTCAATTCCAATTAAATTTAATTTTCTATAATATAATTTTGCTTTGTTTTTTAAATATAAAAATTCTAATTTCGTGAAAGAATAATTTTTATATATTTTTTTTTCTTTCATTAATTTTAAAATTTCATTAAAACAAAAAAAAATATTTTTTGATTTTTTCTCCTTTAAAGAACCACTTCCAAAAATTTTCTCTTTTTTTTCTTTTTCATCTTCAATTATAATATCATTTATATCTCTTAATATATCAAAAAAAGAATTTGCATATTTTAAATTAAGAAATAAATGAAGTTTTAAAAGAATTCTTTCTTTTAAATTCATTTTATTTTAATTTAAAGTATTACTATTAATTTAATTTAATTTTTTTTTATTTGAAAAATATGATTAAAAAATTCCATATATAAAAATTGAATCACATCAAATTTATTATATATTAAATTTATAAATATATATAATAAACTTAATCTACTTTTTTATTTTAAAATTCTATAAAAATAAAACAGAAAAAAAAATTAACTATATTCTTCAGTATTATTATATAATTGAACATAATTTTTTTTTCCTTGTTCTAATTGTTCTTTCATATTTTTATCACAAGCAATAATTTTTAATTTATTAGAAGTCATATTAGTTTTTTCAATAGTAACAGAAACATTTTTCCCATAAAAAATCCATATATCATCACAATTTTTAAAAGAAGTTACTTGTGCTTTAATTGAAGCTTTTTGTTTTTTACTTTTTGATATTTCTTCACATATTACTCTATCAAATATTTCTAATGTTTTTGATAACATTTCATTTGATATTTTATCCTCTTTTTGTAATTCCTCTAATACTTCTGATAATGTTTTTCCTAATGATGATTGACGATATAATGTTAATGACATTATATTTTTCTAAAATATTAATTTTTTTTTAGATAAAGGATTATATAGCTTTTATGGTGAATTTTATTTTTTTTTTTTAAATTTAATCAATTGTTCAATTCATTTAATTAAATGTAAAAAAAATAAAATAATTAAAAGAAATAAATATTTAAGAAAAGAGAGAATAAAATTCAAATTCAAAATAGAAAGAATGTAAAAAAAGAAATTTTTTTTTAAAAAATTAAAAAAAAAAATATTTAAAAAAAAATTAATTACATCCACAATCTCCTCCCCAAATATCAAAAGCATGATTACAATTGAATTTTTTTTTTCCAAGAGCCTTATTTAAAATATTATGTAAATCACAAATATAATAAACTAATTCTTCTCTATTTTTATTTTCCAAAGGATGTTTTTTAACAATATCTTTAAAAACATTATTATTAGAAGGATAAAAATAAATTAATCCATAAAAGAAATTTTCAAAATTTTTTTTTTCTATTTTATCTGGATGATTAGAATAAGAAGCTGCAATACTATGTAAAACTTTCCAAGTGTGAATTCCTAAAGTTTCACATGTTTCATTTTTTGGAATGTATATTTCTGATGAATAATTATATGTTTCATTTATTTTCATTTCATTTATTTTTGTTTCATTTTTTTCTTTTGTTAAATTTGATAGATTTTTTATTTCAGGAATTTCATTAGAAAAATATTTGTCTAAATAACCTTTTGTATATATTTTAGATAATAGAAATATTAATAATGAATTGAGGAAGAATGATAAGAAATTATTCATTTTTTTGAATGAAATTTTAATTTTTTTTTCATGAAAAATTTAATTTTATTTTTTTAGCAATTATAAACTAAAAATATGTTACTTTTATTTTATGTTCTGTTAAAAATATTTGTAATTTATTAATCAATTAATTGAACAATTATTTTAATAAAAGTATTTTATTAATAAATGATACAATTTCATTATTATAATATTTATATATATTTTTTAATAAGAGCAATCTTTGCAACAATAAGAAAATATTTAGAAAGAAAACATAAAGAAATTATTGGTAATAACAGTCTTTTTTTAATGTCTTTTGGAGAAAGTCTTTCAATATTTTTATATTTTATTGAAAAAACAATAAACAAATCACAAAAAAATTATCGCTCAAAATATACATCAGAAGGAAAAATTAGAACATCTATATCTTCATATAATGCAAAATCAAAAATAAGAATAATTATTATTTTTTGTGGTATATTAGAAATAATTTGTTCATATGATTTTTCAAAAAACTTCAATTATAGTTTAAAAGAAAAAAAAAA
>JAEEGL017222615.1_pt1 | contig 23188 bp, 13 predicted proteins | sample 9134231 | NCBI WGS metagenome assembly JAEEGL01 (sample SAMN16246548, study PRJNA631951) | gut metagenome | biome: gut microbiome; feature: rumen; material: fiber-attached | host: Bos | place: Iran: Karaj | collected 2018-10
CTTTAGGTGTGAGAATGTTAATGCCACCGCCACTCATGATGACGGCCTTGTGGAACAAGCCACGGGCCAGGGGCGATTCGCAGAGGGTGCGCACGCCGCCGCCGCCGGCACGTTGTCCGAAGATGGTCACGTTGTCGGGGTCGCCGCCAAACTGGACTATGTTGGCCTTAATCCATTTCAGCGACTGTATCTGGTCCAGTATGCCATAGTTACCACTGACATGGTGTGGACTCTCGGCAGAAAGTTCAGGATAGGTCATAAAGCCGAAGATGCCCAGACGGTAGTTGATGGTGACGAGCACCACGTCCTTCGAGGCCCATTCCTGACCGTCGAACTCTGGTTCCGAGCCCCAGCCCTCGCGATAGCCGCCGCCATGAATCCACAGCGCCACGGGCAGTTTCTTATCAGCCTGGGCAGGTGCCTTCGTCCAAACATTAAGATAGAGGCAGTCCTCGCTATAGGGAGCCTCATCGCCATAACCCCATTCCGAGGTATAGAAACCAGGATAGTGGACTGGCTGATAGCCTGGATGACCGAACTTATCACACAAACGCACGGTGTCCCATGTCTCTACTGGCTGCGGCTCCTTCCAGCGCAAGTCACCAATAGGAGGTGCTGCGTAGGGTATTCCCCTAAACACATACACACCAGGATTCTCAGCGCGGACACCCTGTACCTGACCGCCCTCAACGGTCAGCACAGGACTCTTCGTATCCTCCTCCTGAGCAGCACAGCCCACCAACAATGCCACGATAGGCATCAGTAACCAAATCTTCTTCATGCTTTCTCTATATATTTTTTTTCTTTCTTTCTTTTTTACCTTTTTACTTTCTTACCTTTCATTGTCCCTGCAAAATTACGAAGAATCCGCAAGATATGTCTTATAACATGTCTCGCGGACTTTCGTTCACGTTTCAAAATTTTTAAAATATCACAGAAAGTTTACTTATCGTATCAATGCCTGAAAAGACAGGAAAGAAAGGATAGAAAACTGCCCGCAAAAGTAGCACACGGGGACGCCTCAGTGTGTCATGTTACTCGACAGGGAGCCAGTACATTCATTCTCCCAGAAGGGACATACCCGTGTATCACGTGTTTCACGCGCACGTAGAGGCTGGAACTTTATCAAATGTAAAATGCCAGACGTGTTACACGCTATCGGATTTCCACCAGTAGGCCACTGACGAACATTACTCATTGAGTAAATTCCGTCAGTGGCCTACTAATGAAAATTACTTAGCCACTAATGATCACATTCTCTTGAGAATTGTAATGTACAAATAATCACAGTGTGTTATTTGAAAGCTACTTTCTTGCCGTTCACAATGTACAGGCCTTTGGTGGGATTCTTCAGGGGCTGGCCTGCGAGGTTGTAATAACGGTCAGTGAGTTTTGTGTCACGTTTCGCATTCTCGATGCCCGTATCAATGAGCGTACGGTGGCGCAGAGCTGAGCGAACGGCATACCACGCTGGTTTCTTGGCCAAACCGGCTGTATAGAGCAGCGGGTTGGATGCCTCGCGCCAGCTGTCGTTGTCCTTGATGCCCCAGATGAGCATCGTGGGACAGTTGTCATTGTTCAGCATGATGTCAGTGATGACGCGGTAGTTGCGGGCCTGCTCCTCCAAGTTGGCATCGGTGGTTGAAGGGACACCCATGTCCAGCTCGGTGATGATACACTTCAGGCCTGCATCGGCGAATTTACGAATGGTCTTCTCTAACTTCACGCTGTCAACATCGCCAATGGAGAAGTGACACTGCAAGCCGACACCGTCGATGGGAATGCCAGAGTTCTTCAGACGGACGGCCAGGTTGTAGAAGGCTGCGGTCTTAGCCTTGCCCTGCAGCTCTACGCCGTAGTCGTTCAGATAAAGAATGGCATCAGGATCGGCACGACGGGCATAGACAAAGGCAGAATCGACATAGTCGTCACCGATGGCCAGTTGCCACACACTCTGTCGGCGCATGTCATAGCCGTCAGGGTTGGAGCGCACGGTGGTCTGGTCATCGTCCAGACATTCGTTCACCACATCCCACTCGCGTACCTTACCTTTATAGTGCTTCATGACATTGGTGATATGCGTCTTCATGATGTCAAGTGCCTGCTGACGGGTCCAGCCTTGGTCATTCTTCTTGCCGTCAGACGACACCCAGCCAGGCACCTGCGAGTGCCACACCAGACAGTGGCCACGGATAGCCATACTGTTGTTCTGGGCGAAGCTTACCAACTGGTCGGCACTGCCATACGAGAACTGTCCCTGTGAGGGTTGCAGGACTTCCATCTTCATCTCGTTCTCAGCCACCATCATATTGAACTGCTTGCCGGCCTCGTCACGGTCACTCTGATAACCCTTGTAGGTACACAGGGCTACGCCTACGCTTTTGCCGTTCTGCGCAGCATAGTACTCCAGGGTATGCGAATCGCTGTTGTCGTCGATGCCGTCGTTATAAAAGGCCCCCATCTGGTTGTCAGGGATGTCAGGATTGTCAGAATTGCCACCCTGTCCGCTGTCAGCCAATGACGTCAGGCGCACGCTGACCATATAATGTCCGTCGGCCTCGCTCTCCACAACCTCCCAGGTGTGGTGGTTGGCCTTCACGTCAAACTGCCAGGAACCCTCCTTTGAGGTCTTGCTCTTGGCGGTCAGCACCAGCAGTTCGTCGCCCACCGACAGGCCGGCACCGTCCTGCACGGCAATCTGGATGACGGGCATGCGGTCGCTGGTGGTGAAGTCCTGAGCGATGTTGATGTACTTCACGACACCATCCACTGACAGACGGTCGTAGTCGGCTGCCGAAGCCACCTTGAAGCGCAGCACGGAGGCTGGACGCACGAAGAGGTTGGCATTACGGGAGGCTGCATAGTTCTTGAGTGTCAGCAAACCGGTGGCATCAGCACCAGGCTCGACAGTGCCGTAGTTATCGACGGTACCACCAATGCTGCCCGTACCACCAAGCACGCCACCCTCGAAGACGTAGGCAATGGCATCGTCGCTGCTGGGCTTGGCACCCAGGGCACCACGCAGTTTCTTATTCTCGGCCTCGCTGCGGTCGTTCATGATCAGCACACGGCCCTGCAGCACACGCAGCGCACCACTCACGTAGTTGTCATTGCCCGTGATGGTATAAGTGCCAGTACCTTCTTTGACAAGGCTCAGCAACGTTCCATCGTTATAGCTGGAGGGCATCAGCGTACCAGCCAGCGTGGCATCGCCATTAAGACCGCCCACCAGATAGTAGGCAGAACGTCCTGTCTTCATATAGCCCTGCAGCGTAGAGCCTGCCTCCATCTGCAACTCACCGATGCGGAACCCCGCACCAGAGGTGTTGGCCTCGCAGCAAATGGTGGCGCCGCTGTGCAGCGTGACGTGGTTGTTGGCCATCGAGGGGTTCACCTTGCCTGACGCAGCATCGTCAATGGCGTTTTCAGGCGATGACGATTTGCCGCCATGCGCCAGCACGACACCATAGAAACCTGCCGACGAGGAGTTCTCCTTGAACGGCCAGATATGAATGTCGCCAGAGAAATTCGTCCAGTTAGGCCACGCCTTGCCTTTCTCAGTACCTAAGTAGCAGCGCTCGCCGCCAGCATAGAGGTTCAGCACTCCCTTGCCGCCGATGAGCGACGAGAAATAGCAGTAACGGGCCATCTTCACGTTGACGATATCACCAGCCGGCAATGCTATGCTTTTGTTGTAGCTGATATAGTCAGACGATGTGTTGTTACCGCTGATATCGATGGTACGTTCCTCAGCGGCTGCTGTCATTGTTATCAGTGACAGCAGCGCCAATACATACAATTTTCGCATAACTAATTAATCATGAATATTTTCTCTTTTCCTCTGTAGATAGCCTTGACAGTAGCACGGCCTGCTACGACAGGACTAATCTCGAACTGCACAGCGTTAGGAGCCTTTTCGCAGGTGGCCTGCACCCTTGAGCCAGCCTTCAGCGGAGCATAGAGCTGATAGCGGTTGCACTCGGTATAGCCGTTGGCATTCGTTGACATGAGGGGACTTGCCGGAATGTTCAGCTTCTTGCCGTCAACGGTGATGGTGACCTGAGGAACAAAAGCGGGCTGGGCACCAACGCCATTTTTGGCAAAGCCGATACCGTGAAGCTCGAAGAGCCCCTGCGGACGCTGGGGCTGCTGCGGACCACGACGGCCCCACTGACCCTGCTGCTGCTGAGGTTGCTGCACTTCAGGACCCTCGACCACAAGGTAGATGGCATGCTTGCCTGTCAGCCCCTCAAGTGCGGGAACTGACTGGGAAATGGTGTATGCTGACTTTTGGGCATTCTCAGGGATGGTGAATAATGCCACTTCCTCACCCTTCCAGGGATTATCCAGCTTGACATGAATCTTAAAGGCACCCTTGCCACTGGGTGTCAGGTTGAGGTTCAGTTTGGCATTGTCGCCCTTCTTGATACCCTCGAAGGCCTTCACGCCTTTCGTATCCTGAGCAAGACCACCAAAGCCAAAGTACTTGAAGCCAATGATGCCCCCGTTCTGGATGCCTGCCAGGTCCATGGAGTTGTTCCACACGTCATGGTTGTCCTGCATATAGTTGTTGGCGTTCGGACCATACATGAAGCAGGCCAGACCAGCACTATAATAATTATAAGGTGGCAGACCGAAAATCTGGAAGCCCTCGCTGGTCACCTCGGCACCCGTATAGGTATTGCCATCGGAAGCAGCAGCCACCCACTCATTCACGCCTTTACCTTTCACACCCTCGTTATAGGGGTCGTAGCCAGTGATACGCACCACGCCACCCTTGGCCACGGGTTTCTTGTCCCACTCTATCTTCACAGGAGCCACCATGGGCTGACGGGCATTGCCGAAGCCACGGGGAGGACGGTGGTAGAACACGTACCACTGACCATTGATTTCCTGCAGTGAACCGTGCGTATTGTGGGCAGCATTGGTCGTGATGAGCTTGGAACCGTCTTCGTTGAGCACCACACCACGAGAATCTACCAGCACACCACCTGAACGCCAGGGGCCGAGGGGAGAGTCACCAAAGGCATAGCGCAGGGCACTGTTCGTGTTGCCCAAACCATACTCCTTGCCAGAATAGCCAGAGAATACCATCACGTATTTGTTGCCCACCTGACGGATGCTACTGGCCTCGAAGAAGTTGAAGTCCAGCGGGTTCTGTCCCTGATAGAGGGCCTTGTATTCACTGCCGGCCTTGTCTAACAGGCGACCGTCGGCACTGCTGGCGGGGATGAACGGGTCGATGGGCTCTGTGCCCTCACGCTTCGAGTACATGGTGTTCTGGTCCAGCTCAACAGCCGTAGAGTGCTGGAAGCCATAGAACACATAAGCGCGATAGCCCTTGTCGAAGTCCTTGTCCTTCTTGTTGGTGATGGTCTCGATGAACACAGAAGGGTCGAAATCGATGAGCGAGCCGGGCAGACACTGGGTACCGTCAGCCGTCAGGTTCACAGGGGTAAAGGGACCATTGGGACGGTCGCCCTTACACACCATCGGCGTACGGCGCCAGCCACGGCTGTGAGGATAGAGCCAGTAGGTCTTCTTGCCAGTGGCCTTGTCAACAGTCTCTACGAGGTCGGGGGCAAACATGGTGTCCCACTGTCCGTTGACATACCAAGTGAAGATGGGGCCTTCGTCACGCCATTGTGACAGGTCCTCAACGGGTGCTGACCACATGCGGATGTCAGGACCGCAGTAGGCGGTACCCGTCACGTCGTGCGAGCCAATGATGTAGGCACGCAACTTACCAGGCTGGTCAGGGTCTTCAAACACACGGGGCTCACCGTCGGGCAGATGCTCCCACAAGGGCAGATAAGGGTTCTGGGCCACGGCTGGGCTAACCAATAAAGAAAAAATAATAAATAATAGATTTTTTACTTTTTTCATTGCTTTTTTTGTTTTTGGAAAGAAATTATGATTAATTATGTTTCAAACCAGTTTCTTCACCAAAGAGGTATTGGGACTGGTAGCCACCATAGTCAACGACAATCTTTTCAAACACGATGCCAGGATGCTGAGGACGGATGGTCAGCTCGTGGACATCACCCGTACCGACGGGCAGTTCCACGACCTTTTCGACAACACGACGGGCTATCGTTGGATAGAACTCAGAATACATATAGGGCTGACGGTCAACAAGCGTCTTGTTGAAGTTCACCGTCTGAGGAGCAGAGCCATCCAAGCTGACGGTATATTCATGGCCGCCAAGGTTCAGGAAGTCGAGCGTTGACTTCACCACCACGTGTACCTTCACCTGCCCCTTGACATCTTTCGGCAAAGCAAAGCGATAGGTCAAACTGGCCTGACCCACTGGCTTTGTATAGGGTGTCAGCGCCACGGCACTGCGAGTACGGCCGTAGTCGGGATAGATGTTCCATGACGTACCCTCTGAAGCCGTTGCGCTATAGTAGTGCTCAGCCTCCATAGCCACGTAACCGGCAGTAGGCATATCAAAGGTATAGCCACCCTGTTCGTCAGGAGCCTGAACGCGACGGGTCTGGGGCAGCATGTCCTGGCGGAAGTTGTCATTCCACGAACGGTAGCCGATGTGCTTCTGTATCATCATGCCATTCCACTTGCCACCAGCCATCACCTTATTATAATCATTACACAACAGGGAGTCACGACGGAAGCACTCGCTGACACGGTCGGACCACTGGTTGGCATCAGGGTTGCCAGCAGCAGCCAGCGCCTGGTTCATGGCCTGTGCATAGTACATGTCGTAGAGGTTGGCCATAGCCTGAACAGGGAAGAGCAAAGACTGACGATAGGCATCACGGGCCTTTGCAGGCACCTGGTCAAAGATACGAACGGCACGCAGTTCCAGACGGGCATAGTCATCAGCCACACGGCGCCACTCACCTGTCTGCAGGTTATAGGTACGTGCATCCAGCATCTCCGGCGTGACACGTGCCATATACTGACAGTTGCGGTTGTAGATGGAGGCTGCCTCCTTGGCGATAGCATCATCGAGAAAACTGCCAAAGAAACGACGAGTATGGTCAGTAACGGTCTGCTGCGTATATTCCTTGGGATTCCATGCCATATCCATGAAAAGCGTGATAGGATACTCCATGGGTTTCAGGTCGCCCACGTTTAGAATCCACATGCGCTGAATGCCGTGGTCGTAGGCCAGCGACAGCTGCTCGAACATCTGCTGCGTCTGGGTGACGTTGAGCCACTTGGAATTACGGGGTGCTCCCACATAGTCAACATGATAGTAGATACCCCAGCCACCCTTGCGGCTACGCTCCTTGTCATTGACGGGAACACGGCGGATGTCGCCCCAGTTGTCGTCACTGATGAGAATCATCACGTCGTCAGGCACTTTCAGGCCTGCATCGTAGTAATCCTGTACTTCTTTATACAGTGCCCACACCTGCGTAGTTTTCTCAGCAGGCTTCTTGGTTACGTCCTTGATAATCTTTCGCTGATTGGTGATGATACGCTCCATGAGTTTCGTATCAGTTTTATCACCCATAGCCTCATCGCCGTCGCCACGCATACCAATCGTGACAATATCCTCTGTACCCTTCATGCGCTCTATACCCTCACGGAAGAACTGGTCGAGCTTCGTCTGGTTAGTCTGATAGTTCCAGGCTCCCCACTCCTGACGGTGACGGGCATACTCCTGATGGTTGCGAGCCATCGGCTCGTGGTGGGAAGTGCCCATGATGACACCCATGTCATCTGCCGTCTTGGAGTTTTCTGGGTCGTCGGCATAGAAGGCCCAGCCCCACATGGCCGGCCACAGGAAGTTACCCTTCAGACGCAGTATCAGTTCAAAGACCTTGGCGTAGAAACGATGGTCACCATAGTCAGTACCAAAGGTATTCTTCACCCACGTCGTCAGACAGGGTGCCTCGTCGTTGAGGAACAGGCCACGGAACTCCACGGCAGGCTCACCGTCGGTATAGTCACCAGAGAGGATGCCGACATAGTCGCGACGGGTCACAGGGACATCCATCCACCAGTACCACGGCGACACACCCATCTGGCGTGACAGTTCGTAGATGCCGAACACTGTACCACGACGGTCACTACCGGCAATGACCACCTGTCCGTCAATGGTTGTCAGGATGAATTTCTCGCGTTTGCCCTTCAGGTCTGCCAGGCGTCCACTTTTCACCCACTGGTCGATTTGCTTGTTGCTGCCCACCGTGCCAATAAGGATGGTAGGCGACTCAGCCTTTGCCGGGGTGAAGCCCATGACACGTGAGAAGTCCTGCTGCAAGCTTGCAGCAGCAATCTGCACAGCCTTGGGTTCGTTGTCACCATAGCCGATGGTGGCACCACGCAGTGATACGGCCCCACCCTGCTGTGTGAAAGTCACAAAACAATCAGCAGCACTGAGCTGCATGGCCATAGCCACGCAACTCAGTGTCACCAATAGAAACTTTACATGCTTTTTCATAAGGAAGAATTATTTTTTAAACAGATGAGGGATGAACTCGTGGAGACCACGGCGCCAGGTGAGGAACTCATGGCCCGTACCCTGAGAGACAGAGGCGTCAACCTTGATGCCAAGTCCACGCAGACTGTCAACGATGGGCTGACTTTTGATGAAGTCATCAGTACCCCAGTTCATATAGAAGTAATGAATCTTCTTGTTGAAGGCATCGGCATCGGCAAAGACACCATTGTAGGCGGTCTTCACGTCAAGACCGAAGATAGCGCCGCTGAAGGTTCCCATCCAGGCAAACTTGTCGAGGTTCTGCAGCACGACGTCGAAGGTCTGGTGACCACCCCACGACAGACCGGCCATGGCACGGTTCTCGCGGTCGGACTTCGTACGGAAGTTGGCATCTATATAGGGAATGAGGTCGTTCAGCAGAACGGGATAGAACGATGCGCCATACTCGCTGCGGCCAGCACTGTTGTTGCCACCACCGAAAGGCTGCTTAATATCGCCGCTCTCCATGACAACAATCATAGGCACGGCCTCACCGGCGGCAATGGCGTTGTCCATGATGTGCTGCATCTTACCCTGAAGCATCCAGCTGGTCTCACCCTCACCCATACCATGCTGCAGATAGAGGACGGGATAACGCTTCTTGGCGTTCTTAGCCACCTCGTACTCAGCAGGCGTATAGACCAAGGCGTGACGCCACTCGCCAAACTTAGAGTTGGGGCTGTGGTAGTAGATGCTGCGTACCTGACCGTGGGCAATGCCCTGTTGGGGACGGTAGTAGTCGCCCTCAGGACCCTCTGGAACCTCCAGGCCGCCAGCCTCGCGGTTGCAGCCAAAGTAAGTCTCACTGGCAGGATCGATAAAGTTCACACCATCAATGTTCATGAAATAGTAGTGGAAACCAACAGGCAGGGGATCGGTGACGGCCATGAAATTGCCCTTGCCGTCAGGTTCCATGTCGTACTTCTTACTGCAGATGTCAACAACAATCTTCTTGGCCTGTGGAGCGTTGATACGGAAATAGGCACGACGCTGCTTGTCAATCTTGGGGAACTCGTTGCCAGGAATGGCGTTCTCGACAGTAACGGCATCAGCAGGCACGTTAATCTTCTTGATAGCGACAGGCAACTGCGGGCGCTTGGGCTCATAGCCGAGGTGACGGGCAACAGCCTCACCATAGCGGCAGCCGAGCTCACGATAGCCAGCAGCGTCGAAGTGCAGACGGTCAGGACCGTTGGTACAGTTGTCTGAAGAAATAACCTGACAGGTATGAATGGTCTGAGGCAGTTCGTCAATTTGCTTCTTACAGCCGATGCATACACCCTTGCCACCAGCCTGAACGATGTTGCCGACGTAGAGGTTCACCTCCTCGGGCTTCAACTGCAGGTCGCTGCACAGGTTGTCATACACCTGCTTCACCATGCCCGCCCACTTGGGGTCGCCAGTGTTGGTCTCGCCCTGGTGCATCAGAATGCCCTTGATGACGCCATCTTTCTGGGCCTTCTTAGCCAGTGTGACCAGACGCTTGTAGGGGTCATTGTCGTAGGCAGCGAGCATACCCTTCATCCAACCCGGAGCTTTTTTCTCAACGTAGCTAGGGATGCTGTCGGGGAGGAAGCCCTTGATATCGATACCACCGATGGCGACGTGGATGACACCAATTCTGATATTCTCGGGCAGCGAGGCCACGAGGGTGCGGCCGAACCAGTCAGCAGGCGTCAAACCGGTGTTAGGACGGCAGAGCGGAGCCGTAGCCTCGCACCACTCGCCCATAAAGCGCTCAGGACGTCCGTTGGCGGCAGGAAAGTCCACAGCAGGCATCAGCCGGAAGCGGGGACCAGGACTAGCCAAATCGGCAGCCTCTGGACGGGCGTTGCCCTCCATGTTGGACTGTCCAAAACACAGGAAGATGTAGAAATTCTCATCAGCAGGCTTCACTGGTTCTTGTACAGTAGCAGCCTTTGTCAGAACAGCTGGCTTTTTCTTCACAGTCTTGCCTTTCTGGGCTGACACCGTGGCAGGCAGAGCGAACAGCGCTGCCAAGAGCAGCGTCATAACCTTCATTTTTTTCATAGTTTCATTGATTAATTAGCGTTATACGATAAGTTTTCTGCAAAAGTACGCTTTTTCTTTCAAACCAATCACATGTCATGTTTCACATCGTTTTACGTATGTATCATACGCCAAAAAAGCAGACAAAAGAAACAAAAGAAACCCTTCAGACACTTATAACGAAAGAAACCCGCATCTTCGCAGACGCGGGTTTCTACACATGTAAAGTTCTAATAATTACCTATGTGAAGGTAATAGTCTATCAAAGAGGCTTATTTAGAGCCAAAGTCAGATGATTTTGAATGATAGTATATAATAATAAGTTAAGATTTTTTAATTCTGGTGCAAAGATACGCATATTTTTCTATTTATGTATATAAATCTGTAACACACTATTCATTTTTCGTAACTATTCTTTGGTGATTTCAGCAAAAAGCATTACCTTTGCAAAGTATTTGTAACCTAAGAAAAACATGGCACGTAAAGTCCTAATAACATTTTTATGTTTTTTCACTATAAACGGAGCCTTTGCCCAGATGGGAAAGCTCTTCGAGGCTGACAGGCAGATGTCGAGTAGTTTCACGACGCAAATCTACTTGGATCGCGACGGATTTGTATGGATAGCTACCCGAAACGGACTGAACCGCTACGACGGATACCAGTTCCATATCCTGAAGAAAGAGACTCGCAAGGACCTTGGCATGGCCAGCAACTATGTCAACTGCATGGTGCAGGACCGTAATGGGCTGTTTTATATAGGTATGTACGGAGCCCTGCAGACCTACGACGGGCAGCATTTCCAAGATATAGAGACCTACGACCTGGACGGAAAGCCCAGCCCAAGTTATATCACCTGTTTGTTACAGCGAAAGAACGGTGACGTGCTGGTCGGCACCTCCGGACATGGCTTGCTGCGCATGACTGACCAGTATTCTGCACACCAGATAGGTCATGAACTCGGTGTGCTGAAGACCATCCACAACATGATAGAGGACAGCCGCCAACGCGTATGGATGACTACCGAACGGCGCGGCCTGTGGTGCTACGACAACAAGAAAATCAAGCGCTATTTCGACGACGAGGAGATGCGGAGAGCCATGATAGATGTCTGCGAAGACGCTGAGGGCAACATCTATGTCAGCACGACCAACCGCGGACTGTTCCGGATAGACGGTGACACACCGGTACATATCGACGTGACAGGCACCAGGCACATTTCCCGTCTCTACCTTAACCGGCAAGGACAGCTCATGCTGGGTTACGACGGACTGGGACTGGGGATTTACGACCCCAAGACCGGAGTACTGACCGACAATCCCTACTACAGCCGAGACGTGGACCTGAGCAAGGGCAAAGTATATAGCATGTGCGAAGATGCCAACGGTAACGTCTGGCTGGGGCTGCTGCAAAAGGGTGTCTATATGCACCCGGGACACACAATGGGGTTCGGCTATATGGGCTATAAGTTAGGCTCCCGCAATTTCATCGGTACCGCCTGCGTCACCAGCGTGAGAGACAACAAGAACGGCTACCGATTCGTCGGCACCGACAAGGACGGACTATACGTGCTGGACAAAAACCTTCAGGTGGTGCATCATTTCAAGGAGAAATTCCCCGCCACCATCCTTACTCTTTGTGAAGACAAGGAAGGATACCTCTGGGTAGGTTCCTACAAAGAAGGCTGCGGATGGATAGATCTGAAGTCCATGACCTACCATGCTTACAACCTGCCGCAAGGTCCCGGCGTCAGCGTATTCGACATCGAGTGCGACGACAGCGGCCATCTTTGGTTTGGCACGATGGGCAACGGACTGCTCCGGCTCAACAGCACCACCAACGACATCAAGGCCTACCTGCAGGCTGAAGGTTCCACTGACGATGACAAGATCAACAGCATCACCAACAACTACATCTCTCACCTGTCATTGTCTCCTGATGGGAAACGCATCTATGTGGCAACGACGATGGGACTGTGCGCCATGGACATAGCCACCGAAAACTGGACATCGACATTCGGAAGGAACTGCCTGAACTACGGTACGCCGACACGTATTGCCCGTGAATTTGACAACAAGCTATACCTGGGTACGAACAACGGTCTGCTGTGCTATGACTTAAAGAGCCGCAAAATGCACTCCTTCGACAGCGAGAGCGGACTGGCAGACAACGGCATCGCATCTATTGAGCAAGACAAGATGGGAAGGCTGTGGGTATCTACCGACCACGGACTGTTCTGCATAGACCAGAAGACCGGCAAGACCAGCAGCTACTTTGTAGATAACGGACTACAGTCCAATGAGTTCAGCGATGAGACATCATGGGTGACTGATGACGGACACATGGTATTTGGCGGACTCGGCGGCGTCACCTATTTCGACCCAACAGAAATCAAGGAACGCGAATGGAAGGCTGAGGTGAAGCTGACTGGTTTCTCCGTTAACGGCGAACCGCTCACCCACGCTACCGACACGACGGTCATTGCCGCCAAGCGCTTTGACCTGAATCCCGGCGACAATACCTTTGCCATTCAGTTATCGACGCTGACTTACGACAACCCAGAACATATCGTTTACCGTTATCGCATCAATAACGAAGAATGGGTACGCCTGCAGCCCGGTGCCAACGAGATTACGTTCAGCCACCTGTCACCTGGCAACTATGACTTCTGCGTGGTAGCCGAACAGAACGGAATCTCCACACCCGAACGCTGCTTCAAGGTGGTTATCCATGCTCCGTGGTATCGTACTCCCCTCGCGTACATAATATATATATTAGCACTGGCAGCACTCTTCTGGTGGTATCGCAAGCAGCACAACCGCAAGGAACAAGACCGTCTGCGCCTGCAAGCACACATCCATGCCGAGGAGTTGGCCGACACCAAGCTAAAGTTCTTCATGAACATCTCACACGAGATTCGTACGCCTATGACGCTGATTGTCACACCGCTGATGTCGCTCATCAAACAGGACAACGACCCGCATCGCCGCAGCATCTATGAGACCATACGCCGCAATGCAGAGCGTATCCTGGGCCTCATCAACCAGATGATGGACCTTCGTAAAATCGACAAGGGACAGATGCAGATGCGCATGTGCGAGACCGAGCTGATAACCTTCATCGGTGACATCTACACGCTGTTTGCCCAGCAAGCAAAATCCAAGAACATACAATTCACCTATGAGCACGACACACAGGTGCTGCCAGTATGGATAGATCGCGACAATTTCGACAAGATTATCGTCAACCTGCTCTCCAACGCCTTTAAGTTCACACATGCCGGTGGAAAGATCAACCTGAACGTCATGCACGACATCACGACAGTACGCATTAGCATCCGTGACGATGGCGATGGCATCCCTGAAGACAAGATTGCGCATATCTTCGAACGCTTCTACCAGGCACCGCTGCATGCCGACGAGCGAAACATTGGCACGGGAATCGGACTAGACCTGACACGCTCGTTGGTGGAACTGCACCACGGTACCATTACCGTCCACAACAATACCGATGACAAGGGCTGCACATTCACTGTAACCATTCCGATGGGCAACAGCCATCTGAAGCCGGAAGAGATGATAGAAGAGAAACATGAGGAAGCTGCTGTCGAGGTGATTCCAGAAGAGGAACCCGTCACGAAGCTGTCTGAGAATGTCACACCAGAACTGCCCAAGTTTGGCAAGCGCCAGCATATCATCATCGTTGAGGACGACGCTGAAATTCGTGACTACCTGCAAATAGAACTCTCATCAGATTACGACGTGACAACTTGCGAGAACGGACGCAGCGGACTAGCTGAAACCTTGAAGACACTACCCGACCTGGTCATCACAGACGTGATGATGCCGGAGATGGACGGTAAGACCATGTGCTCGAAAGTAAAGTCGAATCCCACGACGGCACATATTCCTGTCATCATGCTGACCGCCAAGAGCCGCGACGAAGACCAGTTAGAAGGCTTGGAGACAGGAGCAGATGCCTACCTGATGAAGCCGTTCAACATGGAAATACTTCGCAGGACCATTGTCAACCTCATACACACTCATCAGATGCTACAGCTGAAGTATGGCCGCAATGATCAGTTAGAGGAACTGGTGGACGACATCCAGCTGAAGACTGCCGACGACAAACTGCTGGAGCGTGTCATGAATGTCATCAACAAGAACCTGAACAACTCTGACCTCAGTGTTGACGACATCGCCGACGAGGTGGGCATCAGCCGTGTACACCTGCACCGCAAGATGAAGGAGCTGACAGGACAGACACCACACGACTTCATTCGTAACATCCGACTGAAGAAGGCTGCACAGCTGCTGTCAACAGCCAACAGAAACGTATCGGAAGTGATGTACAGCTGTGGATTCTCCAATGCTGCCTCCTTCTCTACTGTCTTCAAGAAGATGTACGGCATGTCGCCGCGTGAGTTCATGAATGAGCATCTGGAACGACAATAAAAACAAAAAAATCAATCTTTTGTTTTGTATTGTGCTCACTTATACGTACCTTTGACTTCGTCGAAGGTACTGTCGTTCGACAATAAAAACAAAAAAATCAATCTTTTGTTTTGTATTGTGCTCACTTATTCGTACCTTTGCAGAGCGTATTGTCTCCGCTTTAGGAGAGCATACTTGCTGAATGTTTGAACAGGTAATAGGACAACGGGAGGTGCAGCAGCACTTGATGCAGATGGTCAGCGAAGGCCGTCTACCTCATGCTATCATGCTATGCGGTCCACAAGGTGCTGGCAAGAAAGCACTGGCCATCGCATTCGCCAAAGTACTACTGTCACAACCGACATCCAACAACAGTCAGACATCGATGTTCGGCCCTGAGCCACCAACGGTCAGCGCTAACACGCAGGCCATGCTCGACAAGTTGGAGCACCCTGACCTGCATTTCACCTACCCTACCATCAAGCTGCCGTCGATGAGTGCTGACCACAAACCCGTCAGCGATGACTTTGCCCGCGAATGGCATGAGCTGGTGATGGGCAGCCATTACTTCTCCATGAATGAGTGGTTAGAGCGCATGGGTGGTGAGAACCAACAGGCCATCATCACGGCAGGCGAAAGCGACAGTCTGCTGAAAAAGCTGTCGCTGAAGTCGAGCCAGGGTGGCTACAAGGTGAGCATCATCTGGCTACCAGAGCGCATGAACATCGAGTGTGCCAACAAAATACTGAAACTGTTGGAGGAGCCACCTGCACAGAGCGTGTTCATCATGGCCTGCGAAGAACCGGAGAAACTGTTGGAGACCATCCGCAGCCGTGTTCAGCGCATAGACGTCAGAAGGATTGCCGACGAAGACGTGCGACAGGCACTTATCGAGAAACGCGGCGTCACTGAGGAGGTGGCACAACGCATCAGCCACATGGCAAACGGCAATTGGCTACAGGCACTGGAAATGCTGTCGGTAGATTCAGAAACGGAACTGTTTCTCGACATGTTCCAAAGCCTGATGCGACTGGCCTACCAGCGGAAAGTCAAGGAACTGAAGGCATGGAGTGAACAGATGGGCGCTATGGGACGTGAGAAACAAAAGCGTTTCCTGGAGTATTTCCTACGACTGGTCCGCGAGAACTTCATGTATAACTTCCAACGGGAAGAGCTATGTTACATGACGCAACGTGAAGAGGACTTTGCCCGCAACTTCGCACGGTTCATCAATGAGGCGAACGTGCTGCCCATCTCGGATTTGGCTAATCGCGCCATCCGTGACATCGGCCAGAATGCCAACGCCAAAATCGTGTTCTTCGACTTCGCCCTGCAGATGATAGTACTGCTGATACAGAAATAACGAACCATCGAAATATCGAAATAACGAAATAACGACAATAACATGGATAAAGAACTCAAGATTATGACCGGCTGTGACCGTGGACTGTGCAAACAGGCTGTCGGCAGACAGGACCGACAGCTGAACACCTACGACTGGCTGGCTGACGTTCCGGGTAATACCGACACGACAGACCTGGTAGAGGTGCAGTTCAAACATACCCGTAAGGGTTATTATCACAATGTCAACAAGCTGGACCTGAAAAAAGGTGACGTGGTAGCCGTAGAGGCTAACCCGGGCCACGACATCGGTGTGGTAACGCTGACTGGACGCCTGGTGAAACTACAGCTGAAGAAAGCAAACCTGAAAAGTGCCGACGACATCAAGCGTGTCTATCGCATAGCACGTGCCGTGGATATGGAAAAGTTCCGCGAGGCCAAATCACGTGAGCATGACACCATGATAGAGAGCCGTCAGATTGCCAAGAACCTGGGGCTGAAGATGAAAATTGGAGACGTAGAGTATCAGGGCGACTGCAACAAAGCCATCTTCTATTATATTGCCGACGAGCGCGTTGACTTCCGTCAGCTCATCAAGGATCTGGCTGCTGCCTTCCATGTGCGCATTGAGATGAAACAGATTGGTGCCCGCCAGGAAGCCGGTCGCATTGGCGGCACGGGTCCCTGTGGCCGTGAACTGTGCTGTGCCACGTGGATGAAGAACTTCGTCAGCGTAGGAACTGCTGCTGCCCGTTTTCAGGACATCTCGCTGAATCCGCAGAAACTGGCTGGTATGTGTGCCAAGCTGAAATGCTGTCTGAACTACGAGGTGGATAACTATGTGGAGGCCAGCCGTAAGTTGCCGAGCAAGGACATTGTGCTACAGACGCAGGATGCTGACTACTACCATTTCAAGAGCGACATCCTGGCCGGCATCCTCACTTACTCTACCGACAAGAACATCGCTGCCAACCTGGAGAGCATCACCGCTGAACGTGCCAAGCAGATCATTGAGATGAACCGCAAGGGCGAAAAACCAGCCAGTCTTCAGGAGAGTAGCCAGCAGCAGGCAGATAACCGTCCCATTGACCTGGCTACGCAGGAAAACATCAACCGCTTCGACAAGGCTAAGAAAAAGAAGAAAAAGAGGAAGCCTGATCAGGGAAAAAGGGAAAAGTGAGAAAGGAAGGCTTTGAGATGTTGAAGAGCAGGAGCTTAGCGGTTTGCAGTGTCTGTATCATGGCACTGGCGGTCGTGTTTACGGCATGCACCAGCCATACGGTCTATCACCACTATGAAACCGTTACGATGACTGGCTGGGAGAAAAACGACACGGTGGTATTCCTCGTGCCGCCACTGACTGCCGATGGTGTCTATCAACGGCAGGTCGGTCTGCGCATCAACAGCGACTATCCTTTCATGGGACTGACCCTTATTGTGGAACAGATGGTATTGCCTGATATGGAACTGCGCAGCGACACGCTGTCGTGTGACATCATCGACGAGCACGGTCATCCCTACGGCAATGGTGTCAGCCGCTACCAATACCTGTTTCCACTACCGGCCGTCCCATTGGACAGCGGCCAGTCGCTGCGCATCACTATTCGACACGACATGAAACGTGAGATTCTGCCTGGCATTACCGATGTCGGCGTGGAACTAAGTACGTGAACGTGCTGCGTCAATGCGAAGGAAGATAAACAGCAGAATGGTAAAGCCCCACAAGGAGGAACCACCATAGCTGAAGAAGGGCAGCGGAATGCCAATGACTGGTGTCAAGCCGAGTACCATTCCCACATTGATGAAGACATGAAAGAGGAAAATACTCAGCACACAGTAGCCATAGATGCGCCCGAAGCGCAGCGGTTGTCGCTCCGCCAAATGAATTAATCGCAATACCAGCGCCAGAAACAACAGTAGCACACCAGCAGCCCCCAGGAACCCCTCTTCCTCACCGACGGTACAGAAGATAAAGTCTGTATCCTGTTCCGGCACATACTTCAGTTTCGTCTGCGTACCATTGAGAAAGCCCTTTCCTTTCAAGCCGCCTGAGCCGATGGCTATCTCGCTCTGATGGACATTATAGCCAGCTCCACGCAGGTCTTCGTCAAGTCCCAGCAAAACGTTGATACGGGAACGCTGGTGAGGCTCCATGACTTCGTTCATAATGAAGTCGGCACCATAGAAGAAACCAACAGACCCTATGGCAAAGAGAGCGATGAAGAAGTACTGGCGAATACGAGAGCTGAGTCCTTGCACCAAGAGCCACCCAATCATCACCACTGTAATAGCCAACTGCACATAGACGATGTTAAACGGAATAAGCAATAGCAACAACGATAGTATCGTGGCACCTATCATATACAGCCCCATCTTGATGGCATGGCTGCGATTACAATAGACCCATACCATGCCCGCCGTGAACAGCTGTACCAGCAACAGCACGGAGAACATTCCCACCGAAGTGGTAGAGTGACCCATCATCACATCGCCAAAGCGAATGCCGACAACGAAATACACCACCATGGCAACACCCGTGAACAGGATGGAACCCGGCATGCCCTCCCTATAGAACATCAGGAAGAAAGCCAGATAAACCAGTGCTGAACCTGTCTCGCGCTGCAGCACGATACACAGCATGGGAAGCAGGATGATGACCAGGGTGGCTGCGAAATGCTTCCACTGGTTGATGTTGTAGCCATAGACGGACATAAACTTCGCCAAGGCCAATGCTGTGGCAAACTTGGCAAACTCAGCCGGTTGCAGACGCAGCGGCCCCATAACCAGCCACGAACGGGAGCCCTTGATACTATGCGGATTGAATATCGTGGCAAACAGCAGCAGCAACAGCAGTGCGTAGATGATGTAGGCAAAGCTGTCGTAGAAACGGTCGTCCAGCATGACCAACACGAACCCCAGCACAATGGAAGTGGCTATCCAGACAATCTGCATACCAGAACGGGTGGAGAGGCTGAAGATGTCGGTCTCACCGTAGGAGTAGCTGGCTCCGCACACGCTGAACCAACCGAAGGTGAGCAGGGTGAGGTAGATCAGGATCGTCCACCAGTCGAGTGAGCGTAACACGCCCTGTTGCTGTTTATCTACTTGTCGAACCATACGCTATATGCCTGTTCTGGAATTCCGTAGCCTGCCGTTCCGAGGCCTCCGAGAGTTTTCCGTGAATATACTTTTCCATGATGAGTCCGCCGATGGGTACACCGTATGTAGCACCCCAGCCACCATTCTCCACATAGACGGCGACGGCTATCTTCGGTTTGTCCATAGGGGCAAAGCCCATGAATACCGAGTGGTCATGCCCACGGTTCTGGGCAGTACCGGTCTTGCCGCACGCCATAAAGTCATACTTAGCCAGTGCATGACAGGTGCCACCAGTTGCTGAAGCCCTCATACCCTGCACGATATAGTCGTATGCCTCGCGGCTGGCCATGGTGCGACGGCGGTGGGTATAGAGCGTGTCCAACTGCTCTCCCTGGATTTTCTTGACGACATGGGGCGTAATAAACCAGCCGCGGTTGGCAATGGTGGCCGCGAGATTGGCAATCTGCAGCGGTGTGGCATTGACCTCACCCTGTCCGATGGCAATGGAGATGACGGTCAGTCCGTTCCATGATCCCTTATAGGCTTTGTCGTAGAATGCCGAATTGGGAATCAAACCACGCTTCTCGCCCGGCAGGTCAACGCCCAGACGGTAGCCGAAACCCATGCTGACCATGTAGTCACGCCATTTGTCCATAGCATTCTGCACGGAGCCATATTTTGAAATATGCTGGTTAATCATATAATAGAGACCCCAGCAGAAATAGCCGTTACACGACGTTGAAAGCGCAGGCACCAACGGCAGTGGGGAGGCATGGCCGTGACAGCCGACGTGCAGACCCTTGTAGTTGAAGCCGTGGCCACAGGGATAAGCCGTATGGGTGGGGTGGATGATACCCTCGGTCATAAAGGCAAGTCCCTGCGTAGTCTTAAAGGTAGAACCTGGCGGATACTGTCCCATAATACTACGGTTCAGCAGGGGTTTCCAGACGTTCTGACTCAGCAGACGATGACTCTTGGAACGCTGGCGTCCCACCATCATGCGGGGGTCGTAGGAGGGCGACGACACCATGCACAGCACCTCGCCGGTCGAGGGTTCTATGGCCACGATACTGCCTATCTTGCCTTCCATGAGCCGCTCGCCCAAGGCTTGTAGGTCGGCATCGATACCTAAGGTAAGGTTCTTGCCAGCCACAGGACGCCTATCGAACTTTCCGTTCTGATAGCGGCCCTGCACACGACCATGGGCATCGCGGAGCAATATCTGCATACCTTTCTCGCCACGAAGCTGTTTCTCGTAGCTACGCTCTACGCCTAACTTACCGATGTAGTCGCCTGGCTGATAATAGGGGTCTTCCTCGATTTCAGCCTGCGAGACTTCGGCGACGTCACCCAATACGTGGGCAGCAATAGGACGCTCATACTGGCGAATAGTTCGCCGTTGGATATAGAAGCCGGGGAAATGGAACATTTTTTCCTGAAATACGGAGAAGTCGGCATCAGAAAGCTGTCCCATGAACATCTGCTGCGTAAAACGCGAATAGCCCGGATTCTTCGAGCGGTCCTTGATGGTGGCCATGCGGTGGTCGAACTCTTCACGGGTGATGTTCAGCGCCTGACAGAAGTCAAGGGTGTCCAAACGGTCTTTGGCTTCATTCATCACCACCATGATGTCGTAAGCCGGCTGGTTATAGACGAGCAGCTTGTCGTTACGGTCAGTGATGGCTCCCCGGGCAGGGTATTCTATCTTTTTCAGGAAAGCGTTGGAGTCGGCACTCTTCTTATAGTCGTCGCTGGTAATCTGAAGAGTGAACAGACGGAGTATGTAAATGGCTACAATCAGTATAGCCACCCCGCCAATCACATAACGCCGGTTGCCAAACTCGTAATCTACCATTTATTTGCTTCTGACCAACTCAAAGGTGAATATCAGCGCCAGCGTAATCAGCGTACTGCCTATGACACAGCTTGCCCAGTGCAGCCACTCGAAGAAGCTGAACATCTCTAACGAGAAGAACACGAGACAATAGAGCAACACCAGCACTGATACGTAATAGGTATATTTCAGCGGACCGATGGCACGCATAGAAGGCTGCAGGTCCTCTACGGAGTCACGGGGTACGAAAATCTCGAAGAAGTAGGGCTGGATGATGCCAATCAACGTCAGCGAAGCCGCTGCCAAGCCCGGTGTGTTGTAGAAGATATCGATGAGCAGTCCCATCGAGAAACTCCAGAGCAGGCCGCTCCATTTGGGACAATTACGAGGCAGCAAAATGACAAACCACACATACAAGAGCGGCGTAGCACAGCCGAACAGGTGTATGCGTCCCAGCACAACGACTTGTACCAGCACAAAGAAAAGAAACCATGCGGTCCGTTTCAGTAGGTCTATTGTCATTTCTTTCTTGCTTTTTCTTTTGTTTCGTTATGACGATATTTCAGCATTTCGAGGCTTCGACGTCACTCCTGGACATTCAACTTCAGCGAGTCACGGGCTGCCTGCATCAGTCGCATGCGCTCTGCTATGGAGCGGTCTGTGATAACGGCCACGTCACGCAGGTTGCCAAAATCTGTTGACAGCCGCACCTTCAGCTTGTACGACAAACCGTCACGGGAGTTATACACCTCGACAATCTGGCCGACAAGCACACCGGCAGGGAATATCGTTGAGTAGCCGTTTGTCTCCACCCAGTCACCACGTTTGAAACGGGCGTGGCGTGGAATGTCCTCGACATTGGCATAGCCGGCCTCCTTGCCGTCCCAGCGCAACACACCGAAATAGCCGTGACCACGGATGGCACAGCTGATGCGCGACGACTTCACGTTCAGCACAGGGATGACGACGGAATAATGGTCGGAAGTCAGGTAGGTGACACCCACGATGCCTTTGCCGCTTATCACACCCATGCCAACCTCCACGCCATCGGCCTTGCCTTTGTCGATGGTCATCAGGTTATCCGGTTTGTGCAGTTCGTTGCTGACCACCTTGGCAGTCACCAGCTTATAGGGTTCCATGGCACGCAGTTCACGAAGATCTGCCGTGTCCGGCTGTTGTGTCTTTTCCTGATAGAGCCGGCGCAACTGACTGACCTGACGCTCTAAATAATAGTTACGAAGCGTCAGGTCCTCGTTGACTTTCGCCAGCGAGAAGTAGGACTCCACAGATGATTCCATTTCATAGACGTGTCCTGCGGCGGCATTTGCCGACGAGAACCACACGCTGCCCTGATAGCTGTTGTAGCGAAACAACAGCACCATACTGACAGCCTCCAGAAACACGAAGAGGAACCAGTGGTAGTGCTTGGCCAGAAACTCTAAGAGGTTCTTCATACTCCGAAATGAGAAATGAGAAATGAGAAGTTAGAAATGACCGATTTACACCAGCATTTTTCATTTCTCATTTACCATTTCTCCTTACTCATTGCTCATTTCCCATTTATTATTATCTCATCAGGAACGAGAAGCGGTCAACATTCTTCAAGGCAATGCCAGCGCCCTTGGCCACGGAGTGCAACGGGTCTTCAGCAATATGGAAGGGGATGTTGATCTTACCCTCCAAGCGACGGTCCAAACCACGCAGCAGGGCACCGCCACCAGCCAGCCAGATACCGTTCTTCACGATGTCAGCATACAGCTCGGGGGGGGTGTTCTCCAAAGCGGAGAGAACGGCATTCTCTATCTTTGCCACCGTCTTATCAATACAGTGGGCAATCTCCTGATAGCACACGGGGACCTCCATAGGCAGTGCCGTGATTCGGTTCGGGCCGTGTACGATACAGTCCTCAGGACCCTCGTCGCCCAGGTCGGTCAAAGCCGAACCGACGGCAATCTTGATGCGCTCGGCCATACGCTCGGAAACCTTCACGTTGTGCTGACGCGACATGTATTCCTGGATGTC
>JAEEGL011777784.1_pt1 | contig 23187 bp, 14 predicted proteins | sample 9134231 | NCBI WGS metagenome assembly JAEEGL01 (sample SAMN16246548, study PRJNA631951) | gut metagenome | biome: gut microbiome; feature: rumen; material: fiber-attached | host: Bos | place: Iran: Karaj | collected 2018-10
CCGGACGCGCCGGCGTCACCGTGATCTGCGCCGATTTCCTCAAGTGGGATATGTCTGTTCTGGAAGGAAGGCGCGTGGTGTGCGCAGGCAATCTGCCGTATTATATAACCACCCCCATCATAAAGACCCTTCTTGAGGGCAAAAGGTATTTCACCGACTGTATCATAATGGTGCAGAAGGAGGTGGCTGACCGGCTCACGGCTCCCTGCGGTTCCAGGGAAGCCGGCGCTTTCACCCTGTTCTGCCGGTATCACGCGGAGATAAGCCGCGTGTGCAAAGCCGGCAGGGGCTGTTTTTATCCCGTCCCCAAGGTGGACAGCTGCGTTCTGCATCTGAAGCTGCGCAGCGTTCCGCCGGTGGACGTGCCGGACGAAGAACTGTTTTTCAATATCATCCGCGCTGCCTTCGGCAAACGGAGAAAGACCCTTTCCAACAACCTGAAGGATTCGGTTTTTTTGTGGTGGAGCGCGGAAAAAGTCCGCAGAGTGCTTTCCCTTGCCGGGATAGACGGTTCCAGAAGAGGGGAGACTCTTTCCCTTGAAGAATTTGCCATGCTGTGCCGCGCCGCCCATGCCGTAGGGCTTCCCGGCGCAGAGGATCGATTTTCAGGCGGCATCGCCTTGATATAAGGAAAAAAATATGAAAAAGTATATTCTGACACTGCTTGTTGTCTTTCTGTGCGTTTCGGCATATTGTCAGAGCATAGACTCTCCCGACACCGAGCTTCTGAAACGGACTCCGGTCATAGACGGGGTCTACAACGAGGACGAGTGGGACCAGTTTTACGAAGCAAGCGATATCCCCTCCGGAAACACGGAGATCAAAACCTTTGCCAACTGGGACAGCAAATATCTGTACGTGGCGGTCACCAGCAGCGCGCTTTGCGATATCGCGGTGGTCCTGGATTCTTCCGGAGACGGCTGGACCGCTGCCAACGGCGCGTATCTCCTTAAAGTGTCCGGAGGAGAAAGCCTGGAAGCCATGAAAGCCGAAAAGAGCACTATCTCCGAGGCTGCCGTCAGTATGATGAGCCCCGTGGATTCCGACAGTATCCTCTGCGAAAGCGGCATCACCCGGGGCAGATACTGCATCGAGCTGGCTCTCCCCGCCCAGACTGCCGTAAGGGAACTGAAGGCCTTTGATTCGGGCAGCCAGATCGGCTTCAACGTTGCCGTGCATACCACCGGAAGCGAGGCGGGCTGGATAATGTTCAACCCTGCGGATCTTTCGGACAACACCCGCAAATGCCGGCTGGTGACGTATAAATCCGCTATCCTCGGAGATATGACCCTCGATCTGAAGCTGGACAGAGACGTCATCGTTCCCGGAGAGACCCTCGACGGCAAGATCGTGCTTTCCAACAGAAGCGGGGAGACCGTCAATATCTCCAACGTGGTGCTGGGAGGCGAAGGCTCTCTTGACCAGTACGTGAACGCCTATAAGATCGTTGTAGGGGATATAAAGAAAAAGAGCTCCTTTACCCGCGCGTATCATACCGACACCTCCAGGGACATAAAGTCCGGCACGTGGGTCCTTGGCGCAGAGGTCTTTGTGGGCGAAACCAAGATCGGCGCCGCCATGAAGAGCTTTGAGGTGGTGCCTTCCGTAAAGATCGAACCTCTGGGGCCCGACCCCATGTATTCCGACGCCAAAGAGATAAAGGTGGGCGTGAAGATCACCAACTATTCCCGCAGCAGGACCCCTTCCGGGGCCGTGACCATCAACGCTCCGGCGGGCTGGCAGCCCAAGGGCGGGAAACAGACCATCGCCTATAAGGTGATGCCTGTTTTCAAAAAGAGCCAGAACGTGGAATTCAAGGTGATACCTCCTTTGGGGACCTTCGGCGAAGTCACCTTCCTGTTCAACGTTTCCACGCCGGAAGGCATAGTGGACGTGCCCGTCATATTCAACGTGGTCCCTGCGGAACAGAGACCCGCCAAAAAATAATTATCGTGTTTATAAAAGGCTGCCCGAACCTGCGCCGCAGGTTTTGACAGCCATATTTTTTGTTATTATCAGGAGGCCTTGATGAAAAGGTATTTGCTTTTGCTTTTGGCAGCTTTGGTGCTGTGCGCCCCCGCTTTCGGGGAAAAACGCTTTGAAAAGGATCTGGGCGAGGGAGTCAAATATATCCAGGTCCTCAGGGAGGATCCCAACCGCATAATCAACGTACTGATCGTGGATCTGGACAGCAAAAACGTGGAAATGAGATCGGTGCTTTCCCAGGACAGGATCCGCACCGATAAGGTTTACGGCAGGGAGACCGTGCCTATGCTGGTGGATAAATACGGCGCCCTTGCGGGAGTGAACGCCTGCTTCTTTGATATGACCTGGTATTCCGACCCTCTGGGGGCCCAGATCGTTGACGGCGAGCTGGTGAGCCAGCCTTCGCCCTTTATGCCCATTGCCTTTACCGACCACGGCACCGCATTTTTTGACAGGCCCGAATTCAAAGGGACCATCACCAACCGCACCACGGGAGAGACCCTTTCCTTCGATTACGTCGACGGCGACATAGGCTACGACGGCCAGGAAAACAATATAGGCGTGTTCAACTACCGCATGGGCGGCAGCACCTGCACCGAGGGAGAATGCACGGAGGTCACTCTGCTGTGCAAAAAACCGGCCTTTTCCCTGGCGCATCCCTCCTACGGCAGAGTCACAGACGTAAAAACGGATACCTGCGACAGCCCCGTTGCCGACGACAACATAGTCATCAGCGCTTCGGGAGACAAGGCTCCCGTTTTAAAGGATTTCGTATCAAAGGGCGACAGCCTGAAGATAGACTTTGAATTTGTGAGCCCCTCGGGGAGAGACTGGACCAAGATCAAACAGGCTATAGACGGGGCCCCTCACAAGATACTCACCGCCGGCGAGAAAAACTATAATTCCGAAAACATAAAGGGCGACGGCATGTGCTACGTGGCCCATCCCAGGACCACTCTGGGCATCAGCAAGGACAGCAAAAAGCTCATAATGCTGGTGATAGACGGCCGCCAGAAGATATCCACCGGCGCCCCCTACGATTTTCTGGGGGATCTGATGCTGGAGTTCGGCGCCTGGGACGCCGTGAACTTTGACGGCGGCGGCTCCTCCACCATGTGCATCGAGGGCGGTATCGTGAATTCCCCCTCGGACAGATATACCAGATATATTTCCAACGCTTTGCTGGTGATGGGCAAGCCCTACAGCGTGAAGTGCGATCCCGACGCTTATATAGAGGGGCTTCCCGACACTGTGAGGACCGGGGAATACCGCCTCGCCCTTTCGGACAAAAGCGTGCCCGCTTCCAAAATAATCTGGGGCCTGAGAGGCAGCGTGGGCTTTATTGACCAGAGCGGCCTTCTGAAGGCGCTGAAATCCGGCAAGGCTACAGTCACCGCCCACGTGGGCGAGAAATGTTTTTCCAAAGAAGTGACCGTGGAGACGGAAGAAGAGAAATGAAAAACGCTATCAGTTTTCCTGCCGCCGGAGCCGCGAAGTGGGAGGGCGTCCTGGGAAACACAAGCCGTTATATAGAGGCCAGAGAGCTGAAAAACAGAGCCCTGTGGGCAGCGTTCGTCAACGAATTCAGAGTGCAGAAGGACGGCGAGCGCAACGCCTGGGCCGGAGAATTCTGGGGCAAGATGCTCCGGGGAGCCTGTATCACGTGGCGTTATTCCGGCGATCCCGAGCTCTACGAAGTGATCTGCGGCACCGTGGAGGATATGCTTACCGCCCAGGACCCTCTGGGCCGGTTCTCCACCTATACGGTGGACACCGAATTCAGAGGCTGGGACATGTGGTGCCGCAAATACGTGCTGCTGGCCATGGAATATTTTCTGGAGATCTGCCCGGACGACGGTCTGAAGGCGCGGATAACAGAGGCGTGCAAAAAACACGCGGATTATATCATAGAAAAAGTGGGGCCCGGAGAAGGGCAGATCCCCATAGTGTTTACTTCCAACTGGTGGGGCGGGATGAACTCCTGCTCCATACTGGAGCCTATGGTAAAGCTCTACGCCCTGACCAAAGAGCCACGGTATCTGGATTATTGCCGGTACATCATCGAAACCGGGGGCTGCGCCTACGGCGATCTGTTCGCCCAGGCTCTGGAAAACAAGACCCTGCCCTGCGATTACGGTTCGGACAAGGCCTACGAGATGATCTCCTGCTTTGAGGGGATACTGGAATACTACAAGCTCACGGGAGAAGAAAAGTATCTCACCATGGCGGAAAACTTTTTCCGGGCGGTAAGGGAGACCGACGTCACAATAACCGGCTGCTGCGGCACCCACGGAGAGCAGTTCAACCGCTCCGCCGTCAACCAGACCGACCCGGCCATGACGGGAGTCATGCAGGACAACTGCGTGTCCGTCACCTGGCTGAAGTTTGCCGGCAAGCTGCTGGCGCTGACGGGAAAGGCCTGTTATGCCGAGGTCATGGAGCAGACCGCCTATAACGCCTTTTTGACTGCGGTCAATCTGCCGGAGGAGGAACAGCCCTTCGATACCTACGGCGCCCTGCTGCTTTCCCACAGAGGAAAGAGCAGGGGAGGCTGGCAGCCCCTTGCCGCCGGCGGCGGCTACGGCTGCTGCCAGTGCATCGGCTCCGCCGCTTCCGGCCTTATGCCTCTTTCCGCAGTGACCTGGAACGACGATGGCGTGTTCGTGTCGTTTTACGAACAGGGAACGGCGGCCACGCCCTTCGGCGTGTTGCGGGTAGAGACAAAATATCCCGCCGAGGGTGAGATAAAGATAACGGCGGAGGCGGAGGGTACCTTTGCCCTCAGGCTCCGTATCCCCGGCTGGTGCCGCCGCTGCGCCTTGACCGTAAACGGCGAGGCCGTGAAGGCGGAGCCCGGAGACTGGGCCGTTATGGAACGCCGGTGGAACAGGGGAGACGAAGTGCGGCTCACCCTTGATATGGAGACCCGGGTGATACACGCCGCCCCGGGCAGGTTTGAGGTGTGCCAGCGCCATACGGCCCTCAGGCGCGGCCCTCTCGTAATGGCCAGAGACCTGCGGCTGGGCGAAGACGTCATGCTCCCCGCCAGGCCTTTGGAAAAGGACGGGGCAGCAGAGGCGGAATTGTGGCGGAACGAAAGCTTTCCTTCGCTGGTATCCCTGGCCGTGCGGGACGAAAACGGCGGGGTTTTCCACGTGGCCGACTACGGCTCCTGCGGAAAGACCCTGGATGCGCGTTCCCTGATGACCTGCTGGCTGCCGGAGGAGGACTATCTGACCCCGGAGAAAGAAGAGTTTTGTATCTGCGGAGAAGCCGGTTATATCGGCCTCGATCCCGACGGTACCTGCTCTCTGAAGAACAAAGGAACCCTTTTCAGGGCCCGGAAGACCGGCGCCGGCTTTTACAGGCTCGAAAGCGAAGACCGTTATCTGCGCTGCGGGGGCTACGCGCTTGCCTGGTCGGAGGAGCCCGGAGGCGAAGAGTCGGAGTTCCGTCTGATCTCGGACAGAGGCGGAAAGAGATACATAGCCAACAAGCTGACGTGCAGGCTGGTTAAGCCCAACTTTACGGACGGGCAGGTGATGTGCTCTTTTGAGCCGTATAAGTGGATATTGAAATAAAAAGGGCGCCGGACGCGGCGCCGGACGGCAGAGCCTTCCGGCTCTGCCATTTTTTTCGCCCGGGACTGCCTGACGAGCGCCGCCGCCTTTTACAGCGGGCAGCGTTTGGGATATAATAAAACTGTACCGCTTTTGCCGAAAGGGCAAAACAGCGGCCGCTGCATAATACCGTCTTTACGGAGGAACAATGAAAAACGCTATGGATATCTGCCCTCCGGGGGCTCAGAGGTGGCAGGGCGTCCTGGACGGCGCCTGCCGTCTTATCGCCGCCAGGGAACTGAAAAACCGCCCTCTCTGGAAAAAATTCGTCAACGAATACAGAGCCATGCGGGACGGGGAACGCAACGCCTGGGCGGGGGAATACTGGGGAAAGATGCTCAGAGGCGCGTGCATCACCTTCCGCTATACTGCCGACGAAGAGCTGTACGACGCGCTGAGGGAGACCGTGGAGGATATGCTTTCCGCCCGGGATCCTTTGGGCAGGTTCTCCACCTATACCGTGGACACCGAATTCAGAGGCTGGGACATGTGGTGCCGCAAATACGTTCTGCTGGCCATGGAGTATTTTCTGGATATATGCCCGGACGAAGCCCTGAAGGATAAGATCGTCGGCGCCTGCAAAAGGCACGCCGATTATATATTGCAAAAAATCGGCCCCGCCGAAGGGCAGCTGCCCATCGGGGACACGTCGGACTTTTGGGGCGCCTTGAACTCTTCTTCCATACTGGAGCCCATGGTGAGGCTTTACGGCGTCACCGGCGAGGCGAGATATCTGGACTTTGCGCGGTATATCATACGGGAAGGCGGCTGCGCCCACTGCGATATATTCCGGCAGGCTGCGGAAAACAAAAAGCGTCCCTTTGAATACGGGGTCACCAAGGCTTACGAGATGATCTCCTGCTTCGAGGGTATCCTGGAATACTATAAGATCACGGGAGAAAAGGAATATCTTACCATGGCGGAAAACTTTTTCCGGGCCATGGAAGAGAGCGACCTTACCGTCACGGGCTGCTGCGGTACCGAGGGAGAACTTTTAAACAACTCCTCTTCCGCCCAGACCGACCCTCTTATTACCGGCATCATGCAGGAAAACTGCGTGTCGGTGACCTGGATGAAATTTGCCGCAAAGCTTTTGGCCGTCACCGGCGATCCCCGTTACGCCGACCGTATGGAGCAGACCGCTTATAACGCCCTGCTTTCCGCGGTGAACCTGCCTTCGGCAGAGCACCCCTTCGACAGTTACGGCGCCCTTCTGTTTTCCCACAGGGGGAGGGGCCGGGGGGGCTATCAGCCTCTGGACGCCGGGGGCAGCTACGGCTGCTGCGAATGCATAGGTTCTGCCGGCACCGGGCTCATGCCCCTTGCCGCCGTGATGGCCGGCGGGGCCGGCTGCTACGTGAATTTTTACGAAAAAGGCTCCGCTCAGCTTCCCTGGGGCGATCTGCAGACGGAAACGGGATATCCCGCCGACGGGCGTATAAAAATAACCGTAAACTCCGACAAGCGCTTTGCCCTCAGGCTGCGCATACCCGGCTGGTGCCGCCGCTGCAGCCTTTCCGTGAACGGCAATGCCGCAGCGGCCGTTCCGGGCAAATGGGCCGTTCTGGACCGGCAGTGGGAGAGGGGCGACACAGTGCTGCTTTCTCTCGATATGGACGTCGTTCCGGTAAAGGCCCGCCCCGGCAGGATAGAAGTCTGCGAAAGGCACACCGCTCTCCGGCGGGGCCCCCTTGTGCTTGCCAGGGATGCCCGCATGGGCGGAGACATACTGCAGCCCTGCCGCCCGGCGCTGCGGGACGGCGCCGCGATAGCGGAGCCCTGCAGGGAACCCGCTTTTCCCTGTATGGCGGCGGTCGAAGTGAAGGACGAAAACGGCGGCTTTTTCCCCATGGCGGACTACGCTTCCTGCGGAAAGACCCTGGACGAGGCGTCCTTTATGACCTGCTGGCTGCCGGAGATCGATTATCTGACTCCGGAAAAAGAGCGGTTCCGTATCGTCTGCGATACCGGCGCTCTTGCTTTTGATCAAAACAAAAAAGCCGTTTTGAAGCCCGAAGGCGCGCTTTTTGAAGCGTCGGCGGCGGGAGAAGGCTATTACCGGCTCCGTTCGGAGGACGGTTATCTGAGCATAAGCCGCGGGGAGCTCGTCTCGGAAAAGGAAAGAGCGGGGGAAAACCGGCTTTTCCGGCTGGTTTCGGATCTTGCGGGAAAAAGATATATAGTCTGCAAAGAAAGCTCTTCTTTGCCCGGCGTGGATGAGAACGGAAGGGTGGTCTGTTCGAGGGCTTTGTTCAAATGGACGCTGAAATAAACCGAGGGGAGCCCAGCTCCCCGTTTTTTTTGCCGCGGAGAAAAGCCCGCGGCGTTTTCGTGTATCGGCAGAGTCGGTTTTATTACTTTTCCGGATCGGAGGCCCATACCCCGAGAGCCAGAAGGCATGCGGCGGCTATCTTGATGAAGTCCCACAGGACAAAGGGGGCTATACCCCATAACAGGGCTGTTTCCGGGCCGTTTTTTATCAAGAGGCACGCCGCTCCGCACAGATACACCACAAAAAGCCCCGGCAAAAGGCTTGCAATAAGGGCAAAAAGGGTCTTTCGGCTTTTCTTTGCGGCAATACTCATTGCGGCCGCCCCAAAGGGAAGAGAGAGCAGATAGCCGGCGCCGCTGCCGGCAAGGCCGTCCTTCGAGGAAAAGACGTCAAGCCCCAGAGCGCCCGCCGCCAGATACAGTATAACGGAAAAGACGCAGGTCTTCGTGTCGTAAAGAAGAGCGAGGAGGGCTATACAAAAAATATGGCCCGTTACGGGAACGGGCCCTCCCGCGGAGAGCTTCAGCCTTGAGGAAAGGTAAAGAAAAAACGCTCCCGCCAGGCTTCTCAGAACGAAAGCGGCCATCAGAAGCCCAGTATCCCGACGCAAAGCTTCAGCTTTTTGTCGTGAAAATCGTAAGAAGCGCCGGACCAGAAGCAGTCGGTCTTGTAGCCCAGCGCCACGCCGTAACGGTAGGCTGTCTTCAGATTGAAGTTGTAGGCGTACCAGCCGCCCAGGATATACTTGCCGATGTTTTTCTGGCCGGCGGCTATGAGGCCCTGTTCGTAGGCTATGGAGTCGAATTCAAAGGGAGTGAAGCCTTTTTCCTTTGCCCACAGATATCTTAAGGTCCAGAAGGAATTGTCGGCGTAAAAGCGTGAAAGATCGACTCCGCAGGCAAGAGCCCTGTAGGTGCTCTTATCCTCATAGCGGTTGTAGATGCCCTTTACCACCGGCTGGACCGTAATGCCTCCGAAGGTGCCCAGAGTATAGGGAAGCTCCGCCTCCGCAGTGACTTTCGAGCGGTATTTGTCGTCGTAATATATCGATTTTTCTTTGTCTTGCGGCTCGTCCTTTTCCCGGCACCAGCTCACCAAGAGGGAGGGGGCAAGCAGCGCTCTTCTGTCCGCGCCGCCGGTTTTGCCGAAGGGCGGGAAATAATAACGCAGGCTTGCCTGGGGCATGCGGTAAACCAGAAGGGTCTCCTTGTCAAGCGTGTTCATCTTGTGTTTATACATAGCCTGCAGGCTGCCTATGAGGCGGGCGGGGGCCTTTTCCGCGGCTGGCGATTCCCCGAAGGTGAGAGAATAGTCGGTGACGTATTTTACCGTGTCGTTCACCTGCAGGGTCTTGTAGCGGGAGATATCCAGATAACCGTCAAAGCCGTGCTCTATTTCTGCGTTGAAGGAAAACCGGCTTTTTGTGCCGTATTTCAGAGCGGCGTATCCGTAGGTGTGGTAGCGGTCTATGAATACCGGAGAATACTTCAGGGTAAACCCGTCGTCTTTGCCGTAGCCCGGCACCGGCAGGGCGATGAGGGGCTTTCTGCCGTCGGGGTCGTAATTGTAGCGGTAGCCCGGCAGACTGAGAAGCTTTTTGTCCCTGTATTTAAGAGAAATGTCCTTCAGGCTGATGCGGTAGCGTCCGTTGACGTTTTCCGCCTCCACCAGGCCCGCTCCCACCGAGATATGGGGGCGTTCTTTGTCGCTGCAGGTGAAAAAACGCACGTTTTCCGCTTTGAAACTCTCTTCCTTTTTGTAAAACAGGCTGTCGGCAAGCAGGGTGTAAAAATCGTAGCGCCCTTCCACGTGCCCCTTTGCGGCGATGTCGGCGGAGGTCCCCGAAATGGAGTCCGCTTCTATCACGGCGTCGCCCTGAGGCGCCCTGTAAACGCTGAGATATTCTTCCCCGGACGCCGGAAGAAAGGACGCCGCCAGGGCTATTGCAAACAAAATGACAAGGTTTTTCATACAGTTATTATATCAGCTGCAGAGGCAAAAAGTCAAGAAAAGCCTTATGGAAATAATGCGCCGGGTATGCTATAATTATTTTGTAAAATATATTTAAGGGGGATAAAAATGAAATTTACAGCCCTGCTTTTTATGCTCATACTGTCCTGCGCGGCCTTCGGAGCGGAGCCTGTCGCTTCGTGGACGCCCCGGGACGAAAGCAGTATCGCGCTGGGTACCGGAGGCGACTGCAAGGTACGGTTCGATACAGTGGAAGGAAAAGCCTGCGCGGTGGCAGAGGACAGCGGCGCCGGCTACAACTGCATGTATTTCATTATAGACCCCAGGGTCATGAGCAGGATCGGGCCCGAGGGGTCCTTCGTCATAGAATACTGCCTTACCCGGGGTTCCTTCATTCAGCTTGCCGCGCATTACAATTCCTCCAAAGAGGCTTACGCCAACGCAGGCTCTGCCCAGTATATGAAGGGCGGCTGGAACAGGGCAGTGGTGAATTACGACGATTTTGCGCCGGCAGGCAAAATGAATCTGGAAGCCAGTTTCCGCCTGAGCACCGCTCCCGGTCTGGCTGTGAGCCGCGTGGATATATACAACGAGAAACTGGAGCCCGAGAGCCAGGAAGACGCCCTGGACAATTATTTTGAAGCCATGAAATTCAACAACAAAAGGGATGCCGATACCCGTTACGTTTACGGCATAGGCGTATACGACCTCATAGACGTGAATACCGGCAAGCTTTTCAGGAAGCTGGGAGTCACCAGCGTGGAGAACTACCTGACCTGGCGTTCCGTGGAGAACGAAGGCAAGGACAAGTGGGACTGGTCCCTGTGGGACAAGAACCTGGATATCATCAAAAAGAGCGGCCTCAAGTGGTCGCCGGCCATCATGCACTCTCCGGCCTACACCATTCCCGACTGGTACGCCGAAAGCGATGAGTTCGTGCCCAATACCTGTCTGGAGCACAACACAGCCGGCAAGACCATAAGCCTTTGGACCCCGGGCTTTGACAAATGGACCGAAAGGTTCATAAAGGCCTTTGCGGAGCGCTACGGAGATTCGGGCATGATCGAATCCCTGATCCCCGGCATACAGGGGGACTTCGGCGAAGCCATCTACACCGTGAATGGCAACGAAGTTATATACAACCTCATAGGCGGCCCCTACCACAATCATATAGGCTACTGGTGCAACGACCCCTACGCCCTTGCAGACTTTCAGGCCTTTGCAAAAGAGAAATACGGCGATACGGAAAAGCTCAACAAAACGTGGAGCACCGATTTCGCCGGCTTTGAAGACGTCCGCTTCCCGTTTTACAGCGAGGAGGAGATCAACGCCTATTACGGCAGGATGCAGACGGACCCTTCCTGCCGCAGGTATTATCTGGACTTCGTTTACTGGTACCGCAACTCCATGACTAAATGGGCGGACTGGTGGCTGGGGATGCTGCGGAAGTATTTCCCCAACACTCCCATCTATCTCTGCACCGGCGGCCATACCGATCCCCGCCTGGGAGCCAATTTTGCCGAGGAGTGCCGGGTCGCCGCCAAGAACAAGGCGGGAGTGCGCATCACCAACGAGAACTCCGACTACGTGGACAACTTCGTCCACACCCGCCAGGTGTCCTCCGCAGGGAAATACTACGGAGCCTATTACGGCTACGAGCCCGCAGGTCCCGAGGATGAAGTGGGGATAGTGGCCCGTATCTACAACTCCACGGCTTCCGGCTGCGACCATCTGCACGATTATCAGGGCAACGTCACCCAGACCGAGGAGCGCATCGCGCAGCAGCAGAAGCATATCGGATATCTTTTCAGCGGGGAGGCCGTGGTGCCCATCGCTCTCTGGTATCCCAATACCGACAGCGATATCCGCAACAACGGGGCGAATATATTTATGGAATATATAAAGCCTGTCCGCGCGTATTTCGATTTTGACTATCTGGACGACAGTATGCCGGAGGCTCTGGACGAGTATAAGGTGCTGGTCATAACCGGCTGCTCCGTTATTGAGACGGAGCATGCAAAGAAGATAGCCGAATTTGCCCGCCGGGGCGGCAGAGTCGCGGTGGTGGGCGTGGACAAGTTTACCTCCGTGGAGGGCACGGGCGAGCCGGAAAAGCTGCTGTTCCCCAAATCCCGGGAGGGCGGAGCCTTCGGAAAGGGCTTCATTTACAGGCTTCCGGATTTCGAGGCTCTGGCGGCCAATATGCATACGGCTCTTAAGAAGCTGGGCTATCCCGCCTACAGCATGACGGACGATCTGGTTTACGTCACTATGCTGAAGGGCAACCGCTTCTTTATATACAACAAGGAAAAAGAAGAAAAAACCGTGACCGTGGAATACAAGGGAAAGACCTGGGAAATAGAGTGCGCCCCGGAGACCATAACCGACTACACGCTGGAAAAATAAGGCTTTTCATCAGGTGACAGGGCTGTGAGATACGTTTTTTTTCTGATGCTCGTTTTTCTGTCTGCCGCCGCTTTCGGCGCGGAGCCTGCGGCAGTCTGGCAGGCTTCGGGAGCCGGGAGCATCCGGCTCATGGAGGGTGGCGAATGCAAGGTCGCCCATACCAGGCTGGAAGGCAGGGACTGCGTCCTGGTGGAACCCTGGGGCGGGGCGGCGAACTATATGTATTTTTCCATCGACCCGGAGGCGAGGGGCAAGATCGGGTCCGCGGGGTCTTTGGTCATAGAATACCTGCTCACCGACGGCTTGTTCGTGCAGCTCGCAACGGAGATCAATTCGGCCCGGGGCCCCTACGGCAGCGCCGGAACGGTGCGGTATCTTGGGGGCGGCTGGCGCAGGGCCGTGGTGAACTACGAAGATTTCGCCCCGGCGGGCAAAATGAACCTGCAGTCGGATCTCCGGCTGACCACCCTGCCGGGCCTGGCGGTGAGCCGGGTGGAAATATACAACGAAAAAAAACAAGAGGAGAATCAGGAAGACTTTCTTGACAAATTTTTTGAGGCTATGGATTTCAACAACAAAAGATCGGAAGACGCCTTTTACGTATTCGGCGTCGGAGTTTACAGCACCATCGACGTGGATACGGGCAAACTTTTAAAGAAGCTGGGAGTCACCAGCGTGGAGAACTACGTCACCTGGCGTTCCGTGGAGAACGAAGGGCAGGGCAAGTGGGACTGGAGCCTCTGGGACAAAAACCTTGAGATCATCAGAAAGAGCGGCCTCAAGTGGTCGCCGGCCATCATGCACTCTCCGGCCTATACCATTCCCGACTGGTACGCGGAGGGCGACGAATTCGTGCCCAACGCCTGCCTGGAGCACGGCACGGCGGGCAAGACCATCAGCCTGTGGTCCCCCGGCTTTGACAAGTGGACCGAGAGGTTCATAAAGGCCTTTGCCGAGCGCTACGGGGATACGGGCATGATAGAATCCCTTATCCCCGGCATACAGGGGGATTTCGGCGAAGCCATCTATACGGTGCTGGGCAACAACGCGATCTATAATCTGATAGGCGGCCCTTACCACAACCATATAGGCTACTGGTGCAACGACCCCTACGCCCTTAAGAGCTTTCAGGCCTTTGCCAAAGACAAATACGGGGACGTGAAGGCCCTCAACGGCGCCTGGCGCACCTCCTTTGAGAGCTTTGAAGCCGTCCGGTTCCCGTTTTACGGCGAAGAGGAGATAAAGGCTCTGATGGCAAGGATGCCGGAAGACCCCACAAGCCGCAGGTTTTATCTGGACTTCGTTTCCTGGTACCGGGGCTGTATGACCGAATGGGCGGACCGGTGTCTGGGGATACTGCGGAAGTATTTCCCCGATACTCCCATATACCTCTGCACCGGCGGGCATACCGATCCCCGCCTGGGAGCAAATTTTGCCGAAGAGTGCCGGGTGGCCGCCAAAAACAAGGCGGGGGTGCGCATCACCAACGAGAACTCCGACTACGCCAATAACTTCGTCCACACCCGCCAGGTGTCCTCCGCGGGGAAATACTACGGCGCCTATTACGGCTACGAGCCTGCCGGCGCCGAAGATGAGGTCGGGATAGTGGCCCGCATCTACAACTCCACCGCTTCCGGCTGCGACCATCTCCACGATTATATGGGCAACGTCACTTCGTCGGACAGCCGCATAACACAGCAGCAGAAGCATATCGGATATCTGTTCAGGGGGGAGCCCGTGACTCCCGTGGCCCTCTGGTATCCCAATACCGACAGCGATATCCGGGAGAACGGAGCCAGCCTGTTCATGAGAGAGGCCATGAAGATAAGGGCGTATTTTGACTACGACTATCTGGACGACAGTATGCCGGAGGCGCTGGACCGTTACAGCATACTGGTTTTGGCCAACTGCTCGGTGATCGAAAAAGAGCACGCCGGGAAGATCGCCGCATTCGCGGAGAAGGGCGGCAAAGTGATAGTGGTGAACGCTCCGTCTCTCACCTCGGTGGAGGGCGCAGACGAGCCCGAAAAAATACTGTTCCCCGATTCTCCCAGGGGAGGAGCCTTCGGCAAGGGCTATATTTACCGGGTCGAAGACTACGCCGCAATGGCGGCCAGGGTCCATACGGCTCTTGTGAATCTGGGGTATCCCGCTTATGATATGACTGACGACCAGGTCTATGTGACCATGCTGGAAGGCAACAGATTTTTTGTCTACAACAAGGAAAAGGAACAAAAGACGGTGAAGGTGGAATATAAGGGCAGGGTCCATAGGATAGACTGCGCCCCGGAGACCATTACCGACTATACTCTGGAGAAATAGATCATGAAAAAAGCTTTGCTGGTATCGATCCTCATCATTGTTGCCACGGCCCTGCGGGCCGGGGATACGCCCGTTGTCCGCTGGTCTGCCGGGGCATCTCCTTCGGAGATGGCTCCGATCTACTGGGAAGACGACGGCGTTTTCGCGCAGGGAACTGCCGGAGGCCGCAATGCCCTGATGATGGCGGCGGGAAAGGCCAGCTATCTGTATTTTACTTTAAGGAACGACATTCGGCAGAAGATCCAAAAAGACGGCTTTATGACGGTGGAATACTATTCCCCTATGAAGCAGTCTCAGATAGTGCGGCTGAACATGAACTCGCCCGGGGATGAATATGCCATACTGGGAGCCTTTCTGGCCCGCCCCGGCGGCTGGAAGACCGCTGTGTGCAAGTACCGGGGCTTTGCGCCCGCGGCGGCGCAGAACGGCGGAGCTGACTTCCGCATATTCGGTTCCGAAGGCCTTTTTGTCAGAAAGGTGGAATTATACAACGGCGACCCTTCCGCGGCTTTTCTGAAGGCTCTCCGAAAGGACAAGCAGGCTCCCCCCGCGGTGCCGGTGGACTATCCTTTGGGGATCGGAGTTTATCAGGTGCCCCTTCTTGCCGATGCCGAAATATACAAGGATCTGGGAATAACGGCTCTGGAGAACTACGTGACCTGGAGATCTGTGGAAAACGAAAAAAAGGGCGAGTGGGACTGGTCTTTGTGGGACGATACAGTCAGCGTACTCAGAACTGCGGGCCTGAAGTGGGCCCCCGCCCTTATGGTGGCTCCCGCCTATACCCTGCCCGAATGGTACACCAAAACCGACGAGTTCGTTCCCAACGTTTGTCTGGAGCACGGCGAGGCCGGCAAGACCGTCAGCCTGTGGTGTCCCGGTTTCCCGAAATACGCGGAAAGGTTCATAAAGGAATTTGCCGCCCGTTACGGGAAGACAGGCATTCTGGAGGCAGTATACGCCGGGATTCAGGGGGACTTCGGCGAAGCAATATATACGGTGGAGGGCAACCAGGTGATTTACAACCTCTTCGGCGAATATCACAACCACCGGGGCTTTTGGTGCAACGACAAATACGCCCTGGCCTCCTTCATTGAGTTTGCCCGCAAAAAATACACGACTGTTGAAGCCCTGAACAAGGCCTGGCATACCGGCTTCGGGGATTTTGACAGCGTCAGGTTTCCATTTTACAGCGAGGAAGAGCAGACAGCCTTTATGGACAAAAAAGAGACGGACCCCACGGCGCGGCGGTATTATCTGGACTTCGTTTATTGGTACCGCAGCTGTATGACCGAATATGCCGACTGGTGGCTGGGAATGGCCAGAAAGTATCTGCCCGGCACCCGGGTGTTTCTGAAGACCGGGGGGCTTGCCGACCCGACTACGGGAGCAAGCTTTGCCGACCAGTGCAGGGTGGCTGCCAAAAACAAGGCCGGGGTGCGCATTACCAACGAGGCTTCCGATTACGGCCTTAATTTTGCCTATACCAATCTGGTGGGTTCCGCCTCCCGCTTTTACGGCTGCGAGTTCGGCTACGAGCCTGCCGGCCCGGAGGACGAAAACGGCATAGTTGCCCGCATATACAACTCCACCTGTTCGGGAGCGCAGCACCTGTTTGACTACAACAGCAACATCACGGAAACTCCCGAACGGATAGACGTTCAGCAGAGGCACCTGAAGTATCTCTTCAGGGGCGAGCCCATAGTGCCCATAGCCATGTTCTTTCCTAATACCTGGGCCGATATACACAGTTACAATAAGCGGCATCACATATACGAGTTTTCCGATTACGCGGCAAAAATAAGAGACGCTTTCGACTATGATTTCGTGGATGAGACCATGACCGGCGCTCTTAAAAACTACAAAATACTGGTCATAGTCATGGCGGATATACTGGAGAACGACACCGCCGCCCGGATCGCCGCCTATGCGAAGGAAGGCGGGCGGGTGCTGGTGCTGGACGCGGGAGCATTCACGGATCCCGAGGGTTCCGGGGATCCCGAAAGACTGCTGTTTCCGAAAAACTCCCGGGGAGGAGCCTTCGGCAAGGGCTTCGTGAAAAGATATGACACAGAGGAGGCCCTGTTCAAGGCGGTCCACGACACTCTTCTGGAGCTTGACGAGCCCGCCTACGACATGGCGGTGGACGGCGTTTTCGTCAGCCGCCTTAAAAAGGACAGGTATATGCTTTATAATTCCACGGACAAGCCTGCCGAACTGCTTATAGAGTATCACGGCACCGATTATAATATGCTCGTGCCTCCCCATACCATCCTGGACGGCCATAATACCGATGATTGCCAGGATTCGCCGGGCATAAAAGGAAAGGAATAGGTTTTGAGTCTGCTTTCCATAATAGTTTTCCTGCTTATGATCAGCCTGCTGGTGGTGGCCCACGAATACGGCCACTTCCTGTTTGCAAGGCTGTTCGGTATCAGGGTCCATGAGTTTTCGGTAGGCTTCGGGCCCCGGGTATGCACTTATCTGAAAAAGAACGGCACCGATTTCAATATACGCGCCGTCCCCATGGGGGGCTTCGTGCGAATGAGCGGCGAGGATCCGGCGGAGATGGACGTGGAAGGGGGCTTTCAGTCCAAGCCGGCCTTCGCCAGAGCGGCCGTGATATTTGCCGGCCCCTTTTTCAGCTTTCTCTTCGCGGTGGCGGTGTTTATGCTGCTGGGCTACGTCTGGGGGCTGCCGGACGGCTCCGATAATTCGGTGCAGATGACTATGCCGGGCACCCCCGCCGCGGAAATGGATCTGCGCGCCGGAGACAGGGTCCTTTCGGTCAACGGCAAGGCTCTTTCCAAGCCCGGCGAACTGGTGGAGGAGATCCGCAAAAGCGAAGGCGAAGTGACTCTCGTTATAGACCGAAAGGGCAGGACCCTGACAAAAACAGGCGTTCCGAACCTTACCCTCAGATACTATATGGGAGGCAACTGGGAGCAGGAGAAGGGCTCGGTGAAGCTTACGGGCTTCATCAAGGAGACTCCCCTGGAGAAGGCCGGCGCGGATTCCGCGCTGGTGGAGATGAACGGCAGGAAATTCACCGACACCGGAGAATTCTGGCGGGCCGCTCCCGAAAAGGGGGAAAAGGTGACCCTTACGCTGCATTCCGGCTATGACAAAAAAGAGATACGGTTCACAGCCCGGGAGTGGTGCGGCCGCTTTTGCGGACAGGAGATCATTTTTCCCTCCCGGATGTTCATAAGCCCCCGCCCCTCGGAGGGAAAGTGGTGGGACACCGGCAATATACTTGTTTCGGTGAACGGCGTCAAAATTACCGGACCGGAGGATATAGCGAAGGCTCTTTTGAAAAAGGGCTGTGTGATAGAATATACCGATCCCGAAAACCTGATACACAAAACCTCCCTTTCCGGGGCTTCCTTTGAGCCGCTGATGGGTATCGCGACTCCCGTCCTGGGTTTTATCCCCGGCTATCACCTCAAGAAAACCGGACTGGCAGAAAGCATGAAAACCGGGCTCGAGTCTGTGTGGAACATGATACGGGAGACCCTGAAGATCCTTTTCAGCAGAGCCGTAAAGGACAATCTCGGCGGGCCCGTGGCCATAGTTTCCATGACCAACAGCGCCGTGAATTCCGGGGTCTTTTCCATTATAATTCTGGCGGGAGGGCTGTCTCTTTCCCTGGCGATCTTCAATCTGCTGCCCATACCTCCCCTTGACGGCGGGCATCTTTTCGTCATCCTTCTGGAAACTCTCAGAAGAAAACGGTTCGCAAAAGAGCAGCTTATCAAGATCCAGACTGCCGGCGTGATGGTCATGATACTCATTTTTGTTCTGGTCATCGGGCTGGACGTTTACAAACTTATAACGGGGGCTATGCCGAAATGAAAACAGAGACAAGGCGCGTCATGGTGGGAAACGTTCCGGTGGGGGGAGGCGCTCCCGTTTCGGTGCAGTCCATGACCAACACCAGGACCGCCGATATTGACGCCACCGTGGCGCAGATACGCCTGCTGCAGGAAGCCGGCTGCGATATAGTGCGCTGCGCCGTGCCGGATATGGATTCTGCCCGCGCCATGGGGGAGATCAAAAAGCAGATATCCCTCCCCCTGGTGGCAGATATACATTTTGACTGGCGGCTGGCGGTGGAATGCGTGAAGCAGGGAGTGGACAAGCTCCGCATAAACCCCGGCAACATAGGGGACAGGAGCCGCACCGAGGCAGTGGTCCGGGCTGCGGCGGAAAAGCATATACCCATAAGGATCGGCGTCAACGGAGGCTCCGTGGACCGCAGCAGATATCCGGAGCTCACGCCCCGGGCCCTGGTGGAATCGGGGCTGGAGCAGGTGCGCATCCTTGAGAGCCTGGGGTTTTACGATACGGTGCTTTCCTTCAAGGCGTCCTCGGTGCCCCTTACGGTAGAAGCGTACAGATATGCGGCCAAGGTGTGCGATTATCCCCTGCATACCGGCGTCACCGAGGCGGGGCTCCCCCGCACCGGCCTCATCCGTTCGGCCATGGGTATAGGGGCCCTGCTCATGGAAGGCATAGGCGACACCATAAGGGTTTCTCTCACGGCGCCTCCGGAAAAGGAGGTGGCCGCCGCTCTGGAGATACTGAGGGCCCTGGGCAAAAGGGACGCAGGCTATACCCTTATATCCTGCCCCACCTGCGGCAGGACCGGCATCGACCTGGAACTTCTGGCGGAAAAGGTGCAGAGCTGGCTTGACGCCCACAAGCCCAAAAGGCATATCACGGTGGCGGTGATGGGCTGCGTGGTGAACGGACCGGGAGAGGCAAAGGAAGCCGATCTCGGCATTGCCGGCGGAGCGGGGAAGTGCGCCCTGTTTGCAAAGGGAGAATTTTTGCGCTCCGTGCCCGAGGAGACCGCTTTTGAAGAATTTACGGCAGCCCTTCGGGAGATAGCCGGCTGAAAGAAAGGAATTATATAGTGATAATACGAAAAGCGCAGCTGAAGGATATAATAGAGATACAGACCCTGATAAACGATTTCGCCGCCCGGGACGCCATGCTTCCGAAATCCCTTTCGGTGCTTTACGAGAACGTGCGGGACTTTTATGTGGCGGCGGACGAAGACGGCCCGGTGCTGGGCTGCTGCGCGGCCCACGTGTGCTGGGAGGATCTGGCGGAGATAAAGTCCCTGGCCGTCAGGGACGAATATCAGGGCAGGAAGATAGGCAGCGGACTGGTGAAGGCCTGCGTGGAGGATTGCAGGGCCCTGGGCATAGAAAAGGTGTTCGCCCTTACCTACCGGGTGCCTTTCTTTGAGACCCTGGGTTTTCACAGAGTGGAAAAGAATACTCTGCCCCAGAAGATCTGGTCGGAGTGCATCAACTGCCCCAAGTTCCCCGATTGCGGCGAAGAAGCGGTGGTTTTGGAATTAGGTAAATAATCTTAAGGAGCTTTATATGAAAAAGTATCAGATAGCCGCGCAGCTTTTTACAGTGCGCGACTTCATCAAGAACGAAAAGGGCGTAGCCGAGAGCTTTGCCAAGGTGAGGGCCATGGGCTACGAGACCGTGCAGATAAGCGGCATGGGCCCCATCGACGAGAATATTTGCAAAAAGCTGCTGGACGACAACGGCCTCCGGTGCATAGCCACCCACGAGAGCCCCAAGGCCCTTTTTGAAGAGCCCATGAAGATAGTGGAGCGGCTGAAGAAGCTGGATTGCGTCCACACCGCCTTTCCCCATCCCGGTCCCTATCCCCTGAACACGGCGGAGGACGTGAAGAAGCTGGCGGAAAACCTGGCTGAATGCGGGCGGATCCTGAGCGAAAACGGCATTACGCTTTCGTATCACAACCACCATATCGAGTTCAAAAAGATAGACGGCAGGCTCATCCTGGACACCATCCTCGAAACTGTCCCCGCCGGATATCTGAAGATGGAGCTGGATACCCACTGGGCCCAGTTCGGCGGACAGGAGCCTTCCAAATGGATAAAAAAGCTCGCCGGCCGCATGCCTCTGCTGCACCTGAAGGATTATAAGATCAACGCGGAAAACGCCGTCAAATTCGCCGAGATAGGCAAGGGCAATCTGGACTGGGCGGACATCATCCCCGCAGCGGAAGCGGGGGGCACCGAGTGGTTCATAGTGGAGCAGGACCAGTGCGACGGCGACCCCTTTGACTCCCTGAAGATGAGCTACGACTATATAGCGGCAAACTTCTGCAAATAAAACTATGCCGGAAAACACCTGCCGGAAAAAGGCTGTTTTCCGGTTTTTTTGCGCGTCATGAAAAAAACCGTATTTCTTGTTATATTATTATCCCTCCTTTCGGCCGCCGCTTTCTGCGGAGGCGCGGACCGTTACGTCCTGAAGCCTTTGGACTACAAGGGAGCGGCTTTAAAGGGAGAGCTCAAAAGGCAGTTCGAAGAGACTGCTTCGTTTTACTTTGGTCTTTCCGACGATTTTCTGCTGTATCCCTACAGAGTGAGGGCGGGGCTTGAGGCTCCAGGAGGCTCTATGGGCGGCGTTTACGCGGGGCACGGAGTTTTCGGGCAGTTCCTTTCGGGCTACGCCAGGATGTATGCCGCCACCGGCGACGAAAAATACAGAGAAAAAGCCCTGCGCCTTATGACCGAATGGGGCAAAACCATAGACGACGCGGGCTACGGTTTTCCCCTGAAGGACGGTTTTCTTGTGGCGTATCACTACGAAAAGCTCATGGGGGGCCTGGCGGACATATATCACTATTGCGGCGCAAAGGAAGCCAAGGGGTATATGGACAGGATAACCGGCTGGGCGGAAAAGAACATCCCCCGGGACAAGGCCTACTGCGACGTCACCGGAGCCATGACGGGGGAGTGGTACACCCTGGCGGAAAACCTGTACCGCGTATATATCTTTACCGGGGATGAAAGGTACAAACGTTTTGCCCGCGTATGGGAATACACCCGCTGGTGGACAGAGATCCATGACGGCGATCTGGAAGGCGTATATTCCCGTCCCGGGTGGCACCACGCCTACAGCCACGTGAACACCTTCGCTTCCTGCGCCGCCGCCTACGCCGCCGGGGGCGGCAGTTGGTATCTGGATACCCTGAAAAAGGCATACGATTTTGTTCAGAAGGAGCAGTGCTTTGCCACCGGGGGCTTCGGCGCCGCGGAAAACCTGCCGGCGCGGCCCGGAGTGGTGTCCGCAGCCAAGACCTGCCACAACACCTTCGAGACCCAGTGCGGCAGCTGGGCGGGCTTCAAGCTGACCAAGTATCTCACAGGCTTTACGGGCGAAGCCCGTTACGGCGACTGGAGCGAAAAGCTGCTGATAAACGGCATAGGCGCCTCGCTTCCCACCGACGGCTACGGGAACACCTTCTATTATTCCGATTACTCCGCGGAAGGGGGCCTCAAGGCCCTGAAGCCCGATATGGGCGGCTGGCCCTGCTGCTCCGGCACCCGGGCGGAGGCAGTTGCCGACTACCACGACCAGCTGTATTACTACGACGAAGACAACGTATATATCAGCCAGTTTTTTGCCTCGCGGGCAGAGCTTGAGCTGAAGGCGGGGAAGGTGGCCGTGGAGCAGTCGGGCGGGTTCCCGGAAGAAGAAAAAACCACTGTGACCGTCGATCCCGAAAAGCCGGCGGTCTTCGGAGTGTGTTTCCGCATCCCGGCCTGGGCGCGGAAGGGGGTCTTTGCAGAGGTGAACGGCAGAAAAACGGAGTATGAAAAAAAGGCCGGGTGGGGCTGTATCCGCAGAAGGTGGAGCCCCGGGGACAGGCTGGAGATACTTTTTCCCATGGATCTTTGGCCGTGTTTTTTGTTTGACGATGAAAAAAATCCGTACGTCGTGATGTACGGCCCCGTGGCTCTGGTGTGCGAAGGGCAGGACAAAAACCCCTTCCGCCTTATTGACCCCCGGCGGCTGACGGAGCAGTTCGCGAGGGAAGAGGGTATGGCCTGGCGCCTGCGGGAGCATCCGGGATATGTGTTCCGGCCCTTTTACGCCCTGAAGGAATTTGACTCTTATTATATGTATATCGGGGACCCTGCGGAATACCGTATGGGCGCCGTTTTCAAGGGAGGCTGGATACGCCACGAGTGGGGCATGCTCACCGGGACCCCCGGCATATACGCGGAAAAACGCTTTTGGGGAAAGGGCGTGCGCATCACCGCCGTCCGGACGGCGGACTCCGGTATAGCGGACGTGTATATAGACGGTCGGAAGGCGGGTGAGGCCGATCTTTTTGCGCCTGTTCCTTATGAAAAAAAGGCCTTTGAGTTTTTCGCTCCCGAAAAGGGAAAGCATACCGTGAGGGTGGTGACCGGCGGCCGGCGCAACCCAGCCTCCTCCGGGGAGCTGTGCATAATAGACAGGATAGAGGATATATATAACTGAATTCTGCAGGCTTCGGCCTGCTTTTTTTTGCCCGTCCGGATGACTGCGGGGAGCCGCCCGCCTTTCGCAGAAAAAAAACAGGCCTGCCGCGGCAGGCCTTGTGTAAAGGACCCGTTTATTTCACCTCATACCCCGGTCCGAAGGGTATGCCGTTTATCTCTGCCCGCAAAACTCCCCTGGAGTAGGGCAGCTCCACCGTGGCTTCCCTCATGTAGTAAACGTCTTCCTTAATGGGGACAACTGCGCTGCCCAGCCTCAGCTTCACGGTGTTGGCCCGCCA